>OFGX01001572.1_pt1 | contig 13408 bp, 9 predicted proteins | sample 1521831 | NCBI WGS metagenome assembly OFGX01 (sample SAMEA3504080, study PRJEB24116) | mouse gut metagenome | biome: mouse gut; feature: mouse-associated habitat; material: faeces | place: Denmark | collected 2011
GTACCATGCCCCTGCCTTGATTCGAAAACCACCGTTCCAAGCATTCTTCCTGCCATTGATAAAGCTTCTTTTCTTCCATCCAGTTTCACCCGCCTCTAAGGAACTGCAGGCAAATCACCCAACCATCTTGAGTTTCCTGTTTTTCTGCAATTCCTGTTTCTAATTTCCATTGTATCAGATTTTGGGGAATCTACAAGCTCCTTCTTCCCTCTCTGTCTCTTCCCACCCCGGGCAAGACGGAACTAAAATTTTGCCAAAATGCGCAAGATTTCGTTGTTAAACGCCTAAATTAGTGTTTATGATGCCTTGCACCCTGCTGCAAAGCGCCTGAGCAAGCCGTGAAATGAAACCTTACCAGTTGTTTTACAGCATTTCTTCGTCAATCCGCGGCCTGATAGACTGTGAATTGTAATATTTTTTCACAAATCTCCTGCAAAACATTGCAAACCACCACTGATTCATATATACTCTTTATAGTTCACGAATTCCGAAATAATGCGGTCTTCATGGCATTTGTATGCAGCCATTCCCAACCATATATTATGCCGTAGTTTACATGGCTGTAAATCTTACAAAGGAAAAGGATGAAAACATGAATTACGAAGATTTATACCAAACCCTGCAGCCACATGAAAAGTCCGTAAAGGACTGCATTTCTTCTCTTCAAAGGCTTTTTAAAGCAGTCTTACGTGAGACAGAAAGCGGAGATGTGAAAAGCCTTGTCCGGGACTTGAACGCCATGGAGGAGGCTGCGGCAGTTATCACATCCTCATTAAAGGATCTGGCAGGCGCGGTAGATGATTTTGATGCAAAGACTTATTTTGAAAACGGAGATTTCGCGGAACAGATGCTTGCTGTCTGTGAAGAAAAGGGTGTAGATGTCCGGGGTGAATTTCCTGTCTACGAGATGTTTCCTTACCGTGTCAAACTGGATGCCGAGAATCAGGATGTCTATCTTGACCGCAAGAAGCTGCAGTGCATGCGCCCCCAGAGTCTGGTAGACACAATCCGGAGCAGCCAGGAGAAACTCAACAAGGCTTCGTTCAATGAGCTCACCTTTGCGAATGAATTGTCCGATGCATACGACCTTGCTCTTCTAAAGCAGAAACGCCAGCCGGGAACAGACATCTATCTCACCAGCCTGTACAAATTCCTGGCTCCCATGAGCCGTTTCCGGAAGGACTACAGCCAGAAGAGCTTTGCCTTTGACCTTGCCAGGCTTTACATTTCCGGGATTGACGAGACCAAAGCCGGGAAGAAATTCCAGTTTGGGCCGACCCGGGATCAGAATAAATCCATCCGAATCCTCGATCAGAACGGAAACGAGCAGTTCCTGGCCACCATCCGTTTCTATGAAGAATAAGAGGTGAGAGCATGAACCTTGATTTCAGCGATAAAAATAATACGATACCTTTTCCGCAGAGCGAGAACTCCCAGACAGCTTCCGCACTGGATTCCGCCCGTCAGCTCACCTGCGGGATTGATTTTCTTACGGACTTCTGGAAGGAAAAGTATCTCCAGGAGTATATTAAAAACGGGGGCAGCAAGATCAAGTTTATCACCGGCCGCACAGGCAGCGGAAAATCCCATTTCCTGCGTCTGATGACTGCAGTTGCCCAAAACGAACATTATAAGACCGTTCAGTTTTCAGCGAAAAATATCTGGATGCATGATTTTAAGGAACTATACAAAGAAATCTTTCTTCAGTGCGGCATCATGGAGTGCCTGGAGGGGATCAGCCGCCATCTGATCCGCGAAATGGGCTATGACCCCGATGAAGTTTCGGACGGAATGCGGTTTATTGATTATCTTTCCGAACATGGTCAGGCGGACGCGCTGACCCGGCGTGAGATCCGCACCCAGTTAAAGCATATTTTTCTGGAAAATCCCATGCTCGATAATAATTTTGCCCTTGCATGCAGCATGCTTACGGGAAGCATCCTGGGCTATCCTGTCCTGGAGGAGCAGAACCGGAATCTCCTTCTGGCATGGCTGGAGGGCGCCCGCACGATCAAGCTCTCCCAGCTCCGCGCGCTGGATTTTTATCCCAGCCGCATCACAAAATATAACGCCAGGCATATGCTTCGCTCTTTGACAGAAATTATCCATCTAGGCGGATATTCCGGACTTTTCATCGCCATTGACGACCTTGAAATCCTGATCAGCCGTTCCAGCCTGGAACCAGTACATTATACCAAGATGAAGCGTGAGGATACCTACGAGAGCATCCGCCAGCTCATCGACGACATTGACAGCATGAAGCACATTATGTTTGTGTACGGTTTCGACCGTGAACTGATCGACAATGAAAATGCCGGCCTGAAATCCTATCAGGCTCTGTGGATGCGCATCCAGAATGAGATTGTCGGGGAGCGCTTCAACCGCTTTTCGGATATGGTCGATCTGGACCGGCTGGCAGCGCAGGAGTACACACCCGATGTAATCATCTCCATATCCAGAAGCCTGGCTGAACTGCAGAAAAATGTACAGGCTGCCCCGCTGAACCGTGAAACTGCGGAAGAGGTAGCAGCTCAGGCAAGGACAGGAGCCATCGGCATTCCCCAGTTGATTCAGAATATAATGCAGGAGGTACGGATCGATGTATGATATTGAAGCAAGGCACATCATTGAAGCTCTGCGCTCCGGTGTCCCCTCCCGTGCCGTAGGGCAGTATTTTTCCGAAGCGAGGCCCAGAATCATGCGGGAAATCTCCGACCGTCTGGATTCGGTATGCGATGCCGGAAAATCCAGCGGTATGATCATCAGCGGAAAATACGGCGAGGGAAAAACCCACCTTCTGAATACCGTATTCAATCTGGCCCACTCCAACAACATGGTTGTTTCCTATCTTTCCCTGAGCAAGGAAACGCCCATGGATAAGTTGTATCTGGTCTATCAGAAGGTCATTCAGAACACCTATCTGCCCAGGCGTCAGCAGCCTGGATTTATGCAGGAGCTGGAAAAGATCTCCGCCAACAGCCCGGTAGCCAGTGAAATGCTTGTCTATGCACTGCAGCAATTGGAAACAGATAAGCTGTACTATCTGTTCCGCTCCTATCTGAACACAGAGGACTCTGATGAAAAGTTCCTCCTTCAGGCCGATCTGGAAGGGGATTTTGTTGCAAATGCAGCTTTGAAAAAGATCTACCGCCGAATATTCAATGAGACGGTAAAGTATAAAGTCAATTTCACAAAAACGAAGCATTGCGGTGATTACTTTAAGTTTATGAGCCATCTGTTCACTTTGATGGGGTATCATGGCTGGGTCATCCTCATTGATGAGACCGAGCTGATGGGCCGTCTCGGCAAAAAAGCCCGTCTGAACGCCTACCGCAATATGGCCCGTTTTCTGCTTCCGGAGCGTTGCCCGGAGAATACATTCAGCATCTTTGCGCTGAGCGCTTCCTATACGGAGGATGTAATCGAAGCCAAACATGAATACGAAAATCTGGAGGCCGTTTATCCGGATGAGCCGGAGCCTGCCAGGACGGTGCTGGATCTGCTTGTTAAAGCGCCCCAGCTTGTTCCTCTGACCAAGGAAGAGATCAGCAGTGTATTGGGTAAAATACAGGATTTCCACGGCAGGGCCTATGAGTGGACGCCCAATTTGTCCCTCGCGTCGCTGACGGAATCCACCCAATCGGGAGGGTATCTGCTCCGCACTAAGATCCGTGCGGCAATTGAGTTTTTAGACCAGCTTTATCAGTACGGAAAGGCAGGGAATACCACGGTAAACGAACTGGGGGAAGAGACCTTCACAGAGGAGGTTCCATTACTGGATGAATAAGTATATCCCTTTCGGAAACTGAAACTGCTCGTCAAACCAGACTTCCTGATCCCCTTGCCGGATTGAGTAAATATATCTCTTTCAGGAACCTCAGAAAATAATACAGCCTTGAACACAGGCTACGTTATTTTCTGAGGTTTTGTAATGCTTCAGGATCAGGCGCCCCTTCTCAGGAAAAATCCCGTACAAGCAGCTCATCCTCTGTCAGCAGTTCTTCCACCGTTCCCAGTCCCAGTTCTTCCAGCACCTTCCGCACATACGGATTTTCCAGCGGGGTATTGTAGGGTGCTTTTCCGGCATAGGCGTCTACATGCCGGGTTCCCTCCTCCACATCCAGGATTGCTTTGGGGCCGCCAACACAGCCTCCTGCACAGCCCATCCCTTCGAAGAAATTCGCGTCGGTCTGCCCTTCCTTGATCCTGCGGATCATCTCCATGCAGGCTTTGGTTCCGTTCGCCTGCTCGGAGCGGACATGGATCTCCCTGTCCGGGCGGAGCTGGTCTACCATCTCGGATACCGCATGGCTCACACCCCCGGTTCTGGCATAAAGCCGGCCTGCAGAGGAGGCATGCTCCTTTTCCAGGTCAGCCAATTCCTCCGGACGGATATCCGCCGCCTGAAAAATATCCTGTATTTCCTGAAATGTCAGCACATAGTCCACTGCATCCGCAATGTCCGGCTCCCTGGCTTCTTTCTTTTTTGCCAGGCAGGGACCGGCAAAGACGGTGACCGCATCCGGATGGATTCGTTTGATCATGCGGCCGCAGGCAACCATGGGAGAGACGGCCCCGGGCACATGGGGCATCAGTTCGTGGTAGATCCTGCGGATCATGGAGATCCAGATGGGACAGCAGCAGCTTGTCAGTTGGTAATCTCCTGTATGCTGCACATGCCTGTCAAATTCCAGCGCTTCTTTTAAAGTCAGTATATCCGCAAACAGAGCGACCTCTACCATCCCGGTAAATCCCAGCGCTTTAAACGCCGTACGGAGCTGCCCGGGCGTGACCTTTTCACTAAACTGTCCGAAAAATGCCGGGGCCACCATCATATAGGCCGGGCCTTTGGCTTCCCGAACGGCTTTCATCGCGGGAAGCACGTCTCTGCTTGCGGTCAGCCGGCCATCCCGGCATGCCTCAATACATGCCTCACAGCCTGCGCAGAGATCCGGGCGGATCGTCAGCTTTCCTTCCTCATCCGGCCGGATTGCATCGAAGATACAGCTATTCTGACAGGCACGCTCATAGGCGCACTCCTGGCATTCATCAATGTGCAGAACCGGGGCATATTTTTCCGGGTGAAGCAGGCAGTCCAGATGGTAGGGATCATAGTCGGCGGGCAGCGGTTCGTCCAGCCTGATCTTTCTTTTCAGAATATCCCGATATAATTCATCAAATGTTTTCATAAGATTCCTCTTTCTTCCACAAAATAATCTGCAGCTCTGCAGGGTATGCCTTACCATACCTCGGCAGTTCAATATACATATTATAGACTGGAATGAAAGATTCTATTGCTTAACAGCAAAATCTTTTTCTGCATTTGCATAAATTACGCCCAGTTTCCGAGCATATCCTGAATATATCTTCGGATTCCCTGTTCAGAACCAATTCCATACGTTTTGTCTACAGCCATATAATATTCCCGGATGCTGTCCTTCGTAAGGGCCGCGTTGGAGGGAATCTTATCATCATATCCGCTGCGGGCATTCTGCCAGGGAGCTTCATTGTGTGTAATCCGTTCAAGCGCCCTGCCCCCGTAGAACCCGAAGGTGTTGATGACCAGATCGGCGGCCCTTTTCTCGTCAGCCGTCAATTGGCCTGCTGCTCCCTCAAAGACCGCGAAGCGCGGGTCATCAATCGGGTTGTACTTAAAATCCCTGAAAAGGTCGTATACCTTCGGATATACAGGGCCATGAACCCAGGCCCGGCAGTCTTCTTCAAAAATCGGCCTTCCGTATAACGCCGAATAGACACCCTGGATAAAGTAAATCAGTTTCTGCAGCATCAGAGGCGTGACCTCTTCCAGCTTTTCAAAAATGTAGGCGATCACATGGAGCATATTATCCGACACGGCAAACAGCTCCTCCAGACCGGCTGCTGCGTTCATTGCCTTATGATACGCTGTGTCCGCAATCTTTTCCCTGTTTTCATTCAGCAGCTTTTTCATATAGGCCGGGGATGTCAGCGCGGCACGCATGATATCGGAATATTCCTTAGAGGGCACCTGGCCGGACAGGTATCTGGAAACGGTCACTTCGCCAAATCCGAGAGCCAGCGCCAGCGGAGCCTTCCCGATCTTATAAATCTTCATCAGCTTCTCGATGTCATCCACCGTAACAAGCCCTTCAGCCGCCCTGTACTGCTCGTCAACCTCCCGGATATTCTGATCCGTAAGCCCGGGAATCCCCATCTCTTCGCCGCACTCCGGGCATACCGCTGTGGTGATTGCAAACTGGTAGTCTTTGTCCCGGATTGTTTTTGTAATGGTTTTCCTCTGCAGTATGTATTCTGTATCTTTTCTGCACTCCACACAAAAATCCATTCTTCTTTTCTCTGCCATGATAGCCACCTCCATCTATTGAAAACAATATGTAAGCGGATGCTTCTGCCTGTGAAAAGATATCACAATGACGAAACCATTTTCCAGATTGTTAATCTTTATGTATAATGGGACAATCGTTTCCTCTGCACCATTCCTCTCCAAAAGCGATACATCCTTGCCGAAAACATATAACCGTTCATGCTCAAACCCTGTATGCTCGTTTTGCAGTACGGCTGAAAAATCTGCCGGCTCCAGGCTCAGCAGAATCTCCTTCGCCCTGGCTTCATTCATCACGTAATCCAGAAACAAATCAATATTGTCCTGCCGCCTCGAGTTCCTGGCAATTCTGTATCTGTCCTTTCCTACCGCATCCTTCACCTCTGAAAGATACGCTTCGATGTCCTTCCATGTAATGTTCAATATATTCTCCTCTTTAGAATATGATTGTATTTTCGTTTTTTCCTATCATTAGATTAACCCAATGATCGATTTTTGTCAATACTCTATCACAATATATTTTTTCTTTCCATCCGATCCAGAATCCCGTCCACGTCCACCCCCGGATGTGTCAGATACATCCGGCACACCTGCTCCGTAAACCCTTCGTCAATGTGATGCCGGACAGCAATCTCCGGGATTCTCCTTCCGGCGTCCACGTCCTTCATGATCTGGCGGATCAGCCTGTACATATCCTGTTCCGGAATTTTCATCTCCTCCTCTGAGCCGGATCTTCCTCCCTGCCCTGTGCCGCATACCCTTTTCATATGTCCGTCTGCAGCCATACGGCTCTGCGGTATACCTTCGGACGCTTCCGCATTGGAAATTGTCTTTCCTTCTGCTGTGGCCAGCCAGTCAATCCGTTCTGTTTCCAGACGATGTTCGGCAGGATACAGGGTAAGAAGCATCATAGTGACCGGCAGGCGGAATCTTCTCGGCCCGCAGCTCCCCGGATTCAGGCAGGTTATATTTCCCAAACGCCCCACCTCATATTTATGGGAATGCCCGCAGATGATAAGATCCGTTCCTGATAAATCTCTCCGGCTCTGTTTTTTATCGTGAATCATATAAATACGAAATCCCCAAAGCTCTGTTTCCAATTCTTCCGGCAAATTTTCCGGCAAGTCCTCCGGGCAGGCTTCAAGGGCATAAAAATCCTTCAACCGGACTGAATCCACATTTCCCCGGACTGCACGTGTATCCGCAATCGACCTGAGCTGTCTGAGGACTTCAGGCTTTCCGACATCGCCTGCATGCAGTATGATTTCACAGGTTTTTAAAACTGCTGCCGTCTCCGGCCGTAACAGACCGTGTGTATCTGAAATCACTCCGATGCGGTGTCCTTCCATATCTGTTCCTCCTAACGTTTGTAAAAAAATCACGCTGCAGCTGGATTGACTGTCCATTTCCCTGTACATGCAGCCTGCAGCAGCCTTTTCCCCCTGCACCATACAATCCGTCCTGCCGCCAGCCTGCAGACAATATACAGAAAACTGCCACTGGCAGCCTTCTCGTATACGATGGTATCAAAACACCAGCTCCTGCTGCTCCATCACTTCAATCTGCGACACCACCATGGTCTCCGGCTCATTCCCCCGCAGGTGATTGGCCCGGAGGTAGTGCATACCGCTGCGCAGGCTTGCCGCGATCAGGTTGAGCACATAAATATTGTCAAACCGATTGTAGATGCTGTCCCCGCCCAGCCCGGTCAGGCAGATAAGCTGCGTATTGGTTTTCTTCGCCACATCCATGAGGGGCTTGAGCAGATGGGACGCGTTGGTCTGGGCAAAGGGGTTGTCCATAAGGAGCACCTTCCCTTCGTTGCGGTCCGCGAAAATATCTGTCTCATCCCTGCGCATATAGTAGAGCAGGCTGGAAAGGATTACGAACGCGGACAAAAATCCCTCTCCGCCTGAGTTTTTCGCCACCTCGGCCCAGGTGATCGGGTATTCCCGCTGGGCCTCGATCTTGTAGAGCCGGATCTGGACGTTGCCGATGCCGACTACCGTGTCGTACAGGTTCCGAGTGGTCATGCGGGTGCCGAAATATTCCTGGGCATTTTCATTTCGCTCAAAGATCCCGATTCCTTTCTGAGTCAGCTCGTCAATCAAATCCTGCAGGCGGATACGGTACATGTTTTCATTCTCCTCCCAGGCGGGAAGCTGGATTTTCAGCATCTTGACGGCCCGCCCGCGGATCGTGATGGTGGAATTGTGGTCGATCCTGCCGATGTTTCTGTGTACCTCCTGAAGGTAGTCCTCCAGCAGCTCCGCGATCTTCTGCTTCTCCTTCTCCACCACGGAGATATCCACTTCCAGCTTTTCCATCAGGCTGTCATAAGACTGAATGGTCGTCTCCAGCTGGCGCTGCGTCTGTCCTGCATCATCGGCCAGCTCCAGCATGGCCTCCAGAGGTTTCTTATAATAGTCCTCCTGGAAATGTTCGTCCCGCACGATCTGGTTCAGCACGCGGACCAACTGCTCCTTCGCCTCCTGCCTGGATTTTACGCACTGGTTATAGTCCCGGATGAGAATGCCTTTAAAATTCCGCAGCTCCCGGGCATTCATCTCCCCAAAGTCCTGCTCCCAGACTACCGGCTCCTTCCGCGCAAACTCACTGTATTCCGCCAAGGCGGTCAGGTTTTCATTGAGGCTCCAAAGGCGGTTCTGCAGCTTGTCCGCAGTGTGCGCAAGCTCCTTCTCCTGATATTTCAACTGGTTTTTCCGGGACTCAAAGTCCTGGTTCTGGATCTGGGCCTTCGGCAATGGCTCCTCCCTGCCGCACTCCGTGCGCATCCTTTTCAGCAGGTCCGACTTCTGCTGGGTGATGACGGCGATCCGCTTATCCTCCTCATTCCAAAGGGCCTGCTTGGTCTGGATCTTCAGATGACGGTCTTCCAGAAGCACCTCCTGATGAGATTCCTCCTTCCGATTGTAATGGATATCCTGCCATGCCGTCTCAGACAGCCCGAACTTTTTCTGCAGATGCCGCAGTTCCTGATCCGATTCTTTGTAACGCCTGCCGCTGAGCTGCTCCTGGCGTTCCAACTCCTGAATTTCCAAGGAAACGGTGGCCGTAACCGCCGCGTACCTGGCTTCCATGTCCGCCACCACTTTCCGCAGCTCCAGACGCCCCCGGCCGGACGATTCCTGAGACATTCCCTGCAGTGTCTGCCCGGACGGCTTCTGAAGCCCACCGTGCTGCGGGCAGCCGGCCAACTCCCGGGACTCTCCATCTAACAGACGGCCGGCTTCCTCCTGCCCGCCGCCCTGCAGCACCCGATCCCCCGCGTCTTCCCACAGCTTCCGCCAGTCCTCCCCGGCTTCCTTCTCCGCCAGCTCCGTATATTCCTCATACCTCCGGTACTTCCGTACCGCATCCTGCTGTTCCTCTTCCTCCCGGAGCAGCGCATCCCTCTCAGCCTCCAACGACCTTTGGCGGTCCTGCAGCTTTTCCAGCTTTTCCATGGAGAGCTTCTGCTGTTCGGTGAGCCTGCAGATTTCCTTTCTGCACAGATCAAGCTCCCGCCGGGAACGCAGGTACTCTTCATAGGCCCCCTGCATTTCCTCGAAATCCTCCGTTTTCCGCTGCTGCCGTTCCAGTTCCCGGTCTGCCCTGCGGATATCCTGCTCCTGGCGGTCCATCCGGTCTTTCAGTTCCGCCAGTTCCTGAGAAATCCCCCGGATGTCCTCATCCGTACTGCGGATCTGCCCCTCCAGTTCTTCCAGAAGCTTTCCGTTGGCAGCATAATTTTCCCGGTTCACCGACTGGTTTTTCACCTGCTCCTGGCGTTCAAAATACTGCCGGTATTCCTCCTGGCGAATCCGGACGGCTTCCTGCTTCCGCAGGATCTGCTGTTCCTTTTCCAGAACCAGCCCGCGCAGCTTTTCCTCATCCAGAAGCTTTTCGTTGAACAGGACATAAAAACTGACGCCGCCGAAGCTGCGGACATTCCCCTCCTCCTGCGTCTCTTTATTTTCCAGATGTTCCCGCAGGATGATCGGGATTGGAAAGGATGTGCAGATATTTCCTCTGTGCAGGGACAGCTTATCCAGCTCCTTCCGGGACAAAATCAAGCCGTAGGGCAAAAAGGGATGGCAGCGGACCAGTTCCTGGTTCTCCTCCTCAGAATACCCATTCTTTTTCAGCCATTCCATCCCGTATACGACATGGATTCCCAGTCCGGCCAACTCTGCCTCCAGCTCCTGGGGCAGTTCCAGTACCTGTCCCTTTGTCAGCCGCTGGTATTCCTTCTGCAGAACATCCTCCTCTTTTTCCAGGTTCCGCCGGAGATTGGAAATCTCCAGAAGCTTTCTCCCGGAGGCATGGAGAATTTTTTCCGTGTCAAAGACATCCTTCTCCTCCAGATCCAGATATTTCAGGATCACCCTGCGGTTCTCTAACTCTTCCTCAAAGGCAGCCCGGGTGCGCTCCTGCTGCTCAAGCTTTGCCTTCCTGCGGATCTGTGACTCCCGCAGATCCGTCAGTCTCCGCTCCTGGCTGCGCCGGTTTCCCCTGGCCGCTTCCAGCGCCTTCTTCGTTTTCAGCCGCTCCCGGCTCAGCTCCTCCGTCCGGTTTCCCAGGGATTCCCGAAAGATCTCCAGGGCTCCCGGCTCATATTCTCCCAGAATATTGCGCACAAAATGCTCCTCATACCGGGTGTTGAACTGCTCCTCCCGGCGGTCATAGGACTGAACCCGGGTTTTAAGCGCCCCTTCCGCCGAAGCCCGTTCCCTGAGCTGCTCCTCCCGGGCCGCCTGCGTCTCTTTTTCCCTGGAAATCTCCTCTGCCGCCGCTGCGGCTGCCTGGCTGTTTTCCTGCTGCCTTTTCCCGGTTTCTTCCAGTTCCCTCTCATAATGGCGGCGCAGCACATACCCCAGACGGTTCCGCTCCGGTTCCAGGTTCACGCTTTTCTCCTGAGCCACTCTCAGCCTTTGCAGCGCCCCGTCCCACTCAGCCTTTTCTTCATCCGCAAGACGCTGCTGTTTCGCGCAGGCCAGCAGGTGAAGCCGCCTGACGATCCCTTCCGTCTCCCGTTCCAGGGCTTCTTTTTCTACGGTGATCATATCCCGGTTGCTTAGGTGAAAACGCATCTGCTCTTCCAGCTCGTAGATCTCGCCGGACAGTTTTTCATATTCGACGCGGGCAATCTCCTCATGAACCTGCTCCATCTGCGCCAGAATGTCCTCATGCCCTTCCTTCGTCCCGGCCTGCAGGCGTTCCAGCTCCGCAATGAAATGAGCCACCACATTTTCCTGGGCCTCCTCTTTTACCTCCCCTTCCCGGTAGAGCTCCAGCTTTTCCCGGATCTGTTCTGCCTCCTGCTTAAACAGGCGGATCGTATCCCGGCGCTGGATCTTGGAACGGTTGTCCTTATACTGGCCCACGTATTTTTCCAGAATGCTCTGAAATTCCTTCATCCGGTTCCGCTCTTTATTCAGCTTGCTTTCCACCGCGTCCAGAAACCATTTTTCCACCAGCCCCTTCTCGTCCCGGCAGTCGGAAAACAGCTCGGAAAGGCCGGACTCCTTCAGGTTCACCTTCTTGATGATGCTCTCCCACTCCTTGTAATGGATCTGGTACTCCTGCAGCTTGTCGAAATACTGCCTGGACTGGGCCCCGTTGTTCATATCATAATAGAAAAAATGCAGGGAGCGGTCCCGCTTGTACTCTTCAAACATCTGGCGGCACGCAGAAAAATTTTTCAGAACCATTTCTTTTTTTCCTTTTTCCACCACCGGAAGATGATGAATGTCCTGAATGCAGGATGATCGGTATTCACAGATAAAGTTGACCATCTCCAGGTCTTCCCCGCTGTCGCTGTCCTGGCTGCGCCGCACCATCATCCCGGTCAGCACGAAGCCCGCGTTTTGATCCAGCGCCCACTCCACCAGGATAAACGAAGGCTTGCCGGTGGTGAAATAGCTTTCAAAGGGACGGTCCTTGGCGTCCCGGTACCGTCTGTGGACAAAAGGGGCGGTCAGCATCTGAACCAGGACGGATTTTCCTCCGCCGTTGCGCAGGGAGATCAGCGTACTCTCGCCGTTGAAGTGAAAGGTCTCATCGCTGACCCGGATCGCGTTGTTATTGTAGTTGATATTGATCAGACGGACTGCATTGATTTTGCTCATTTTTACTTACCTCAATTCTATTTATAAAAGCTCAGGAAATCTGCTCTATACTTCCCCGGTACTCCCGAGAACCCGCAGCACCCGCTTGTAATTGTTCTGGTTCAGCAGGTTCCAGTCCATAAAATTATCCAGCTTCTTCGTGGTTTTGATCATCTCGTCCTGCTCCACATATTCAATCAGTCCCTGCTTCTGCAGAAAGGTCAGGATGTGGTGGAGGAAGCCCTCCTTCGTAGTTCTCGCACGCGACCCTTTTTCATCGGATTTCAGCGCTTCATACGCCTCCAGCATGTTGGAAAATGCGATCCCCGCCTGTTCCTCCCGGTCTTCCGGGACATTTTCCGCGCCTTCCTTCAGCCTTCGGGAAATGCAGTTCTGCAGCTCTCCCACCCGCATATACTCCCGGGCCTTACTGCTGCTCCCCTGGCCGTCGAAAAATTCCACCAGGAGGGTGAGGATCGCGAACTGGGACAGATAGTAATCCTTATCTGTGGCATTGGATTTGCAGAGCACATTTTTTAGCTGCGCTTTGGAAAATCCGAGAAAATGATTTTCCTCCCCGGGAATCAGATAGATCACATTGCCGTAACGTTCAATGGTGCTTTTGGCCGCCTCCCCCTGGGATTTGACCAGGTTCTGGATCTCCTCCTGCTCCGAGTACGCCTTAAACAGCAGGGGTTCCTCCTCCTCCCGCAGCTCATGGTGCTCCAATAGATAGTAAAAGATCTCCTGGCTGGTTTTGATATCTCCAAATTCATAGGCCATGAAAAATCACCTCTCCCTTCCGACTCTGTTTTTTTGTCCCTGTTTCCAGCCGCTTCACACACATGCGCAAAATCAGCCTTCTTTGAAATACACACTGATCCGCACATTGGAACAGCGGATATCCTTCCGTTCCCCGTGTTCATTCAGAATCCCCGGAAATGTCACCGCCCCGCCGTGTTCCAGGCGGCTCACG
>OFGX01001574.1_pt1 | contig 13398 bp, 14 predicted proteins | sample 1521831 | NCBI WGS metagenome assembly OFGX01 (sample SAMEA3504080, study PRJEB24116) | mouse gut metagenome | biome: mouse gut; feature: mouse-associated habitat; material: faeces | place: Denmark | collected 2011
CGGATCACCTTCACTACAGTGAAGAATACCTTTTTAATTATAATCTTTTTATTGAAAATAATTCTAACTTTGGAACTATTTGTGAAATAATGCAAGATTGGCTTCATTCTTTTGATTTTTTGGCTAAACACCTATTCTTTAAATTAAAGATAAAATATAACCCCAAAAAATTTGATATAAAATTGACAAATTCAGCCTTAGCTCTATCATCTTAAATACTTTTAGATTCTGAATTAATTAGTTATTAGTTTTTTAATTACATATTTTAGCTAATTCTCTTCTCCATCTTGCTTGATTTTCCAAAATTGACATAGTAAATATTTCTTATCTCCTTTCCTTTTAGCAAACTACCATAAAATAGTTAACAATAATTAGAGAGCTCATCTACCGTAATAAATACCAAGTCTTGGCTTGATATGTTCTAATTTGGTGGGGATCACTCCCACGTGTATGAAATACAATATGTGCATGCTGACAATGGTACGAGGAAGGTTAATAAAGAAGAATCTTCTTTATTGAAAAAATGATGAATCAATGGAATAATAAAAGAAAGACGTAGTTTATGAAGGAAAACAGGGCTCTGCATAATACAACAGTATTAAGCGATCGGAAAGAGTGGGTATATAAAGTGCCTATATGGTACTTGTATATTTAAATGAAAGACGTGTGCAGGAAGTCAAGTAACTGGTGCAAATCCAGTCGTTATAAGGCATTCAGCATTTAGTTGAATGCTTTTTTGTTTTTCAAAAAATTGGAGGAGGTGAACCAGCTTTGAACAAAAATCGTAAGAAAGCAAACGAGTATAAATTAACCGTCACGCAAAAGAAGTTTGCCGATGAATAATATCAAGACTGAGAATGTCACTCTATCAGCTAGAATCATTCCCACGTATTGTGGGGAATACTTTTGGATATAATCATTCAGAAAATGGTACCTATTATCCAACGGAAAAATAGAATCAAATAATTGCTAAGGTTAAGAAAATATGGAATAATAGAAATTGAGAATAAGTCGTCTAACGGGGAAGACAGCCCTAGTTTTTAGGGAAGATATGGGTTCAATTCCCGTCGTTCTCATATTAAAATAAAAAGTAAACATTTGAAGACGCTGAATAATCAGCGTCTTTTTTTATACCAATCTTTATATATAGTTTGTGAAAAATTTTTGTATTACCCTTGTGAGAAATATTTATCAAACTACTGGTACATAGGTAAATTGTTGTTTGTGAAGTTTTTTAAGAAAAGAGAGTTAACGATATGAAATTAGGATCACCCCCACGTGTGTGGGGAATACCTATAAGTGTTTTCTGAATTACTCATATGGTTAGGATCACCCCCACGTGTGTGGGGAATACACTAAAAGAATCCCGTGATATCAACAATTATTTTTTATTATACTCTTAAATTCATTCACTTTGTATTTAAAATATTGCATTAGTTTTTGTCCTTTTCCCAATCAAAAAAGAAATGAAAATTTTAACACTACTCAATTCTGTATTAATCTGATAACCGGTTATAACAAAAAACCTTCAAAACTCAAAGAGTTCTGAAGGAAAACTAATTATATTAATAATGTCGTACATATATTCTATCAATTCGGTGCCCATAACTCTTATGCAGGATTACATTCGCCCGGCTTTTAGTGGGAGCAATATATTCACGCAAATTTACCAAATCAACTGTCTGCCAAATTTTTTCCGCTCTGTCGATAGCCACATTTAGCGGTTCATCAGCCCAATTATAATAAAAATTTTCAGGATTATTTTTATTAATCTTCAGTAAATGCTTAAATCTATCCATAAACCAATTTTCAATTACCTCTTCATTTGCATCAATATAAATAGAACAATCAAAGAAATCACTTGTTACTACTACCCCATTTGGAGGAAGCTGTAGCGTATTAATTCCTTCTATAATCAATACATCCGGTTGAGAAATTACACCATATTTTCCTGGAACAATATCACTTAACTCCTGAGAATAAAGAGGATAGTAAACATTTTCTTTTCCACTAGTTACATCAGATAGAAAATCACACAACAATTTCATATTGTAACTTTCTGGAAAACCTTTACGACTCATCAAACGTCTTTTTTCTAATTCAGAATTAGGATATAAAAACCCATCCGTAGTCATCAGTTGAACATGAAGATTAGAATAACAACGTTTTAATAAAATCTGCAATAGTCGAGCTGTAGTCGACTTTCCCACAGCAACTGAACCAGAAATACCAATAATAAATGGATGATTTATTTCATCAACTCCAATAAAGTGACTCTGTAATTGAGAAAGCATCTTTTTATGTTGAGCAAAGAGATGTAAAAATTTAACTAATGGGATATAGATTTCATTTACATCATTCATATCAATTACATCACCTAATGCAGCTAAATCTGTCAATTCATTAGCAGAAATATATTCATTTCCATTTGAAAGACTAGACCACTGTTTTCGACCTATTTCAGTAAAATCATCCATTTTTCTCCCCTCCTTTATTAAGCTTTCTTCATTACATAATTCAAAGGAGTAACTATCATCGGTACAACAACTGCCGTAAAGATAGCTTCTACTAAGCCGTTCATCCCTAAAGAAATCATCAAAATAACAAATAAAGATGTGCCTTGACTAAAATGTCCTAAATACATGGTTAAACTTGCTGGATCATTCATAAAAAACAAACTAGCTAAAGTAATAACCAAAAATGTATTGGTAAGTGAAGTAACTGCACCGCTTAAAGCATATCCCCATCTTTTCACTGTATTATCTCTTGTCATGAGAAGCTTAGTGATAGCCCCTGGGAAATATCCAGCTAAAATACTTGGCACAAGTGAGATAATTGGATTTTGAAAAAGCAATAAACTTACCATATCTCCTGGTTGAGTATAAGCAACAATTAACCTGGTCAACCCCCAGACTAGCCCAAACATACTTCCCCATTTTGGTCCCATTATCGTTCCATAAATAGCAATCGTAAGAGGAATTGTAGTGATAGCTGGAAGAGCGGGTAAGATTCTTACATACCCAATATTTGGGACAAAAGTTTGAACAATTAACAGTGCAATAAAAATTGCAGTAATGGTCATATTCGTTATCTCTTTACGTTTCATTATTAATCTCCTGTTTTGAGTTGCTTTGATTTTTTAGTAAAGCTTGATTGACATTCTTTGGTACAACATTGGCAACTTTTCCATTAAACGAAGAGATTTCTCTAATTAGACTTGAAGAAATATAAGAACATTCGGGAGTAGCAAACAAAATAATAGTTTCTACTGTAGGATCCATTCGTTTATTCATTAATGCAATTTGTTGTTCATAAATGAAATCTTGACTATTTCTAGCCCCTCTAACAATGACATCAGCTTTAAATTTGTGAACTAAGTTAATTGTTAGATCTGTTTGAACCAATTTCACTTCGACATTTTTAATATTTTGAACTGCTTCTTTTACAAGCTGATATCTTTGAGTAGGAAGGAATAATCCATTTTTATGAGTATTTTTGGATATAACAATAATTACTTGGTCAAAAAGTCGAGCAGCTCGCTTAATAATATCTAAATGTCCATTAGTGATAGGATCAAAGCTACCAGGAAAAATTGCTTTCATAATATATTCCACTCTTAATTAATTGAGATCTTTTTATATTTTGAAAAATATTTCAAAAACCAATCTTTAGTATAGTCAACAATTGAGCTTTCTACCGAATTCATGGTATGACAAAGTGATATCCGCCATGGAAATGAAGGCGTCATTTCCTTATTTTTAATTTGATGATCACTGTAATTGCGCCCAATCGGGGCTGCTACAATACCAACCAAATTAGAATCTCTTTGAACTAGATTCAGAATTAAATCCCATGATGAAGTTTGCAAGAAATAATTTGGTTTAATTCGATCTCCTTTAAACTTCTTATTCAATTGAAATGTAACCATGAAGTCATCAGTTAATGTAACAATTTTTTCACGTTCAACTTCAGCAAAAGGAACTGGGCCATCAATGGTATTGAAGCGATGATCTTTATTAAACCAAACACGGACAGTATTTTCGTAGATTAGATCCTCATAAATTCCCTCAACAGTCGCAGGAGACACAATCACTGCTAAATCAATGTCACCTAGAATCAACATACGTTGAAGCTCATAGGCTCCTCTTTCGACTAACTTAAGCTGAATGCCAGGATTTTCATTAATAAAGGCGATTAGCGCATCATTGAAAACAGTAGATATAATTACAGGAGCAATTCCAATTCTAACCGTACCATTAATCCCTTCGGACATTTCATTTAACTTGGTGATCATCATACTATATTGAGAATATACTTTTCGTGCTTCGGTAACTAAGGTAATTCCATATCGAGTTAATCCAATCAAGCGCCCTTTTTTACGATTAAAAATTGGGGTTCCGCGTTTAAATTCAATATCCTTTATTGCTTTGCTAATTGCAGGTTGAGATACATGCAAGATCTTAGCGCTTTTAGTTAAATTAAAGTCATTATCAACCACTGTTAATAAATACCTAATATTATCAATGTCCACCAGTACCTCTTCCTTTCGTCAAAGTTAAAAACTACTTTTACTTATCATTTTTAATATTCATTACCGGTTCTTCGAAAATTCTAGCATCCATTTCCTTCAAGTTTTTACTAATAATAGGTTTAAAGTCCATTTGATCTAGAACATCTTTTTGTAAGTCGATTCCCGGTGCAATTTCCACTAGTTCGAGTCCATCTTTAACTAATCTAAAGACTGCACGTTCCGTTACATACCAAACTTCTTGCTTGCTATCATAAGCAACCTTACCTGAGAATGTGATTTGCTGAACATGTTTTACAAACTTCTTTACTTTACCTTCTTGAATAATGTGTAACTTACCATCTTTAATTTCTTCTTTAAGTCCACCAGCCGTGAAAGTACCAGTAAAGACAATCTTTGGGGTATATTGTGTAATATCAACAAATCCACCAGTACCAGCAATCTTTGGACCAAATTTAGAAACATTCAAGTTTCCTTTTTCATCGGCTTCAGCTAAACCTAAGTACGTAGCATCTAACCCCCCGCCATTATAGAAATCAAACATATATGGTTCATCAATAGTAGCTTGAGGGGCAATAGCAGTACCAAAGCTTCCACCACCAAGTGAAGTACCACCAAAAGTACCGGCTTCCACGGTAGTAACGATATTATCAGATAAACCTTCTTCTTTCATTACCATTGCACAATACATTGGATATTGACCAATACCAAAGTTTACACAATGATCTGTTTCTGGATTGAAGATAAAAGCAGCTCTTCTAGCAATTACCTTCTTCTTATCAAGAGGAAGATCTAATTGCTTAGCATCTTTTACAATATTAGATTTGATAATATCGGGATTATAGATATAATCTGTAGTTTGCTTAGTCATTTCAGGATTATCAGTTGGAACTACATAATCTACCAAAACTCCTGGAACACGAACTGCCTTAGGGTCTAAGCTTCCAGCTTTTACTACTTTCTTAACTTGAACAATCACTTTACCGCCATTATTATGAGCCGCCATGGCTACAGCAGTTACATCCATCGTTAATGGTTCATCATCAAAAGTGATGTTTCCATTTTCATCAGCATAAGTACCACGGAAAATAGCTACGTCAGGTTTCGGGGTTTCATAAGCTAAATAATCTTTACCATGAATCTTAATTCTATTAACTAAAGTTGAATTCTTAGCAGCTTCGTTCAAACGACCTCCGTCATTTTCAGGGTCAACGAAAGTTCCTAATCCAGTATGAGTTACCAAAACCGGTCTGTGAGCTGCAGCATCTCTAAAGAGCTGTGAAATTGTGCCTTGTGGGAAGTTAAATGCTTCAAATTCATTTGCTGCAACCATTGGAGCCAATTTTGGAGCTAAGGACCAAAGTCCACCAACTACTCGACGTAGCATCCCTTTTTCAGCAAAATTTTCAACTGCTGATCCATTATTGTCTCCAATACCGCATCCATACCAAACATCTAATGCCTTTGGATGACCAGTTTCTTGGTATCTAGCCTTCATCTTTTCCAAAATTTCTTCAGCTACATCTGTGCTCAAGCATCCATCAAGAGCAACAGTAGCGTTATCTGGTACTAATTCGGCTGCGGTCTTACTATCAATAACTTTAACTGACATAAAATTTTCCTCCTAGCTATAAGCTGTTAGTAATCCTACATTTCTACTGAATTGGAAACCAGATGAGTTAATGATGATTTTGAGAGCCATTTTCAACTAGTAGAATTTTAAATTCTCGGATTTCTTCTTTACGTTTATAAGATAACGCTTACATTATAGATTGTGAAGTCATTAATTTTCAGTATGGATATAACCATAAGTTATAGCTTATCAAAAAAATAAAGGCAAAAGTACTTTTACCTCTATTTTTTTAACTTTTAATATTAATAATTACATAATTTCGATCTTTTGGTCTAAGATTCTTTGAGCATCATCCATTAAGTCTTTAACAATTTCGGCAGCAGGTTTAGATTCCTTGATCATTCCAGCTACTTCACCAGCCATAAAGAAGCTCTTATCTGGATCATCTTCTCTAACCCCTACATACAAGCCTTTATTTAATGCAGAGTTAAATTCGTCTCTTGAAACTCCGGTCTTTTCAAGTTCGAATAACTTACCCGCTTCTTCATTAGCGATACCACGAGTAGCACCACCTTTAATAGTTGAACCTACTACAGCCGTACCAGTATCAGTTGCATTAATTACAGCTTTACGCCAGTTATCACCTACAGGACTTTCCTTAGCAATTGAGAAGATAGTCCCACACTGTACTCCTTCAGCACCTGCTATGAAGGCTTCGACAACTCCTCGACCATCACCAATACCACCAGCTGCAATTAATGGAATGTTAATGGCATCAGCAATTTGAGGCCATAATACCATAGAAGTAGTACCGCCAATATGGCCACCGGCTTCCATACCTTCAACAATGACTCCGTCAGCACCCATTTCTTCCATTTTCTTAGCAATCTTAACATTAGGAATAACTGGCAAAACTTTAATTCCTGCTTCTTTTAAATCTTTCATATATGGCTTAGGAGTACCCGCACCAGTAGTTACTACCTTAACGCCTTCATCAATAATAACTTTAACGTGTTCTGGGGTATTTTTATCCATTAACATCAAATTGACAGCAAATGGCTTATCGGTTAATTTCTTAGCTTTTTGAATTTGTTCTCTTAATTCATCAGGAGTTTTACCACCAGCTGCAATAATTCCTAATCCACCACCATTTGATACAGCAGCTAAGTCAGCCGTAGCAACTTCTTGCATAGCACCTTGAATAACAGGATACTTAATACCTAATAATTCTGTAACACGATTCATAATATGTTCTCCTTTTAATATGCTCAACTATAATCTTTATCTTATGTAACTACTTACCAGTAAAATGCTTAGGTCTCTTTTCAACGAATGCTGCCATACCTTCTTTTTGATCTTGAGTATCAAACATTTCACCCCAAATTTGACTTTCAAGATCGATAGCAACATCAAGTGGTAAGTCAGCTCCGCGATCCACTGAATATTTAGCACGGGCTACTGATAATGGGGCATTCTTCATAATCTTATGAGCAATTTCAATTGCTTTATCCATCAATTCCTCAGGTTCAGCAATTTCATCAAATAAACCGATTCTATAAGCTTCTTTAGCGTCAATCATATCACAAGTAGCAATTAACTCCTTAGCTTTTCCACGACCTACAACACGTGTTAAACGTTGAGTTCCTCCAAAGCCTGGGATAATACCTAAACCAGTTTCTGGTTGACCAACTTTAGCATTGGTAGAAGCAATTCTCATATCACATGAACATGCAAGTTCACAACCACCGCCTAATGCATATCCATTTACAGCAGCAATTACAAATTGTGGTAAGTGTTCAATTTCACCAAATGATGAGTGAGCTAACTTAGATAACTTCAAAGCTTCAGTTACATTATCATTTTGCATTTCTTTAATGTCAGCACCTGCAACAAATGACTTAGCACCAGACCCAGTGACGATAACAACTCGAATATCTTCTCTACCCTTTACTTCTCTTAAAGCATCACCGATATCCTTTAAAGTAGCTAAGTTTAAAGCGTTTAAAGCTTTAGGACGGTTAATAGTTAAAACAGCAATACCTTCTTCAGGTTCTTCTAACAATACGTTTTCATAATTATTAAAACTCATGATTTTTGTCCTTTCAAAAAACAAACTCATCTTTTGCTCTCATCGCCATTAATTCTTGTTCAAGTCTACACAAAATTCAAATTTGCTATTTTAACTATTAATTTTTACTTATTGTTACAATTGCTTGTGACTGTAAGAATTAACTCATGTATAAAAAATAGTTATTGGTTTTATAACGCTTTAAGAAATTCACTAATTTTTTCACATTCCATTCTAGAAATCGCTTTCACAGATAGGGATGAGCTAACTTATAACTTTTATTAATTCCTAGTATAACAACTTGTATTAGACTCCTTTCGCGCGTTTAAAAGCGTTTACTGTGCGTGGTTATAATCGCAGTAGAAATATGTTTAAAAAGGAGTGAAAGTGTATGTCTGGTCCATGGATATCTCGTTATATTGCAGAATTTTTTGGAACTGCAATTTTAGTAATATTAGGTAATGGTGCAGTTGCCAATTCGTTTTTAAAGGGAACTACAGCTAATGGAACAAATGGTCAATCAAACGGTGGTTGGAATTTTATCGCTTGGGGTTTTGGCTTTGGAGTAATGCTTCCAGCTATGTTGTTTGGTTCAATTTCTGGTAATCATATTAATCCAGCTATTACTATAGGTGAAGCTGCTTGTGGAATTTTTCCTTGGACTCATGTAGTTCCTTACATTATTGCGCAAATGTTAGGAGCAATAGGTGGTCAACTACTTGTAGTAGCGATTTACTGGATTTACTTTAAAAATACTCCTGATGATCCGGGAGCAATTCTAGCTTGCTTTTCTACAGGGGATGCTTTAGATAATAAGTTAAATGGTTTTGTAACAGAATTTATCGATACAGCAATTTTAGGTTTTATTGCGATGGGATTATATCGCGGAATGTTCTTTAAACAATCTATTGATATTGCTAACATTGGTATCGGTTTAGTGATTACGGCGTTAGTAATGGCCGGAGGAGGCCCAACCGGACCAGCTCTTAATCCCGCTCGTGATCTTGGTCCACGGATTGTTCATGCAATTTTACCTATTCCCAATAAAGGTGGTCCAAATTGGGACTATAGTTGGATTCCCGTAGTTGCTACTACTTTAGGGTGTATTTTAGGAATTTGGCTTTATAAAATTTCATTTGGATTATAACTATTTTTATATAATATAAAAAGAAGGCTTCTTCCCCTAGAAGCCTTCTTTTTTGATACTATAGGATTTTATTCCATGCACTCATATAGAGTACGACTTGAGTCAACGTTGTCATCGTGTGCCATGTTTGGAATTTCAATCCACGCACTCATACAGAGTGCGACGATCTTGTACTTTTTTATATATTTTAGTTGCAAAAATTTCAATCCACGCGCTCACACGGAGTGCGACCGCAATAAATTGTTACAATATCCATAACACATCAATATATTGTGGCTTAACAACTATTTTATTTTAAAATCCTATTTATTTCAAAATAATTTAGCAAAAAAGTAGTGCGAAGGTCTCATATTTTTATGTTCACTTATCCTTCGCACCAATAAATCTATAGTTATAAATTCAACTCATACATTAAGTAATCCGAATCTTAGGAATTAGTATCTGGAACGATTCTCCAATATCTAAAGACATTCTCTACATTCAAAGTTAGCATCCAAATATTAGAATTATGTGTGTCCATCCGAAAATTTCTAATTTCTTCAATTTTCTAATTCATCCGACGCCTTTTTCAAAAGATAATCTATTATTCTTGCATTGATGAATAATTTGTGTTAGTTCGACTAGACTTAAAGAATCTGTATTTAGAGTTATCCTCTCTTTAATTATTTCAATCACGCCCCAATATAGATTATATGTCACATGGCAATCCAAAATTCTTACTCTACCATCTTCATACTATGCTTTATTTTAATATCCAAGAAGAGATAGCCCTCCTTTATCTTCGCATTTCATTGATTTTTTCTCTTACAAAATCATCCCCACATACGTAGGGAATACATAATGACCACTTTTTTAAAAGTTGATGATGAGGGGATCATCCCCACTTACGTGAGGAATACTACCAGAAGGATTTAGGAAATTACTTCCATTTAGGATCATCCCCGCCTACGGGGGGAATACCGATTCCCAGTTTCCGGCGAATCGTGTCCATCGGGATCACCCCTACCTACGTGGGGAATACGTTTGTGACACGACGACGACTGACGATGCAAAGGGATCATCCCCACCTACGTGGGGAATACAAGCAGGAGGGGTTTTGATCGCTTTGATGCTGAGGATCATCCCCACCTACGTGGGGAATACCTCTTTTTGACTTCTTTGCTGAAATCTTGTCCAGGATCATCCCCACCTACGTGGGGAATACTGGAGGGCATGTCGAACAAGCGGGCACTCTTGAGGATCATCCCCACCTACATGGGGAATACCGTACCTCTCAAGGGTTCTAGGCAACAAAAAAAGGATCATCCCCACCTACGTGGGGAATACCAAATTTAAATCATGTTCAATTTGATAAATTGAGGATCATCCCCACCTACGTGGGGAATACTTCTGCTTAAATTACCAAATAAATAAGCGTTAAGGATCACCCCCACCTACGTGGGGAATACTACTTAACATGTGGATAAAGCTTCATTTGTGGAGGATCACCCCCACCTACGTGGGGAATACATTTCTTGCTTTTCGGTCTTTTCCATTTGCTGAGGATCACCCCCACCTACGTGGGGAATACGCAAGAAGAATGAAGATGGAGAAATAGTTAATAGGATCACCCCCACCTACGTGGGGAATACACTAAAAAAAGCCCGTCATATCAATAATCATTTCTTATTATACCCTCAAATTTATTTACTTTATATTTAAAATATCATATTTTGCTCTTTCTCCCCCTAAAAAAGAAGTGAAATTTTTCACTCCTTAGTCTTATTCATCATCTTCAATTTTAAATACTTCATGCCAAGTATAATCCAAAAGGCTTTTACCATCTATACTAGGCAACGGTTCTAGATGTGACCACCATGCATTCTGATATTGAGTAGACAATTTCTGATAAGATTTAAAATCTCTCACATCTAAAGTGATAAAAAGTTGGCTACTCTTTTTATCTAAATATATAATTGATTTTTCAATTCCTACTTCTTGTAGTTTAGCACACTTTAACTTATCAAAATTCCAATTATCAATGTTATCAACTAAATCTAAATTTACTTGGGCAACTTTTCCTAGTTCCATAATTATCATACCTTTCAATTCAGATTAATTTATTTTTCCTTATCGCCATAACGTTCTCTAGTAATTTCATCAAGAGACTTCCCACGCGTCTTCGGAGTCCAAATAGTCCCAATAATTAATGAAATTGCTAAGAATATAATCATTAAAGTCCCCGCAGCCTTGAAACCCATTGAGGTTAAAATAGTGGGAAAAACAATTGACCAAATTCCGGCACTTCCTCTTACTGTAAAAAACATAAACCCTTGGGCACCGGCACGATATTTTGTGGGGAAGAGTTCAGTTGACCATAATGCGTACCATGCTTGCGCACCAATTCCTGCGGAAATCCCCCATAAAGTTACGAAGGTGATTAAAGCTGGCCATCCCATACCAACGTAGGCTAAAATAACCCAGGAAATTAAAGTCATTAATGCGCCTACACAGAAGAAAATTCTATGATTCCACTTATCTCCATGAAGAGCAAAACCAAAATATCCTGCTAAAGCAGTAAATGCCCATAAAACAGCTTGAAGAATATTAGCTTGAGTATTGCTTAAACCACCTACTGTTTCATATACATATGGCATGAAGAATCCCATTGCACCGGCAACTAGATTCCAAAACATGTAAACACCAATTAAGAATAAAACCAATATTATCTCTAAGTTTCTTCTTGCTAACGATCAATATAGTCAATACATTATTTATCGAGCTAAAAATACTGAAGGACAAGTTCAAACCATCACTAATCAAATTATTAAAGAATATTACAATTCAGGTGAATTTTCTAATAGGTTATTGGATAGTTACTTGAATGCATTGTTAATTTTGCTTTCTAGGAATACAGATCTTAACTCTAGTATCACCATAAAAAAGCAACTCTCAAATCTGGTATTGTATATGCTTAAAGAGATTTCCCAGAACTACCAATCAGTTTCTTTAGAATCATTAGCTAAAAAGACTAACTATAATCGTTCTTATTTAGGTACTTTATTCAAAAATGAAACCGGTTCTCCTTTTTCTAAAGCATTAACTGATCAACGATTACTTAGCGCATATGGTCTTTTATGTTCAAGTAACCTATCAATTAGTAGTATTATGATTCAAGTTGGCATCAGTAATAGAACTTTCTTTTACAATAAGTTCAAAGAAAAGTTCCACCTAACTCCAAATGAGGTTCGTATTCAAATGACACGGAAAAGATGACCTTAGAGGTCATCTTTTAAAATTAAGCATCTTCAATGTTGTTTTTGAGATTTCGCAGCAAATTTTCTACAACATTTGAAAAAGTTAAAAATGATAAATTGGATCTCTCTTTAAAATTGAGAGCTATTCCAACTAATAAGATATTGGCTGCCAAAGTAGTAAGTAAATTATTAGGAAAGTAGTTTTGAGATATCTCTGCTAGAGTCCGAATTACTTGTTTATTGTTTACACTTACCTCTTTTACCAAGCCTGGACATGATAAAAGAACATGATAAAAATACCAATAAGGTTCATGATTAGAAAATTGAACTTCTTCTGCCTTAACTTCAGTGTCTAATTTTTCTTCAAAATCATGATATGCAAGTTCTAAGACTGCTTTTTGCAGTCCTTTTTGTGATTTGAATTAATAATATATTGGAGTAGTTGAACAATGACAAGCAGGAGTAATGGTGTATACTTTCAAATTATCCAAACCATTTTTATTAAAGAGTTTGTAAGATTTCTTCAAAATCATTTTTGCACTATAGCGAACTGTCATTATTTCTCTCCCTTCTTTTCATAAGAAGAGACAAGAATGTATCCAGATAAGCCAACTAAAAAAATCCCAATAGAAGTTAAAGTGATTTCTTTTTGGTCGTCTTTTTTTAAAACAGGTAGTTCTTTTTCTTTAAAGGAAACACTTTTAGATGGTAGAACTACTTTATAATTAAAACCAATATATGTAATTAAGCTGAGAGTTGTAACACTTACAATCATAGATTTGATAAACTTCAAAAGAAGGAAAAATAGACTTTAAAAAGAAAACGATGAAAAGAGCCGTTTTCATC
>OFGX01001581.1_pt1 | contig 13363 bp, 9 predicted proteins | sample 1521831 | NCBI WGS metagenome assembly OFGX01 (sample SAMEA3504080, study PRJEB24116) | mouse gut metagenome | biome: mouse gut; feature: mouse-associated habitat; material: faeces | place: Denmark | collected 2011
CAATTTCAGGCCACCCTAATTTCATCTTTGAATAGTGTTGGCTCTGAATAGTTACGTTTCATATAAAAATTAACTGATATTGAAAACATTGCTGTAATTGGGCATTCTTTGTCCTATGAAAGGAAGCACATTATATCGAAGTTGCAAGATGACTATACAACTCTCATACCAACTTAAAATAACAACAAACTCAAAACGAAAAGGACAAATGATATGGCAAAAAAGAAAATTGCTGAAAAAGCATTGAATATAGATAATATTTTATTTAATTGCAGGGATATCCTGCGGGCCGCACGTAACTCAGGCTCTTTCTTTGAAAAGCGTGATATGATGCTTACTCTTGTATTCCTACGTTTTATAGGTGAGAAGTATGAGAATGGAATTCAAAAGCTTCGTCAGACATTAATCGAACAGGGGCTTGACCCGGATGATGAAAACATCAGATCAGCTTTTTTTGATGATGCTACTTTTACGGACGGAACTTATAATTTGCCTTTGGAGGCAAGATGGTCAACGATTATAAACACACCTGCACCGGGACTTAATGTAGCGCTTGATACGGCTCTTCATAATATTGCAACAGGTTCAAAAGATTTGAAAGGCTGTTTTATCGAGGGTACATTTACAACCCGCAATCTTGCTCCTAATGATATAAAAAAGCTTGTCGATGAAGTAAATAAAATCAGCCATAAAGCTTTTGGAGAGGAAAAAGACCTTATTGGCCGCGTTTACGAATATTTTCTAAAAGAATTTGCGGTTAATGCAACAAAGGAAGAGGGAGAATTCTATACTCCTCATGATGTTGTCCAGCTAATTGCAACAATGATAGAACCTTATGATGGTACTTTATATGACCCTTGCTGCGGTTCGGGCGGTATGTTTATACAGAGTGCCGCTCTCGTAAAATCCAGACAGGGTGATATTAACCGAATCAATATTTACGGACAGGAAAAGGATGCGGCTACCTACCGTCTTGCAAAAATGAATCTTTCACTTCGCGGCCTCAGCCACAACCTTGGTGATACAAATGATTCTTCTTTTACGCATGATTTGCATAAAGGATTATACTTTGACTATATCATGGCTAATCCTCCGTTTAATCTGAAAGGCTGGTATAATGACAACCTAAAAAATGACGTCCGCTGGGCTGACTACCAGACGCCTCCTGAAAGTAATGCAAACTATGCTTGGATTTTACATATACTTTGTCACTTGAAGCCTGCGGATGGTGTTGCCGGATTTCTTCTTGCTAACGGCGCTTTGAATGACAGCGATACCTTGAAAAACCGAAAAAAACTGATTCGGAAAGATAAGATCGAAGCCATTATTGTTCTTCCGAGAGAACTTTTTATTACTACGGATATCAGCGTTACCCTTTGGATTCTGAATCAAAATAAAAAGGGCGGTAATTATCACGGCAGAAGTCTTCGCAATCGTGAACATGAAATACTTTTTATGGATTTGCGCCAGTGCAGAGAAAATTCTGTTAAAGGCGAAAACAAAAAGAAGGTTCGTTTGGTAACGGAACAGATTGAAAGAGCCGCTGAAATTTATCACACATGGCAAAGGGAAGGTACTGACGGTACAAACTATGAAGTGCCTGAGCTTTACCGCAGTGTTGGAATTTCTGAAATTGAAAATAAAGGCTGGACACTTACGCCGAGTAAATATATTGAGTTTATCGATCATGATTTAGAGATCGATTATGAAAAAGAAATGGCTCGTATTCAGGCAGAAATGCAGGAAGTTATGAAGCAGGAAAAGAAATCCCGGCAGATGCTGGAAGATGCATTCAGGGGGATTGGCTATGGAATTGACTAAATATAAGCTTGGAAAACTAATCGAGCTTGTTTTGGCTACCAATACAGAATTGCTATATGGTCCTGATGATGTAAAGGGTATGACAATTACCAAAGAAATAATACCTACGAAAGCTGATGTAACCGGAACGGACTTAGCTAAATTCTTAGTTGTGAGTCCGGGAGAATTCATTTATAATCCAAGAACACATGGCAGGAGAATTGGCTTCGGCTACAATAATACGGAAGATACTTTTATTATTAGCTGGAATAATATAGCGTTCAGAGTAAAACCGTTTATGCGGGATGCTGTCTTGGCTGACTATTTGTTTTTACACTTTAAGCGGGAGGAATGGGACAGGGAGGCTTGTTTTCAATCGTGGGGAAGTTCAACGGAAGTATTCTCTTGGGAAACTTTATGTGATATGGAAGTTGACCTGCCGCCGCTTTCCATTCAGCAGAAGTATGTGGATGTTTACAACGCCATGCTTTTAAATCAGCAAAGCTATGAACGCGGGCTGGAGGATTTGAAGCTTGTCTGTGATGCTTATATTGACAGACTCAGAAAACAATTTCCGCTTCAAAGGTTAGGAGCTTATATTTCAATAAGCGAAAATAAAAATGATGAATTGGAGTATGGAATTGATGCGGTAAGAGGTATATCAATTGAAAAGAAATTTATTGATACAAAAGCAAATATGGAGGGAGTTTCTCTTAAACCATATGCGGTTGTTAAACCGGATGAATTTGCATACGTAACAGTCACTTCAAGAAATGGAGAGAAAATTTCCCTTGCTCGCAATAACAGCAATGAAACATATATTTGTTCTTCCTCTTATATTGTATTCAGGATTAATGATACAAAAAAATTAATGCCGGAATACTTATCAATGTTTTTTGAACGCAGTGAGTTTAATCGTTATTCCAGGTTTAATTCGTGGGGAAGTGCAAGAGAAATATTCGACTGGGACCAAATGTGTGAAGTCAGAATTCCTGTACCTGACACCAAAATTCAGCACAATATCGTTAATATCTTTAAAGCATATAACACCCGCAAGGAAATCAACGAAAAGCTAAAAGAACAAATAAAAAATATCTGCCCGATTCTGATTAAGGGTTCTATCGAAGAAACGAGAAAAACAAAGGAGGCGTAGCCTATGGCTAAACTAAAAGAATACAACGGCCGCTACTGTGAATCGGAATATGAGTATGCGTTCATAGGATTTTTAGAGTCCGAGGGCTGGAGGTATTCTTCCGGTAATAGCATTTTTCGTGTTAATAAAAGAGATATGCTGCTTGCCGATGATTTCAAAAAATTCATAACGGACACAAGCTCTGATTTAACAGAAGATGAGGTTACACAGATTTTTGACAGTGTGCGTCTTGTGGGGGCTGAAAGCGACTTTGCTACGCTGCATAAGGTTTATGGATGGCTGGTTGACGGTATTCGGTTTATCGCTCGGGACGGATTACCGCGAATGATACCGCTTATTGATTTTGAAAATCCGGATAAGAATATCTTTCGCGTAGTGAATCAGTTTACCGTTGAATATACCAACAATGGCCGAAAAAAGAATCGCAGACCTGACGTATTGTTATTTGTAAATGGTGTGCCGCTATGCATAATTGAGCTGAAAAATCCCGTTGACGCAAATGCAACAATTTATGATGCATGGGAGCAAATTAATATTCGCTACTGGAGAGATATCCCGCATTTATTGCATTACTGTCCTCTGGCTTGTATTTCCGATGGAGTTAAAACAAGACTGGGAACAGTTCGTACTCCTTATGAGCATTTCTATGCCTGGAGACGTGTAAATGACGGGGATGCCATATCTACTCTGCCTTTTGCAGAAACAGAAACGATGGTTAAGGGTGTCTATGCACCCGCACGATTCTTGGAAATTTTCAGAGATTACATCTATTTTCAGGACAGCATTTATGACAGTTCCGAGGTCGAAATAGTGTGCCGTTATCCGCAGTTTTTTGCAGCAAGACTGCTGAAACAGAGTATACTGAACTCCGTTATGGAGAAAAGCGGTAAAGGCGGTACATATTTCGGCGCGACAGGATGCGGAAAGACGTACACGATGGCTTTTCTTGCCCGCCAGCTTGCCCTTCGCTGTACGGATATTCCTCAGATTGGTTCGCCGACAATTATTCTGATTGTTGACCGTGATGAACTTCAGAAGCAGGGGGCAAAGCTTTTTACCAAGAGTAAGGAATTTTTGAATCTTGGTGAAGTATCCGTTGTAAAGAACAGAGCACAGTTAAGGCAGGAGCTTGGAGCCAGACAAAGCGGCGGTTTCTATATTTGTACCATTCAGAAGTTCTGCGACCGGGAAGATGATAAAATCGGTCTCATCAATGACCGGCAGAATATTATATGTTTTTCCGACGAAGCACACAGAACCCAGCTTGAACATTCAAAAAAGATTCGGTTTAGCAAGGATGCTGATGAAAATATGAAAGCGATGGTGTCAAAGCCTTATGCAAAAGTATTGAAAGAAGCATTTCCGCAGGCGACCTTCGTAGGCTTTACAGGTACTCCGATTGCAGAAACTTATCAGACCTTTGGCGACGAAATTGACCGATATACCATGGATCAGGCAGTTGCTGACGGATTAACGGTATCTATCAAGTATCATCCTCGCATCGCAAAGGTTTTGCTGGATAAAGAAAAAGCAAAGCAAATCGAAGATTACTATAAAAAATGCGCCGATGACGGTGCGACGCAGGAGGATATTGCAGCCAGTAAAAAAGCAATGAGTTCTATGGAAGTCATTCTCGGTGAACCCTTGCGCCTGGAGCGTCTTGCTGCTGATATTCATGATCACTATGTTTCTTCCTGTGCGGGTGATCCGGATAGAGTACAGAAGGCCATGGTAGTCTGCTCAAACAGAAAGATAGCTTATGCTTTGCTGCAAAAATTCAAGATAAAATATCCGGAATGGTTTGAAGAAAAGAAAGCTGCCGAAGGAGTACCCGTAACTGAGGAAGAAATGAAAGAATTAAAGCCGATGCCTTTTATAGCTATGGTATCAAGCGTCAGCAGCAATGATAAGGCTGAGATGTACAATTATCTCGGCGGTGTCCGTAATGATAAGCGTTCCGAAGAGCTGGATGCGGCTTTCAAACAGGAAAAATCAAATTTCCATATAGTGATTGTTGTCGATATGTGGATCACCGGATTTGACGTATCGTCACTTACCTACTTATATAATGATAAACCGCTTAAGAAACATTTATTAATTCAGACCATCAGCCGGGTAAACAGAAAATATCCCGGTAAAGAATTTGGCATGGTTGTTGATTACATTGGTATTCGCGATAATATGCGTGAAGCCATGAAGGTTTATGGCGGTGATACTTCTGTTGCCCCCACATCCGATGATGTTGAGCAGGCAGTTTTATCATTCGGAGAAGAACTGGAAATTTTAAAAACATTGTTTGCGAATTATGATTTAAAACCTTTCCTGAATCCGGATTGTGATCCTGTACAACGTTACAGGCTTCTTGCAAAGGCAGCCGAATATGTATTTGTATCAACACAGGAATTACGGACCGAAGGGAACGGAGGTATTCAAAAGGTTTCATTTAAGACATATTTTTTACAGACGGTAAAGAGAATGAGAGCAGCTTTTGATATTTGTCAGCCTTCCGGAAATCTTAGTGAAGAAGAATGTGCGCTTGCACAGTGCTTTATGGCTATAGCAGGCTTTGTCCGCAAAATGAACGGAACAAGCCAGGTGGATACCGATACAATGAATCGTGCGGTTTCCAAGATGGTGGAGGAGGCGCTTAAATACAATCAGGTAGAAAGTGTACTTGAAAGCGGTGAGGAAGAAGATATCTTTTCTCCGGAATACTTTGAAAAATTATCTGATGTCAAAATGCCTGCAACCAAGCTGGAGCTTCTCGTAAAAATGCTCCGCAGGCAGATTAAGGAATACGGAAAAGTCAATCAGTTGGCGGCAAAGACTTTCCGGGAAATGCTGGAAAAGACCATTGCGGAATACCATGAAAGGCGTAAGCATCTCAATGCCGAAGAAGCCGGAGAAGCACAGGAACAGGCATCAGAGGATATTATTAAGATTGCAACCGAGCAGGCTTTGATTATTTTACGTCAGATGAGGGAAAGCAGAGAAAGCTTCCGCAAGATTGGCTTGACTTTTGAAGAAAAAGCTTTCTATGATATTCTTATAGCCATGCGTGACCGGTACAACTTTGAATATGGAACGGATAAGGAAGCAGACGGTATCGTTATCAATGATAAATGCAAAGACTTAGCTAAAAAGGTAAAGGAAATAATTGATACAAAATCATCCTTTGCCGATTGGCTCAACAATAAAAATGTCCGTAATCAGCTGAAACTTGATATCAAAATATGCTTGGTCAAGAATGGCTATCCGCCCCAGTACAGTCCTGAAGTATTCAATAAAGTTATGGAACAGGTAGAAAACTTTGAAGAGTATTCCGATACTTGAGATTCCGGTAATGTGACACTTGTTTCTTCTAAGATATACTAATATACTCTGACAAAGGCCGCATTAATGTCTGCCGGGAAACCACAATACGGAAAGAAAAGGGATTGCGAAGATTGATGAAAGTTAAGAGATAAAATTACGGCTGAAATTATAAAAGAAAAGCGGTAAGTATGAAAAGAATATTCGAAGCCGGAATAAAGCGTCAAGGAAGATATCCTTCTGAAAGGAATTTCAGGGGGATGTTTTTTTTGACAGCTTTAACAAAACGCCCTTCTTTTTCCCTTATTTCCGGCCAGCAGTTCAAAAACGAATTTATTTCCCATGCATATAATTTATTATGCTAAATGCATTATCAAGCAATATAAATCATAAATGAGGTGGTTTCAATTGAATAACTATAACAGAAACTGGATGTTTAACCCGCCAAACCTGTTTGGCATGAGAACGCCCAACAGAAATTATAATCAAGGGCGCCCCCAGCCATCCCCCAATTTAGCAAATCAGACAAACCCGGCCGCATCAGTTCCGTCTCAGCAAACGGGTACAATAGAACCAAAAGAACACAATGATCCCAACCAAAATCAATCCGAACCAATAAGCTCTGTAGGAACAAAAATACAAGCCCCTCCCACATCACCTTTGATATATGCGGAACCTGGCCCAATGGGACCAAGAGGCGAACCCGGTCCGCCGGGCAGCCCCGGTGAGCGCGGCGAAACCGGCCCCCAGGGAGTAACCGGTCCGCAAGGTCCCCAGGGAGTCACCGGCCCAATGGGACCAAAGGGAGAACCAGGCGCACGCGGCCCCGCGGGACCGTCCGGCTATCCGCAAAACAGTATATTTGCATCATTCGCAGGCCAGGAGCTAACCATGTCAGAAAATACCACCCTGCCGCTCAAACCGGAGATAACGGATATCACCCAAAACATATCTCTTTGCAATGACGATTCCGCAGTACTGACCCCAGGCTTTTACGCCATCAGCTATTATATCTCAGCAGAAACAAAAAGGCATGGCTTTATAGAGCTGACACCAATCTTTAATGATAATAAGCAAACCCAATATACCACATACACAGAGGCAGCAAGACGCAAGGAAATACTAACTATATCAAGACATTTCATCATAGAAATTCCCTTCGGCTCCGCGCTGTCTTTTGAATGGCGTTCTTCAGAAGAAGTATCCAAAATCAACATGAATCTGAGCATAGAAAAGCTCTTCCGGCAATAATACGAAGAGAGGAGGAAGCATAAAATGTCAACAATAAGCCTTTGCATGATTGTGAAAAATGAAGAAAGGCATCTCGCACGCTGCCTTGACAGTGTGGCGGAGCTTGTAGAGGAAATTATAATTGTAGATACCGGTTCAACGGACAGAACAGTAGAAATAGCATCTGACTATACGGCGAAGGTATACACGTACCCGTGGAAGGATGATTTTTCCGATGCCAGAAACTATTCCTTTTCCAAAGCGGCTATGGACTACTGCATGTGGATGGATGCCGATGATATTCTGGAGGAGAAAGAAAAGGACAAATTTCTTAAGCTAAAGCAGTCCCTGACGCCGGATACGGATATGGTAATGATGAAATACCACACGGCATTTGACGAAGCCGGTAAGCCGTCCTTTTCGTACTATCGGGAACGATGGATTCGAAACGGTAGTCAATTTCGCTGGAGTGGTGCGGTACATGAAGTGATTCCGCCAAGCGGCAAGATCCTGTATTCGGATATCGGAATCTGCCACAGAAAAATAGGTTCGGGATCGCCTGACCGAAATTTAAAGATATATCAAAAGTTGCTGGCAGAGGGAAAGCATTTGGAACCGCGGCAGCAATATTACTATGGACGGGAGCTGTATTATCACCAGGAGTACAAAGAGGCTGTCTCCGTATTTGAAGAATTTCTGCTCTCAGAAGAGGGTTGGATTGAAAATAAAATAGAAGCCTGCTCTATCTGTGCCAGGTGTTATGAGAAGCTTGGGCAGGAAGAGTCTGCTCTGCTTACGCTTTTACGCAGCATGAGCTTTGACTTGCCCAGGGCGGAACTGTGCTGTGAGATTGGAAAGTATTTTTTGGAGCACGGAAGCTTTTATCATGCGATTTATTGGTATGAGACTGCATTGGAGATACCTAAAAATGAATATTCCGAAGGGTTTGTTCTACCGGACTGCTATGATTATATCCCTCTCTTGCAGTTATGTGTATGCTATGACAAACTGGGGGACCGGCAGAAGGCAAAAGAATACAATGAGAGAGCCGGAGTCTGTAAGCCATATTCTAAGGCATATCTTTACAATAAGCAGTATTTTGATAGATTTTAAATGTTTGGCCTTTTATTCGAAAAAATTGAAAAACTTTAAGTTTAAGGTATTTTATTCGACAAAAAGTAGCAATTGTTTCAGGGTTACATAAGATATTTGTAGAAAGGGATATTTTGTTGGTATCTTTTTCAAATAAGTATGAAGGATGTGTTTCATATGAATCAAAATAATTTATGTAACTGCTGTCAGAATCAATGCAATCAGCCCTGCTGTGAGCGCGGTCCGGTGGGGCCGAAAGGAGATCAGGGTCCTGTAGGTCCCCAGGGAATCCAGGGTGATACCGGCTGTCCCGGTCCTAAGGGCGACAAGGGAGATCCCGGCCCTATGGGTCCTCAGGGGATTCCCGGCGCTCCCGGCGCAAGAGGCCCCAGAGGAAATACAGGTCCGGTAGGGCCTACGGGAAATACGGGCCCGAGAGGTTATGCAGGCCCGAGAGGTTATGCAGGCCCCCAGGGGATTCAAGGTATCCAGGGAGTTCGCGGAGATATTGGCCCGAAAGGAGACCCGGGCTGTGAAGGTCCTAAGGGTGATGCCGGCCCTCAGGGTCCGGCGGGGCCAAAAGGAGATGTGGGTCCGGCAGGCCCGCAGGGAGATATGGGCCCCCAGGGTCCGAGAGGTATTCCCGGTCCAACCGGCCCAACCGGTCCGACAGGCTCTATGGGTCCTCAGGGCGTGACAGGTCCGCAGGGTATCCAGGGTGTAACAGGTCCCGTTGGAGCACAGGGGCCGAAAGGCTGTCCGGGGGATGAAGGTCCTACGGGAGCCACCGGCCCGACCGGAGCCACAGGAGCCACCGGAGCAGATGGAGCAGCAGGAGCCACAGGAGCAACCGGAGCAGATGGAGCTACCGGAGCCACAGGAGCCACAGGAGCCACAGGAGCTACTGGAGCAGCAGGAGCAACAGGAGCCACAGGAGCTACTGGAGCTACTGGAGCAGCAGGAGCAACAGGAGTCACCGGAGCCACAGGAGCAACTGGAGCAGATGGAGTAGCAGGAGCAACCGGAGCAACGGGAGCTACTGGAGCCACAGGAGCAACCGGAGCAGATGGAGCCACTGGAGCAGATGGAGCTACAGGAGCAACAGGAGCGACCGGAGCCACTGGCCCAACAGGTGCCGCCGGCACCGGAGCGATTATTCCCTTTGCTTCCGGTCTTCCCGTCTCTTTGACGACAGTCGCCGGAGGTCTTGCGGGTCTGCCTGCCTTTGTAGGCTTCGGAAGCAGCGCGCCGGGCCTAACACTGCTGGGTTCTACAATCAATATCACCAACGCCAGCGGAACACTATCTAACTTTGCCTTCCAGGTTCCGCGAGCCGGCATTATTACTTCATTCAGTGCATTTTTCAGCACAACGGCAGCACTGTCCCTAGTGGGTTCCACTGTGACGGTAAATGCACAGATTTATCAGTCGCCAACGCCGGATAATATATTTTCACCCATACCCGGAACCCTGATTAGCCTGTCACCGGGGCTTTCCGGAGTAATCTCCATCGGAACCTTATTAAACGGCGCACTTACAGGACTTAATATTCCGGTAACGGCTCAGACGCGGCTGATGCTGGTATTTTCAGCAACAGCCAGCGGATTGTCATTGATCAACACAGTCGCAGGATATGCCAGTGCCGGTTTAAGCATCAATTAACTAAAAATAATAAATATAATTCCCGGAGACCTCCGCTTTCGGAGCCTCCGGGATATTTGCATTGCAGGTGAAAAAGCAATTGGTATGAGTTAAGCACTCCCCTGCAATAAAATAGATGCACACAGGAAACCGCAGTAAAAAATCAAAAATCCAAATCCAAAAGCCCTCAAAAATCGCTCCGTAAATTTCTTGTACCTGCCTCAAAACCATGCTATATTAAAAGAGATATCCCAATTCGGCCTTGTGTGTTTGAAAAGTAAAGGAAAGTGGTTCCAATGGTAGAATTTTATCAAGGGACGCCGGAGTCTGTTATGGAATGGCAGAAGAAAAAGCTGGATGCTCAATTAAACAGCATATTTTCGCAATGACGGCCATCCTCCGTCCATATGCTCCGGGAACATGAATAGGAAATGGGAAAAATCGGGCTGTGAAACCCGGCCTCCCATACAATAAAAATAAAAGAGAAAGGGGCACCAAAATGGCAGTTTCCAATATAAAAGCAAGCTTCCGGGCCGATATATGGCTCGTCTGGAATATTGTAACCTCCTTAGACAACACTTCATGGCGCAGCGATCTAAGCAAGGTAGAAGTCAAGAATGAAAAGCAGTTCATCGAATACACAAAAGAGGGCTACGCCACCACCTTTACCGTCACCGCAAGAGAGGAATACAAACGGTGGGAATTTGACATGGAAAATGACAACATGTACGGCCATTGGACCGGAATCTTCTCAAGCAGGGATGGAATAACAGAGCTCGATTTCACAGAGGACGTCACACCAAAGAAATTTTTTATGAAGCCATTTATAAAAGCATTTCTGAAAAAACAGCAGGCTCTCTATATAGAAGATTTAAAAAAGGCATTACACAAAAGCAGTAATTAACCCCGCAAACCTTCGTGCCGCGATTCACCATCTGAGCAGCAAATAAGTGCAATTTTGGCAAGAAGGAATACAGCTGCACACAAAACGCCAGACAGCGCAACCCCGTGCTTTTCCAGGAACTTTTTATTTTCCAGTAACCTTTCAGCATGAATCAGTCATACACAACAATCATTTCGAGTACTATTCCTTGGAAAATGTGGAAAAACTATGATAATAGAGCTATACACGTGGAAAAAGAAGAAAACTTCCGCTATCTGTGAGTCCATGCAGACGTTTTACCATGTTCAGGAATTGGAAAGGCAGAAGATTATCATAATAAGACGAAAAAGAAATATTGCCTAAGACAAAAAAGAATACCTCTTAAGACGAAAAAGAAATATCGCCTAAGACAAAAAAGAATACCGCCTAAGACAAAAAAAGAGTACCGCCCATACTGCCATATTCAGCAGCACAGGATAGTACTCTTATATTTACAAACATCTTCCAACAAGCAGCTCCAATCTACAGCTTCGCCCGATACTTCTCCATAAAAGCCATAAATTTCTGCCGTTCCTCCTCCTGGCTCACATTATCCACAAAGCTCTTGGAGTTCTGCTCAATATCACTGAAGCCGAAATACATGGATTTTCTGCCGCGCTCCTTAAAGTCCATATCCAGACAGTGATCCTTCTTCCGGTATTTCACATACTTAACCTCTGAAATCTCAATCTCAAGAGGCTCGGAAAATTCCGTCAGCTCAATATTCACAGGAACAGCCACTAACTTAAGATCACTCTCCCGATATCCGAACACAAGACTGATAAACTGATATACCTGTGTGTCAGACAGAATCCCGTCCTCCTTCCAGGTGGAGCCGGTGGTAGCGTAGAGAACCTCATAAGAATCTCCCTCAGACACCGCCCGGTTAAATAGCCCGCGCATTTTCACCTTATTTTTCTGTGCTTCCTCCATGTCAATCTTAGGTTTTCTTGAAAATAATCCCATAATTCATTTCTTCCTTTCAAACTATTTTTGTATATTTAAACTCTCTATTTGATTCGAAACTGCCCGATAAGCTGATTCAGTGTCTGTGCCTGGTTGGAAAGCTCGTTGGAAATAGCGGCGCTTTCCTCGGCGGCTGCGGAGTTTGCCTGCGTTACCCTGGAAACCTCCTTGATGCGGCCCTCCACGGAAACAATCATTTCGGACTGCTGAACACTGGCAAGGGATATCTCATCCATCAGCGTCTTGATAGACTGGATACATTCGTTGATGACCTGCATAGCGGAAATGGCATGGCTTGTGGATTCCGTGCCGGTCTTCACATCCTCAATGGAGCGGCCGATTAAGGTGCTTGTACTGTTTGCTGCCTCCGCGGACTTGGCGGCAAGGTTCCGTACCTCATCCGCCACTACGGAAAAGCCCTTTCCGGCGCTTCCGGCCCGGGCAGCCTCAACAGCCGCGTTCAGTGCAAGAATATTGGTCTGAAAGGCAATGTCTTCAATGGTCTTAATGATGCTGCCGATTTGGGTGGAGGACTTGTCAATGTTAGTGGTAGCCGTCACGAGCTGCTCCATCTTGGTATCGGCCTCCGATGCGTAGCCTGTGGCCCGATCCACGAGATCACTGGCATTGCCGCAGCGGGCCGTGCTTGTCTGAATCTGAGCGGTGATGTCCGTCATATTGGCCACGAGCTTATCAATGGAATCCTTTTGCTGAACCGTTCCCTGGGACAGAGCCTGGGCGCCGGCGGATACCTGGTTTGCGCCGCTGTTCACCTGGTTGGCAATCTCGGTGATGTCGCTCATAACATCCGTAAGATGAGTGCGGATGCTCTTGAGGCTTTGGGCAAGAACCTTAAAATCTCCGATGTAATAGCTCTCATTTTTCGTTACATCTACGGCAATATTTCCGTTGGCCATCTCGCCCAGAATACGTCCGATGTCTTCAATGGTTTTTCGCAGACAGTCGCAGACATGATGGATGGTTCCGGCAATCATACCGATCTCATCCGTCCGCCCGTAAAAGGCTTCCAGCTCCCGATCCACGGAAAGCTCCAGATTCCCCAGGCGGCTGATAGCGCCCTCCATTACCATTAGCTCTTTTCCCTCCCGGTGAAGGATCAGAAGAGTGGCAAGCATAATAACGGCCTCTACCAGTGCGCAGAGAATCCCTACCGTAATGCTCATGTACGGTAAAGAAGCAAACAACCGAAAACAAGAGATAGACCGCCAGCACCACACTATTCCGAA
>OFGX01001584.1_pt1 | contig 13336 bp, 27 predicted proteins | sample 1521831 | NCBI WGS metagenome assembly OFGX01 (sample SAMEA3504080, study PRJEB24116) | mouse gut metagenome | biome: mouse gut; feature: mouse-associated habitat; material: faeces | place: Denmark | collected 2011
CCTTGCTTTTCGATGCTACCATAATATCACAGATGTTACTGACATTCTATGACATCTTTTAGATTTTCAGGCAAACGGATGTGAGCCAGGGCCTTACCATGTAACCGATGTACCTGCCGTTCAGAATACCGCATCTTCTCCGCGATCTCCCACCAGTCAAGCCCCTTTATGTAGCGATAGAACAGAACATCCTTCTCGTTTTCGCTGGACAGCCTCTTGATCCTGGCAGCAATGTCCTGGTATGTCCGTATCCGGTGATACCGTTCCTGTATCAGGTTCCGTTCCATGTCATCCAGCTCCGCTGCATATCCTGACAGATCTTCCTGGCCGGAGCCGTGTGGCATGCCGTCATTGTTCAATGATACGGACGCCCTCATGGAACGGATCTCCCGGATCTCTTCATTGATGCGGTGAATCCTGCGGACATGCTGCAGATAGCTTTTCAGGTATTCTTTCTTTTTCTCGTTCTCTTCTTTGACTGCCGCTGTCCTTGCTTTATCTTTGTCCAATGCAACCACTCCCCTTTTTATTTATATCACGGCTCCGTACTTCCAGAACGCTTTTCTGCTTTTACGCATTCTCCCAGTATGCTTACTCTCTTTTCAGTACCAAGCGGACAATAAAGAGAGCTCGCAACAATATAGTTCAGTAATTTGTCAATAATAGCCTGATCATTCATTATCCTGTCTCCTGTCGGTTTAGTAAGCCCTCTGACCAAATTTTAGAATCATTCCCTCTATGTATTCCCCCATACAGAATAATGTATCTGTATCCCAGCAGCCTTCGTCATGATCATACCTGTAATAGCAGACATCACCATCATGTACAAACGGCGCCGTATAGGAATAATAGCAGGGTACTCCTTCTGGATAATATGTCATTACATATTCATCATCCAACATAGGGCACTGTATTTCACCCCATTCTTTCCCGTTTTCCCAATTTAGCCACTTATCTACCATCCCTTCACTAAACCTCCCATAATTTACTGAACCAGGCATACAGAGCAAGAACATTTCGTATCCTTTTGCGTATCCTTCTTGCTGACCCCGTGAAATTCCAAGGCAATATACCCATGCCTCTCCAAATGTGAGATACAGCGTTTTATACTGCTCTCCTTCACCTCTTCCAGCGGGCACCACTCCGGCCTGCATTTATTTTCCCGGTATTCTTTGACATGTCTTCCCATTGCCATGCAATCATCACCCAGACTTCTAACCGTACAGTCCCTGCAGTCTGCCGGCGTATCAATAATCAATACTGATTTACCCATTCGAATTGACCTCCGCTTCTCATGTTTCTCTATTTCATCAGCCATCTGAAGCAACAGCTCAGCCGTTCCCATTATTTCCCGCCCTAACGGGCTTTCCGTATATGTCCTTGCATAGATTCTCGCCTTGTCACTTAATTTACTCATTCGCCTCATCATCCTTCCTAAACAGCTGCTCTACACGGTTCCTGATATTGTCCAATGTCCTCTTTCCGACTCCCCTTGCAGACGCAACCGCTGTCATGACCTCTTCCAGTTCTACTCCCGGAACGCTCTCCCTGCCGTCCTCGTATCCGTACTTGTACAGGTCCGTGCAGAACCCAGTGAACTGCTGGCGGTCGAACTTTTTGACGTTCTTGTATACTTCCCTGGTAATCTCCGGCATGACGCCCTTTTTATTCCTGTTCATGATTTCTCTCCGTTTCGTTTATTTTGGCGTTTAGCCTTTAATATCTAAATTGGTTTTCATCTTCAAGGTATTCGCCCATCAAGCCCTCTATATTCTCCAGAGACTGGATTTCATTTTCAGAAACCTCTCTACCGGTTACTACTTTGAGCAATACCGCAACTACAAAAGCCAATATCTTTGTTTTTGAATAACATGCCTCCATATCTGCCTCCTGTGCTTATGGTTCATCCTTCACTTTGACTGGCGCGCCCTTCTCATACTTGTCGCAGTCTTCCACATCACATCCCCGGGTACGCTTCGTCCCGGATTTCAAAGCATATTCACATTTGATCCCTGATCCGTTTTGGTAGTAAGCCGCCGCCCTGTATTTGCAGGTCTTGCACAGATGGCGGTCAGCATTCTTCCCCTTCGTTTCTTCCAGCCGCTCCCGGATCTTCTTAGCGGCCGCCCAGACCGTTCTGTATTTTATCCCTGTCTTTTCTGCGATCTCTGAATCGGAAAGCCCCCGTCTCACATACGGTTCGATGATATTCCCTGCTGTCTTCCTCTTCGGTTTACTTTCTTGGCTTCCTCTTTTGTTCTCAACTAACATGATTTGCTCCTTTTGCATTTCATCCCTTTACAGAAATACAATTTCGTGCGCCGCCTTGTCAAAACCCAGTCGTATTCACCAACAATCGTCTTCCCGCATACCTCACATATCTTCATGTCTTCTGCTCTTGCCTTTCCCTCGTTCTTCATCCGGTCTCCTTTCTCTCTTCCCCGCCCTCCGGCACGGTCTGCAGCTGGCCGGAAGATTCAGGAAGGCGGCTTGTGCTTTATGGCATATCTGCCAGTGTATCTCATACGCCTTCTACAGGAGGTATCTTTCTTATAATGTCCTCTATGTCTATCGGCATGCTTTTCTCTCCTGGTTCGAGCTTTGGCCTGCTGCCAATATTGACATATTCATAGTCATACCATCCTCCGGTAAATATCACATATCCGGTTTCTGTCTTTTCTCCGATCCGGTATTCTACATGATCCCCGATCGCCAAGCTTCCTGGCTGCATCGCTGTTCCTCCTCACTCCAAATAATTCTTTCTGCTGATCATCATCCATTCTTCCCTGGTATGTGTTTTCTCATATTCTTCCTGGGCAATCCGGCAGACCAGTTCCCTCATATCCTGGTTGTTATGCACTGCCTCTGGCCCTGTCCGGTGGTGATCCGGGCACAGGTATACTTTCAGACCTTCTGCTTCTGAAATATCACGCTGGCCGGAGCCGAAGAGGATATGGTGCTCCTCCGTATATTTCTGCCTGAAATCATTGTGCAGTCTTGCACACAGGAAACAGGTACCCTTTGCTGTGCTCAGGATGCTCTCCTTATGCCGCTTCCTTTTCTTCTTCCATTGCGGCTTTTGGAGCATCAGCCCGCTGTTTTCACTCAACAATATCAATCTCCTTTCCCTGATCGTCCACTTCCGTTCTCAGCCACTTTTCCCACCGCCCTGAGTCCGTCATCTCTGTAAATGTCATATTCCGCATACCTTTTATTGACTCTGCTATGTATAACGCCGCTGTGTATTCCGTCTGTTTATCAAGATATGCTTTCCTGGTTCCATAAGGTCTGTCTATCCCTTCCGGATTTTCCGCCTCCTGAATACCGGCTTCCGGTTCAGTGTTTTCGGACATTTTTTGCGCCGGCGCAATTGCAGTCTGGTTCGTTTTTCCGGATTCCTGTTCTTCCGGTTCGTTCATAAACTGCGGGCAATATTCCGGCATGTCCTTTGTGATCTCCATCTGCCCCGGGATTTCATCTTCTTCCCGGTTTCTTTCCTGGATTCCTTCCATATCCATCCCTGCTTCTGGCTCCGCAGAATCCTCTTCCGGGCCAGTGTTTTCGGGCGTTTTTTGCGCCGGCGCAATTGCAGTTTCTTCTGTTTCACCACAGCCATCCACATGATTTTCTATGATATTCTGCCTGGCTGTGTCTTTCTCATCCAGTGCCTGCTGCCTGGCCGGGTCTTTCTCATCCGGTGCCTGCTGCCTGGCTGGGCCTTTCTCATCCGGCGTTTGCTGCCCGGCTGACTCTTCTTCACCTGGCTTCTGCAGTTCTTCCTGGCCTTTCGCATCCTGACCCTTCTGGCCGAAGTATCTCTGCCATGTGTTCCCGCCTTCTGCCGCATCCCTGAAAATATCCACCGTCACCCCGATGAACTCCTCCCATGTCATTTCCTGGGGAGAAGCACCGAACTTTTTGACGGCAATCTTATCCTCATACATGATCAGGAAGAACAGGCCCTTCTTGTAGGAACGGTTCCCTGACGGGTTGATGATCTCCGCCAGGCTCTTGATGTTTTCCTTCTCAGTCCCCAGGTCCTTTTCAGAAAATACCGCATTCAGGATCTCTTCGTTGTCCTTGTAAAAATTCTCGATCACCTCCCGTAGGTCATCGGCCACGCCCATTTCCGGCTCCGCCTTATTGAACTTTTTCAGATCCCGGATGTCCTGCCTTGAAGTCTCCGGCTGTACCATGCAGCGGTCCTCCTCCGGCAGCTTCAGCATCTCTTCCAGCTGGCTCCTCCCCAGCTCCGCATATTCCGGACTCAGGACCTCGGAATATCCGTCCACGGAATATTCCCGGTTGATGCTGATAAAACGGCTTGTGGTAGATGCTTCCAGGCCAAACTCCGCCTTGGCAAACTCCGCTATGCTCTTATATCCGTCATTTTCATATAGCTTCTGTTCCTCAATCTGCCGGAGCATGAAGCCGATCCGCACAAAGCTCTGCTTGATCCCAAGCAGTTCCCTTCTCAGCTTCTGCTTCATCTCCACCCAGTCAGTGAGCGTCATCTGTACATATTCCATGTCTGCCTCCTTATGCTATTTCTATTGCCACCGTTTGTATCGTTTCAGCCAGCATTCCCGTTTTTAATTTCATCAGCCAGGTGTCCAGCCATGCCTGCATATTTTCTTTGTCCGGTTTCCCGTCCTTATTTCCGTACCACTGGATGATCCTTGGATTCCTGGCATCTATCTCAACCGTGATGTATGGAACATCCGGCTCTGTCTTGTACCTCAGCATCAGTATGTATGTCTTTCCCGTGTTGTGTTTACTCAGGTAAGTTTCTCCTCCCACACAATGGTGGAGCATCCGCCCCTCCATGACAATTTCCTCCGCCGACCTGGCCGGTCTGATGAGATAGCTGTCATCCTCATAAAAATATTTATTTCTCAGGCTTCTATAGGTTCTTCGTATCTCCGGATACTTCTCTGCCGCTTGTTTTAGATGTTTATCCATCTCCTCTTTGTTCGTTTCCAGTACCATCCTGGTATGTGCCTCTCCTAAATCCCGCGGCTGTTGATATACCGTATTGTTAAGATCATAACCCAAGGACAGCCTCATGCTCAGATAGTCCGTATAGGTTGTGGCCGTGTGCCTGATCCGCTCTGACGCATTTCCGCACTCTGTCCCATACCCACAGCCGGCATATTTTTCTATACGGTTGAGTAGTTTCTGCAATGTCATGTATCTGGTGGCCATTTCCACCTGTACTCCGCTCAGATGAGTCTCTGCCAGATGTTCGATCTGCTCATCTGTCCAGTTCTGCCCCTGACGTTTTTCCATCTGCATGACTTCCAGGAGCTGTATGTCCCCTTTCTTTCGGATGAGCTGCTTTACCCTTTCCTTTCGGATTCCCAGGAAGTGATCCGGCCGTCTTGCATTCTGATCAGCAATCATGCCGTAATAGCATTCGACCAGTTTTTCTGCCACGTTATCCAGCCCCATCTTTACCATGATCTCAATCTGTGGTGTCTGAATGTAACGCTCCAGGTAATCAATTGGATTGAGTTCTCCCACGCTCTTTGCGTATTCCTGTAATGCGCTGTACCGGAACATTGTCTCTTTCATTTCCTCATAGGTTTCCTGCATGACTGTCCCGGCGTTTATGGAAATATTCCGCATACCTTGTAGATTGCAATCATCCCAGAAATCTTGCCCCGTATACGGATTATGCTTGTGATAGTCTATCTGGGTCTTTTTGCCCGGCTCAAAATACGCTCTTGCAATCTCTATTCCGGAGATCTCTTCACAGGCGTTGTGCATTTCCGTGCCTTTATCCCCACAAATGAATCCCAGTATCCACTTTTTCTCCACTTCCACATACCGCATGACCATTCCATTTTCTTTGTACTTCTGCCCCAAAAACAGATAGACAGACTTACTGTGCGTTCCTTTCACTTTTCCCTGGCATTTATACTTTCCGCGCGCTCCGCACATCGGACAGGTTCCATAGCAGCCCTCCCTCGGTTCTTCCGTCCATCTCTGGAACTGGCTTTCATAGGAAATCCCGCTTCTCCATCTCGCGTCTGTTACTCCTCCACATTTGCTGCATGCTATCTTTACCCAGCTGCCACGTTTTTTGTAGTAAAGGTAATGCTCGTTTTGGAAATATACTCTATTTGCTCTTTCCAGAATCTTTGTCTCCGGCAGTTCCTCAGTATGTGCCATTCTGTCTGCCAGTGCCTCCTGACGGCGCATATATTTTCTGCGCTCTCTGTTCCGTCTGGCCGTTATCACAATATCGTCCTCATGCCTGTATATGTATTGCCACCAGTGTGACTCATTGTAGACTGTAGCCTTGCAGAATTTTTTGATCCTTTCCAGATCCTCCGTGCTCTGCAGGACGTTTTCTTTCTCTGCCTGCTGCCATGTATCTGTTCGTTCTGCCCATATCAGTCCCCCATAATAACCGCCTGTTTCCGCTTTCTGCCGTGTCCATTCCTCCCGTTCCGGCCAATATGTCCCGAAATCTTTCTTTGTGAGCACGATCCGCACCGCCGGCGTGTCTTTTGATTCTTTATGGTTCCGATACACCTCCAGGAAAAGATGCTTTTCATGTCCCACGATCTTGGCCGCTGTGACTCCGATATATTTCACCTCTTTCTTTCTGCTGGTTTTCTTTAATCCCAAATACGGTATTTTCTCAATCGCTTTCTTTTTCATCCGTTCCGCCTACTTTCCCATGTAGTAGTCCCTGATGATCTTCTTCGCCCGTCCCATCCCCGGGATTCCGAGTGTCACCCTGGAAGCGGTTACGCCTGCTGCCTTCAATATATCTTTATCAATCCCGATCTGGTTCTTGAAGGACCATTTGAGCAGCTCTCCGATGCATCCCTTTAAGGATCTCCCCTTCCTGCGGACCGCCAAGGCGGTTTCTTCATTCTCCATGCACTGGCCTTTCAGATATTCCACCCAGTCCTCCATGATCTCCTTCGGTTTCAGCTCCCCGGCTTCCACTTCGATCTTGCCGATTGCTGCCGTCAGAGGATCACAGAGCATCGGCAGGTCTCCCTGCATATACATTTCCACATATTCCTTCTGGATCCCATTCTCCTCCGCCATTGCTTTCAGGCTTCCCATGTCTCCTTCATTGAAGAGATTTTCTGCCAGCTCGTTGATCTCCTCATAAGAATCAAACTCTCCAAATTTATCAAACATCCATCTATCCTCCATTCTCGCAAAAATCCTTGTTTTTCCCTGATTTACTGAATGCGGGACCACTTTTCCACATTCCTTTGCCGATCTGCGGCAGTTTTCCCGCATGTCATTCCCTGTTTTCCTTGCATTTACTGAATGCGGCGCATTTTCCCGCGTTCACTGTCCTGCTTCCAGTAATTCCGTCAGCCGATGGCTGTAATCGTTGTGTTTACTGAATCGGAATACGATTTCATGCCGGTCCGCCAGCTCCGTGAACTGCTGCCACAGATCCCGGTTCTTCACTTCCCCGCCTCCGGCCTTCTTCCATTCACTCCTCCGCCAGTCTTCCAGGCTGCCCCGCTCCGCCGTATTCTTTACAAAGATACAATCCGTGTAGACCGTCACGCTGCACGCCACCTTCAGCAGGTCCAGCGCCCGGATGACTGCCAGGAGCACGCTCCTGTTGTAGGTGGTCTCCTTCTCTTCCCCGGATATCTCCCTGGTGACCGCTCCTTTGCTGCTTATGTACTCCACAACCGCCGCATATCTTCCATCTCGGATACACGGCCCCTGCAGGCTGGTCTTTACAAATACCTTCACTGTCTTCATATCAGATCCTCCTGTGCGGATTCGTCGGCTTCATCAGTGTGTAGTGCCTGTACTGATAGCCGGTCACCGGATTGATGCCTTCATGGTATGTCCCCTTTTCCAGGATCCATCCCTTCTTCACATAGGGCTCCTTCGGCCAGCGGATCAGCCTACGTATCTTCGGTTTCGGCAGGGGCATGTTCCTGGAAGCGGAAGAACTGGCTTCCCTGATCTTCTTTTCTTTTTTCTCCGGCTCCTCTGCCTCCCCTGCTTTCTCTGTCTTCGTTATGTAAGCTGCCAGGTCTGCGAAGCCTCCCTTCTCATACATCAGCTGGCTGATCACCTTCCCATGGGGCCAGGCTTTTGTCAGCAGGATGTCCGTATCCTCGATCCGGTTGATCACCAGGTGCACATGCCATGCACCCTTCGTACCGTGCTCGATATTCCGGATCCAGAAGATCTCATACCCTTTCTTCCGATACCAGTCTTTCATCTTCCGGATAAACTTTTTGAAATCCTCCTTCGCCCGCTCCATATCCGGAGGGCGTTCCTCCTTCCGGTAGGTCAGCGTCGTAAAATAATCATTCTCTTTGAAATACTCCCGCAGCCGCCACCTGGTCTTCTTCTCCCGGTTCATCTGGTTGACCCTTTCCATCTGCTCCGGTGTGGGCTTTTTCTTTTCCTCCCGTTTCTTCCCTGGAGCTCCATACCTTCCGTCATGGTATTCCTCTATCTCGATAAACTTTTCAAACCTGTATATTTTTCTTACCGTACCCATACATCCTCGTCCTATTTTTAATATCTTTATCAAGTGATAAAATGGGCAAAATCCCCCCATTTTTCTTGACTTTCCGGCCCCACGGATGTATACTGGTATTGTGTTTATATCCATGTGGCCGAAAGGCATTTTTTAACACATCCAGTGCGAATGGATGTGTTATTTTTTATTTTCAAGCTGCATCCATGCAGGATTGAATCCTATCCCGGAAGAAAATTTCTCCGGATCTTCCAGCTTCCCTCCTGCCTTCTCCGATCCGTCAGAGAATCACATATTTCATCCCGTTTTCAATGGATTTCCTCTCTGCGTACTCTTTGACCTGCTCCATGGTGTCCAGACCGGCAGGGGCGCACTGGATCGTATTGTCCTCCCACCGAATCCACGGCACCCATGCCATCCCCCTGTATGTTCCATACGTTCCTGCTGCCATCTGTTCTCCTTCCATCCATGCCTGCATATTCATGGAGTAAGATTCTTATATGTCTTTGTTCATCACTTTTTATCCCATGTCCCTCGCCTATAACAGCCGCCTTAAGATGTCACAAATCATGGCGATGCCCGAATCCGCTTCCACATTGATCTGGCGATACCCTCCGCAGGCAAATTTCACTGTCACTGTCGAGTGCTCATATTTCAGCCCCACAAGATCGTGACATGCACGTGTCTTCTGCAGGGCTGCCAGAAGAAGGCTGCAGATCGCCTGCTTGTCCTCCCATGCTTGATCCGGTCCGTGTACCGGGTCAATGCTTTCATATATCCTGGTCATCCTCTTTGCCATGTCCATCGTTTCCTCTGGTATTTTTTCCTCTCCCCAGATATGGTCCTCTATTTTGCAGCTTGCTTCTGCGGCGCATTCCATGATCAGAGTTTCCAGGTTTTCGGTCATGTTATAGGAATCAAGAATTGAAGCCATAGCTGCGCCGATCAGCACAGTCAGATCCTCTTTTGATAATATTGCTTCATTTTCATTGATCTTTACCATTTACAAAGCCCTCACTTTCGGTTAAAATATAATTGCTGATTTAGCAGAGCGCTCAACGGTTGCCGCCGTTTTTGAGTGCTCATTTTTAATGCCAGACAATATCCCCGTCCTCTTCCCAGTAGTGGAACCACTGGCCATTTTCGTAGCTAACCCGCACGGAGCCGTCCGAATCCCGCCAGATCCCGGTCACATCTCCCTTATCCCAGCGCATCCTTCTGTTCTCGAAAGCCTTTTTATGCTTTTTGATGCATTCGCCTACCAGGTCCAACAGGTTTAACGACTTCATTTCAATCTTCACGGTTTTGACCCTCCTTCCTATCTTGCAAAATAGATCAGCAGCGCCAGGCAGGAAAGGTTCCCCAGCACGTACCCCAGCGCAATGCTGCAGGCGCAGAGTATCAGCGCTGTACGCCTCTTCCGTCCCTTCTGCCTGTGTTTGGCAAATGCACGGTCGTATTTATCCATAGGCTTGTCCTTTCTACCGCCCTCAGGCGGTTTCCTTCTTTTGCATACACTCTAAAATAAACTGCGAAAAATTGTTGATTATCCGCTCAATTTCTTCTTCCGATTTTTCAGCATATGCTGAATCGTCAATCTTGCAGGTGCACTCCCCCAGCTTCATAGTTTCAACAATCAATCTGCACCACCTCCATCTTCTTAATTAATCCATATGAATCACTGGTTGTACTTGTTGCTTAATCTTTTTCTTATTTCAAAGTAGTTTTTTCTAGTATCCTTACGGCGTATCTGTAAGGATACTTTTTGATCAAAGCCGAAAACTGTCACGCTTTCCTGATAGATATGCCTTCCATACTACGCATAAAATTCTAGCTACCACAGCAATGTAATACCAGGCTTCTGCATTCAATTTCATTCCTATCCACCACAATAATATTGATGAAACCACTTTCTCACACCTCCTTCCTATCTGCTTGCGAATTTCTTCCTGTTCTCCTATAATTTAAGTACAGGGCACTGCCATGCCCGAGTACAAAAGAAAGGAGAATAAAATGGCTGGTTTTGAATTTGATGATTCTGTTTTTGACGATATTTCCAACGAGCTCGAACATTTTGAGGTTGATTGTCCAGAATGTGAAAACTCTTTTGAAATCTCCATCAATGACATAGGCGAATCTGTGACTTGCCCTCATTGTGGATTAGAAATACTTATCCAATCAGAATCATAATTTCTTTTTGAGCTCAGTGACTTCCTCCATTAAATCTCTGAGCTCTTGAAGTCCTCTTTTCATTTCTCCAATTTTTTTCATGCATTCCCTATATCCTGTAATTTCTACATTAATCACCTTTTTTTCAACCAACTTTTTCAGTTCGTTTTCTTCTCCTCTGATCTTTTCCACCTCTACACCACCTCCTTCTCTTCTGCTTGTAAATTCCTTCCAACTCTCCTATAATCTAAGTACAGGCTCCCGCTAGAGCTGAGTACAAAAGAAAGGAGAACATTATGGAAGATTTGACTAAAGAACAAAAATACCTTCTACTTTCCATATATCAAGAAGTCTTAAATAGACAACCTGCACTTCCGATGGAAAAAGCTAACTATTTTGAAGATTCCGATATAGTGCAAGAACTTATTCTGCCGGATCAATCCTCCGATCACGTTTCTGATTTGTGTTGGAAATTAAAGGCTAAAGGTTACATCCATTGCAGCCCCGGGGATAATCTCGCAAATGATATTGTCTTAACTGACAAAACCATTATCTACATGGAAAACCGCTTTAAAAACGGCATAAAAGATATTGCTGTATTTCTTTCAAATTTTTTGCCGTTTAACATCTAGCGTTCTATTGCCATAGCTGTATCTGGTTCCCCGGGTGCAGCTTCATTTTCATAAAAAGCAGGATATGGTGCATCGGTTTTATGAAAGTTTTTAGCATGACTTATATTTGTTGTGTAATTGCAATCACCGCCATTTTTATAGCACCTGGTTTTTTTACAATTTTCCACTTCACCATCACATAAGTAAAAGACCTTTTCTTTATTCATTTACAACACCTCCTTCTCTTCCGCTTGTAAATTTCTTCCATATCTCCTATAATCTGAGTACAGGGCACGGCCATGCCCGAGTACGAAAGAAAGGAGACGAATTATGAACAGTATAAAACTTGAATCAATTATCAATGCTGCTCTCACAGAAATAGAAGATGAACTCGGCGAAAACTCTAAGTTCATGTTTCGCGGGTCTGATACTGATAGTGACTGTATAAACCCGCATTTAATGCTCAGGACGTATTCCGAAAAATTACTTGAAAAATACCATTCGGAACTTCAAAAACTTCTGCGTGAGCAGGGTATTGATATCTAATCCTCTTTTATGACGCTTGTTTTAATATCAGCGTCATCCACTTCTTTCACCTTCATTTGTGATAAACCGCCCATTTTCATAGCTGATTCCATCATCTCAGCGGAAAGTTTTTGCATTTTCACTACCTCTTCAAGCATTCTTTCCAACGGAAGCTGTATTACTACCATCCTTTCTCACCTCCCCTCATTTCAAATAAATCATTCATTGTTACTCCTAAAGTTTCAGATATTGCATATGCATCACAAGGTTTAATGATTTTTCTTCCGTTAAGCATATCGCTAAACTGTTGTTTACTATATCCCACACGTTCTGCAACTGCGCATTTTTTCATTCCTTTTTCATTTATGATGCGCACAATATTAATTGGAAGTACGAAATTATAATCTTTTGCTTTCATTTTTTCACCTCCAGACTTCAATTCTCAAACTCCTTCCTCTCTTCTTCCTCTCTCACGTCTGTGTCACCTCATGATTATTTTTTTCGCGTGTATTGAAATAATTTTCCTATTATGGTAAAATTTTTCTATAAATGTAGAAAGGATTTACTATTCATGCTAAATTTCTCTTTAGAAGAATTATTTTCTAATATAACTATTACTGACATAACTGCATTGATTGGTTGCATTACCGGTTGTGTCTCTTTAGCCATTAACCTGCGCAAGCTCTGGACAGAACGTTTTTCACTAAAGATTCACTTTTTTAGAAAAGACAACTTATATTTCGAAAAGTTGAAATATTCTTCTTGCATAACTGAACTCCAAGGGCTTCTCCATGTTCGGTTTGAAAATCGTTCCTCATTGCCACTTACTATACATACAATTCTTATTTTTATAGATGGCAGTAAAGTTTCTTTTAAAAAGTTCAACAATCCTCCTCTTAAACTCACCACAATTTTCAAACCTGATGGTGGAGAACGTTGGATAGAATATTCTATGGAAAAACAGATTTCCGAGCCATTGCGCCTTGAAGCCTATGACGCTTATGACGGATATTTATTTCTGCCCCATTATCCATCTACTTCAAAAACGTCCCAAGTAGTAAGAATGCGCCTTGAAACAACAAAAGGGAAAAAAAGAAAGGTTAAATTATGAGTTACAACAAATTGAAATCATTGGTGGCAAACGTGGAAGCGATAAAGACAGCGTTACAAATCCACATTCAAGGCAGACAAGCCACAGCAGAGGAAAAAGAAACCTTATCCCTGTATTCAGGGTTTGGCGGTATCAAGGAAGTGCTGAACATCGGCACAGACAAGCCTGTAGGCGGCGACATGGAAGAACCGATAAGGCGGTTGCAGGAACTTATCGACACCTATCCCTATTTCACGGAAGCCATGAAAGCCTCTGTCCTGACAGCGTTCTACACCCCGAAATTCCTTATTGATGTAGTCGCAAAGCAGATACACGCCACATTCAAGGACAATGAGCTGCAAATGCGCTCATTCCTCGAACCGAGTGCAGGCATTGGCGGTTTCCTCCCGGTAGCCATGCCGGACACCTGCGGATATGCCATTGAGAAAGACC
>OFGX01001588.1_pt1 | contig 13281 bp, 10 predicted proteins | sample 1521831 | NCBI WGS metagenome assembly OFGX01 (sample SAMEA3504080, study PRJEB24116) | mouse gut metagenome | biome: mouse gut; feature: mouse-associated habitat; material: faeces | place: Denmark | collected 2011
TAATCCCTGACCTCCCAGCAGCTGCCATCCTCCAGCGCAATCCCGTTCCTGTCCGAGGGATAGAGGGAGTCAATCTCCTCGCTGACCACACCGAAGACCTCTTTCAGCCCGTCCCCCGGAAACCCGCCCAGGAAACAGAGCTGCTCCCGGTCCACATAGCCGGTGCAGTAGGTGGCAAGCAGCTGCCCGCCCCGCCCTACAAACCGTTTCAAATTCTCCGCCGTCCCCGGCTGCAGCATGTACAGCATGGGCGCCGCCACCACATCATAACCATCCAGGTCCTCGTCCGACCCGACCACATCCATATCCACGCCCAACCGTAAAAAAGCTTTCCAGATATCGATACAGGTCTCTTCATACTTCTTGGAATCCTGTGAAAAAGCCTTCACATCCGCAATGGCCCAGCGGTTGTCCCAGTCAAACAGAAGCGCCGCTTTGGACTTCACGATGGTGCCTGCCGCCGGGGCAATTTTTCTCAGCAGTTCTCCCACCTCCGCCACTTCCCGGAATACCCTGGTGTCATCGGTGCCGAGATGGTCCACCACCGCCCCGTGGAACTGCTCATAGGAGCCGCGCCCTTTTCTCCATTGAAAATACTGCACGGAATCGGAGCCGCAGGCAATGGCCTGAAGGCATGCCAACAAGTGTACGCCGGGGCGCTTCATCTTGTTTACCGCCTGCCAGCTCACCAGCCCCGGCGCGCTCTCCATCATCATAAACGGCTTGCCGGGTTTTAAAGAACGCATCACCGCATGCTGAAACGCCGTCTCGCCAAAGGTCTCCCCCAGCGTCTCCCGGTCATTGTGGAAGGCTGGATAATTGTCCCAGGAAACCACATCCATGTCAGGCGCCATCTTCCGGTAGTCCAGCCCTTCGAACAGCCGCATCAGGTTCGCGGTCACGGGAATATCAGGGTTCACGCCGCGCAGCACTTCTATCTCCGCCTTCATAAAATCATTGGTGTTCCAGGTAGTGAAACGCTTCCACTCCATGTTCAGCCCCATGACGCTGTTTTCACCGTTGGAAAAAGGCGGCTCAATCTGCCGGAAATTGTTGTATCTGTGGCTCCAGAAGGCAGTCCACCAGGCAGCATTCAGTTTTTCGATATCATTGTCATACCTGCATGCCAGATAAGCCCTGAACCTTTCGATACAATGGGGGCAGAAGCATTCCCCGCTGAATTCATTGGATATATGGTACATGATGACACCGGGATGAAAGCCGAACCGCTCCGCAAGCTTCCGGTCTATGACCGCCACCTTTTCCCGATAAACGGGAGAACTCATGCAGTGGTTGTGCCGCCCGCCGTGACGTGCCCGCATACCTGTACGGTCCACACGCATAGCTTCCGGGTACGCCTCGTCCAGCCAGGCCGGGCGGGCCCCGGAGGGCGTGGCCAGAACGGTGTAGATGCCGTTCTCATACAGCCTGTCTATGATTTCCGCCAGCCAGTCAAAGCAGAATTCCCCCCTCCCTGGGCTCCAGCGCAGACCAGGAAAATATGCCCACACTGGCGCTGTTGATGCCGGCTTTCTTCATCAGCCGCACATCCTCCTCCAGGATGTCAGGCCGGTCCAGCCATTGTTCCGGATTATAGTCGCCGCCGTGGACGAAGCCGCCTATCTGCGGAAACAGAATTTTTTTCTCCATAGTATCATAATCTCCTTGTAATTTTTATGCTTCCATACTGCTTTCAGTATAGTCGTATTTCCCACAGAAAGCAATATGGGGACAGATTTTTCACGATTCTTAATGAAAGGTGTCCACGCTGTAGTCATGGTAGTGGAGGCCGAACCACCGTCCGGGCATGTCGCCGGGGAAGCCGGGGGCGTCATAGGTGCGGAAACCGGGGGGATTACACAGGACATACAAGAGCCGGATGAGATATATGCATCCGTCAGGCATGATTCTCAGGATGCCTGTTCCCTGGAGTTTTCGTTTTCTTCTTCGGAAAATGACAGCAAGCTGATTGAGGGGATATCATTTGCTGATTTAACGGATTCCTTTTGCCGCCAGACCCAATGGATTGCCAAGGTCTGGGGTTCATGCACACCCTATAGCGATCAGAAGAGCATCGCCGAATTTTTTCGCCGATTCTGCTGCTGTGCACATTTTTTACTTTTATTTTGACTCCCCAAAAGTGCTTTCCGCCCTATGCGTCCAGATGGAGATGGATTTTTAAAGGATGCCGAATCTCAGGCCTCGCCTTTACAGTTTTGCTCATGATATATGTGTTTGGGCTGTGGTTCATCGTCCCAGGCTGGCTGAAAGGCTTTATAAGCTGCAGTAGCAATATCTGGATTCTGGGGACGATGTTTTCTCTTGGGGCAATAGCAAATGTGATTTATCTGGCTTATTGTCTGGGAAAGCTGAAACGTAAGATTTTTAATTATTTATAGAGCAAATTGAAAATATGGGAATAGTGTGGTATTATCCTTAAAGGAAAGGCTGATTTGGAATGTTCCGTTCAAATATTGAATCGATGTCCGCCAGGGACGGACAGGGAGGAGCAAAGATGAACAATATAATGGAAGAAAGTTATCAGGAAGACAAAAGAGCGTTGCTGATGCTTTCCGGAGGCAGGGATTCTTTTTTATCGGCCTGTCTGTTGATTGAAGAGGGATATCAGGTATACATGGTCACTTATGACAATGGATGCATATCCGATATCGGCAGCACTAAGGCGGTAGCCGAAAGAATCATCAGGAGATATGGTTCTTCCAGGGCTGTATTTGTCGGTGTACAGAGCATAGCGGCTGATCTGCATCGTCTTCAGGAGACATATCTGTATCAGACAGCCAGTGAAGTCAGCGCCAAATACCCCGATTTACGCTTTGCGCAGATGTCCTGTCTTGCCTGCCATACAAGTATGTATATGGAAGCCATCGCCTACTGCAAGGCACAGGGGATTTGCTATCTCGCGGAAGGCGCCCGGAGCAGCCAGAAATTTTTTGTAGAGCTTCCGGAGATGGTCGGCCGTTATCGAGAGCTTGCCGGACAGAATGGAATCAAGCTTGTTCTGCCGGTGTATGACCTTTCAGACGATTGGGAGCGCAAACTGAAGCTTGCAGACCGCGGATATATTCCCAAGACCCTGGAACCCCAGTGCTGGATAGGATGCCCATTGCGGGAAGAGCTAAAGCCGTGCGAAATCGAGAGTCTGGCAGCTTATTATGATAATGAGATGAAGCCCAGGCTGCAGAGACTTATCGATGAAAAGACAAAGGCTCGTTCATATGAAGAACCGTGGACCAGTACGAGCAGGGAGGGATATGTTGAGTTCTGAGACACGGCATGCGGTCTTGCTTCCGCCATGCGTTCTGTCTCCTGGCTTACAGGCGGAAAGAAAACCTGGAATCCATTGGGGGTATCCCTTCGTGGAATTGCTTATGGAGCATGGTGCGAATCCCGTTTTTCTGCCATGTCCGGAATCCTCTTTTGGCGGTTATGATAAGGGGCTGCAGCGCGGCAAGCATGGAATCGATTACTATAAGGGAACGGAAGGGTATGAGGGCTATTGTGTCCGCCTGGCAGAACAGTGGGCGGAAATGATTCTGGATATGCAGACAGGCGGTTTCGATTTTATTTGCATATTGGGGGTAGAACATTCCCCCACTTGCGCGGTGAGCTATATGTATTCCCATAAAGGGATGCTGAAACGTGCAGGGATGTTCTATGAAGCTTTGCTGCGGGAACTGAACGGAAGAGGAATGAAAGTCCCATGGATAGGAATCAACAGGACACATCCTCAGAAAGCGCTTAAGGCCCTGGAGATGCGGCTGTCCGGCAGAGATTAAACAAAAGCCTTGTGCAGAAACTCAATTGCCGCCCCCAGGCCCATCGATATCGTGGAAATCGAAGCCTATCGGTTCTGCTTTGTCAAGTTTTACGGCATCCCAAGGACTGCACACAGGGCCCCTATCATAATGCAAAAATCGGATAGGTTGAACACCACCCGGCCAAGCGGCTTCCACCTGACGTTGAAGGTCAGATAATCTACCACATACCGGCGCTTCCATCTGTCATAGGTATTGCTGAAAGCCCCGCCCCGCTGATTTCCCAGGCGGCTCCGCTGCCAGGCTGTGGCCTCCGGATTTGGCCCAATTGCTGGCGCATATAGGCGCCGTCCCCTTTGTCATAGGCCAAATGTCTTCTTCATCACGTCCACCCGTCTATCCTTATCTTTTTTCAGTATATCCCATCCTGCCTTGGTCCGTCAACCTTTCTGTCTTCCCTATTCTTTTATTGACTTTTCAGAACAGATATGATACCGTAGGTATCATAATACTTTACTGCTTTAAACCGAGAACGTGAAGAGGATGGCACAACGAAGCGGAAGGCGAAGCTTTGCCGCTGTGGCAGACAGGAGGACAAGAAAATGCCAGTCATAGAATTCCTGGAAAGGAACGCAAGAGAATACCCCAACGAAATCGCCCTGGTGGAGCTGAACCCGGAGGAAAAGGACACCCGCCGGACCACCTGGAAGGAATACGAGCTGATCCAGCCCGACCGCTTCGAGCCCTACCGCAGGGAGATCACCTGGAGCGTATTCAACGAGAAGGCCAACCGCTTCGCCAACATGCTCCTGGGCCGGGGCATCAAAAAGGGGGACAAGGTGGCCATACTGATGTACAACTGCCTGGAATGGCTGCCGATCTATTTCGGCGTGCTGAAGACCGGGGCCATCGCCGTGCCCTTCAATTTCCGCTATGACGCCGGGGAAATCCTTTACTGCGCGGAGCTGGCAGAAGTAGACATCATTGTCTTCGGTCCCGCCTTCATCGGCCGTATCGAAGCCAACGCGGAACGGCTCTCCAAGGGACGGCTGCTGATCTACGTGGGGGATAGCTGTCCCACTTTCGCGGAGAGCTACCATGAGCTGGTGGCGGACTGCTCCAGCCAGACTCCTGACATCCAGATTACGGACGATGATTTCGGCGCCATCTATTTCTCCTCAGGGACAACGGGCTTTCCCAAGGCCATCCTGCATAAGCACCGGAGCCTGACCCAGGCCGCCGAGATGGAGCAGAAGCACCATGCCACCGGCCGGGAGGACACCTTCCTGTGCATCCCGCCCCTGTACCACACCGGCGCGAAATTCCACTGGATGGGCAGCCTGGTGGCGGGCAGCAGGGCCGTGCTGTTGAAGGGCACAAGGCCGGAGACCATCCTGTCCGCCATCTCAAAAGAGCGCTGCACCATCGTATGGCTCTTGGTACCTTGGGCCCAGGACATCCTGGACGCCCTGGATGTGGGGCAACTGCATCTGGAGGATTACCGGCTGTCCCAGTGGCGGCTGATGCACATCGGGGCCCAGCCCGTGCCGCCCTCCCTGATCAAGCGCTGGAAAGAATACTTCCCGGACCATGCCTACGACACCAACTACGGCCTGTCCGAGTCCACAGGCCCGGGCTGCGTCCACCTGGGCATGGAGAACATCCACAAGGTGGGAGCCATCGGCGTGCCGGGCTACCGCTGGGAGTGCAAGATTGTAGGCGAGGACGGCAAAGAAGTGGCCAAGGGCGACGTGGGCGAGCTCTGCGTCAAAGGCCCCGGCCTCATGACCTGCTACTACCGGGACGAAAAAGCCACCGCCGATGCCCTGAAGGACGGGTGGCTGTGCACCGGGGACATGGCCATCCAGGACGAGGACGGTTTCTACTTCCTAGTAGACCGCAAGAAGGACGTCATCGTCAGCGGCGGCGAAAACATCTACCCTGTGCAGATTGAGGACTTCCTCCGACGGCATGACAAAATCAAGGACGTGGCCGTCATCGGTCTGCCCGACAGACGGCTGGGCGAGAAGACCGCCGCCATCATCGAAATCAAGGACGGGATGGAGTGCACCGAAGCGGAGATAGACGAGTTCTGCCGGGAGCTGCCCAGATATAAGCGCCCCAAGGAAATCATCTTCAACGAGATACCCAGGAACGCCACCGGCAAGATAGAGAAGCCCAAGCTGCGGAAACTGTACGGCGCAGACCAGCTGGTGGCCCAGGAGAACAGAGGCTGATACCGTAACAAAAGTTGATACAGAGCAAAAGCTGATAACAGAACAAAGGCTGATAACAAAACAAAGGCTGATAACAGAGCAAAGGCTGATAACAGAACAAAGGCTGATAACAGAACAAAAGCCGATAACAGAACAAAAGCTGATACAGATATGACAAAATAACATCAAAGATGGGAGAATGGACAATATGACCGAGGAAATGTCAATCATCAGCAGCGAAGCTTACAACGCGGCGCGGGAGATTTTAGAAATCGCGAAACTGGAAGAGGGAGACCTCTTCGTGGTGGGTTGCTCCACCAGCGAGGTATCCGGCGCGAACATAGGCACCTTTTCCAGCCCGGAGCTGGCGGAAGTGGTGTTCGGCAGCATCTACCAGGCCACCCAGGAGACCGGGGTCTATCTGGCCGCCCAGTGCTGCGAGCACCTGAACCGCGCCCTTATCCTGGAAAAAGAGGCAGCCCTCCGGTACGGCTACGAAATCGTCAATGTCGTTCCCCAGCCCAAGGCCGGAGGCTCCTTCGCCACGGCGGCCTACAAGACTTTCGAGAATCCCGTGGCGGTAGAGCACATCAAAGCCAAGGCCGGCATGGACATCGGCGATACCCTGATTGGGATGCACCTCCAGGACGTGGCCGTGCCTGTCCGAATCCGCACCCAGGAAATCGGAGATGCCCATGTAGTCTGCGCACGCACCCGCCCGAAATTCATCGGCGGTATCCGGGCAATCTATGACGAGGATATGTCTTAAACAGGGCTTCCGGCTTGTCCGGATTAGAGGCTTAACAACGATTTTCTGGCAAAATGGCCAAATTCTGCCATCTGTGTGATTGCGTCCATGGCAGACATGATATCAGTGCCAAGGGGCTGTAGAGCTCAACCACACAGGTGGAAGTTTTGGTTCCGGCTTATCCAGGTCAGGAAAACAGCCCGTAAACAGCAAAAGCAACTCAAACCGCAGAAATTCAACGGAGAAAGTGCAGGGTTCCCACACTTTCTCCGCCGACTTTCTGCATCCTGTGTCACAGATCCTGCTTTATCCTCCCTCTGGCCACGCACTTCACGACGCCCAGCAGCGCAACGAACAGCAGCGCCGCCACAGGCCACACCAGCGATGCCCAGACCCAGTCATCAGAGCGGAAACCGATGACCAGGAAAACAGCCGTCACCACGCACCAGTAGGCTCCCGGGAAAAACGATGTCTTCTTTTTCAGCTCCTTCTTCTCCAGGGTGAAATCCCCCTCCTGCAGCAGCTTGTCGAAGCTGTCCTGGATGCTGCCCGCCCACACGAACAGGAATGCCGCCACGGCCACCAGCGACAGCAGCAGCGCCACGGAATAAATCATTATCAGATCCCCCGCCGAGAACGCCACAGCCATCATCATAGGAACCACCCCGATGATGCACAGCGTGACCCCTGCCACGATGCACATGCGGTATCGGGCGGCAAAGTCCTCTTTCTTCTTCCTGACGATTCCCTCCACTCCATACTGCAGCGCCAGCTTTTCCTTTTCCAGATACTCGTACTTCTCCATCTGCATGTCGCACAGGATGAAGATCGCCACGGCAACGGCCACCAATATCAGCAGAATGGTCATGCCAAGGCCTCCCGCCATGTCCTCCCCGATGGCCAAGGCACTGTGCCCGCCAGCCTCCTCGCCGTATTCCGACAGCGCTCCCAGCACAATAAGCGGAACGGGCGACAGGACGCACAGAGCGGCGGCCATCCGCCCCGCCAGCCTCCGGACCAGCCCCAGGGAGCCGTCAGCCTCCTCCACGGACACATTCCGTGTCAAAGGCGCCTCATAGACATCCTCCACCTCCGACGGGACTTCCTTTTCCAATTCGTCCTTCAGCAGGTAATCCGTGCTGACCCCGAACAGGCTGCTCATGGCGATGATCTTGTCGATGTCGGGTATCGACGCTCCGCTCTCCCATTTGCTCACGGACTGTCTGGAGATGTTCAGCTGCTCCGCCAGCTCCTCCTGTGACCAGTTGTTCTTCTTCCGCAATGCCTGAACCTTTTCTGCCAAAATCATATGCTTCCCTGCCGCTTATGCGGCTTTTCCTTTCTGCACCCTTCGTGCCGGTTTCTGTATTTCCATGCACGAATCATAGCAAAAAAGCCGGTTGACAACTACCAATCGCGCTTGGAAATCTGTCAACCGACGGTTGCGTCAGCCATTATTGCATCCCACAGCACCGCTACTGCATACAGCGGCAGATTGATCAGCTTTTCCTGCTTCCGGTAATCTGACATGGACATCCTGACCCCAAAGTCCAGACCATAAGTTGACACAAAGCTTTTCAGGCTTTTCGCATTCAGATTTTCCTGCGCCTTGACTTCTACCGGGATAATTCTCCCTTCATGCTGCAGCACGAAATCCACCTCACCGGAAGACGAATCCGCCGACCAGTAATAGGCTTCCGTGTCCAATTCCGCCAGTATCTGCTGACAGACATACTGCTCGGTAAGCGCCCCCTTGAATTCCGTGAAGATATCCGTTCCTTCCAGCAAAGTCCTTGCATCCAAATCCGCCATCGCCGCCAGGAGCCCCACATCCACAAAATACAGCTTGAACGCCGGAATATCCCGATAAGCCTTCAAAGGCACCGCTCCCTTTTTCACCCTGCCCACCTTATGACAAAGCCCGCAGTCAATTAGCCATTGAATCGCCAGCTCGAAATCTTTCGCCCTTGCCCCTTCCCGCAGAACGCCGTATACGAATTTCTTGTTCTCTTTCGCAAGCTGTGACAAAATACCGTCCCATACCATCTGTATTCTGGGCACCACCTCTCTCGGCGCATGTTTCGAAAAATCCTGCTCATAATCAGAGAGCAGGCGCTTTTGCACCCGCCTGACATTCTTCAGATTGCCGTCCTTGACATAAGCATTCACCGCCGCAGGCATCCCACCTACATAATAATAGTTCTTCAGCAAATCCACATATTTATCCCTGAATGCAGCAGCCATTTGAAAATCACAATCCCTGATCAGCCCGGCCAGCGCCTCGTTCCCGGTAGCCCAAAGGAACTCCTGAAACGACAGGGGTGATAATTCGATGCTGTCCACCTTCCCTACAGGAAAAGATGTCCCCTCATGCATGGCAATCCCCAGAAGGGAACCTGCGGCCAGGATGAAATAAGAATGGCGTTCGTCCTCCGCAAAGTATTTCAGCGACTGCAGCGCAGACGGCGCCTCCTGAATCTCATCCAGAATAATCAGCGTTTCTTCCGGCTCAATCTCCACGCCGCTCTCTATGGCAAGTCCCCGCAGAATGCGCTCTGTGTCAAAATCTCCTGAGAAGAGCTGCTGCATGCGCGGGTTTCGGTCAAAGTTGATATAAGCGCTTTTCTGAAAGCATGTCTTTCCAAACTCCTTCATGAGCCAGGTCTTTCCCACTTGCCTCGCTCCCCGGATAATCAGCGGAAGCCGTTCGGAATCGTTCCTCCATCTCTCCAGCCTCTCCATCGCAAATCGCTCCATGTCCTTCTGCCTTGTCCTTTCCGCCGCCAACGCACCAGGAACTGTCGGAAAAAACTGACACAACTCCCTACCATAACTGGCACATATCGCAAAGCGACTGACTTATCTAAAATTATACGGCTCTAATTACAGAAAGTCAACGGAGAAAATGTGTCATCCTTGCACTTTCTCCGCCGACATTCCGCATCCTATGTCACAGTTCCTGTTTTATCCTCTCTCTGGCCGCGCACTTCACGATGCTCATTCGGCCGCTATCAGTACATGTTCATCCATCTCCCCTCCCGCATGCCTCCTGCTCATATGTGATATTTGCGGAACAGCTGCTGTTGGAACAGGCTGTCAGATGTGGAGCGGAGCAGATCCTCCTGGCGCCCCTCGGCAAGGAGCCGCTGTATCAGTATATTCGTGCGGCGCCTCATCTCCTCCGCGCCTTTCTTCTCACCTTTCCTCTCGCCTTTCTTCTCCGCATGCCTCTTTATATCATCCAATGCTTTGCACAAATCCCCTTCCTCCTCTCCGCTCTCCTCATTTAATGTAAATTGCAGGCTTTCTCTGATATCCTTTATGTTCGTACAGGCGTCTATCACATCCACTGCGCTCTTCGGAATCCTTGTGAAAAAATCCCTGTTCTCCCGGATATACTTCTCATACCGTTTCCTGGATCTGGTGCACCTCATGATTCCCAGTACATATTTCAGATCCGAGTCCATCTTTTGTAATTCGCTCTCCGGAATGGCCCGCATGGGAATCAGGTTCACTCTGTAGTCCCCGACCAGCCCCATCATTTTCTCAGGCAGCGTCCCCATGTCCGTCATCATTCCCCTTAATGTCAGGGGCTCTTTCCACTCCTTTTTCCCCCAGTACAGGGTCAAATCCAGAATGGGCTCAATCCGGTTCCCTTTTCTATAGCGGTACTTGAAATCATCTTCCTCCCCGTACCTTTCCCCCTTAAGCGCATTCTGCTCCTGCACCTCTTCGATTTCCCTCCCGTAGGCCAGGCAGTCCAGCTCCATCAGGCGCCATGGGTAGGTCAGGTTCACTGACTCCTGGTTCTCCAAGGCCAGCTTGAAATGCACCCCGCACATCCTCGCATCCCCGATAAAGTCCCTCTGGCGGAAAGACAGCCTCCCATTCGCGTTCCGGGTAGTATAGAACCCCCTTGCCTCCACACACTGCCAGTCCTGGGGCAGCTTTTCTCCGATGTAATATTCCAGCACCGAGCGTATCCGGTCAGAACGGTTCATGTATACCGCCAGTGCATTGTTCGACTCACCCATTTGCCCTCCTTATTTTTTATTTTTCTGGTATGAAGCAGGGTTTCTGAATGATGGAAGGAAAGATTGAAAAGCCTTGCAGGCACATGCCTGGATTTAGAAAATCCTGCTCAAAGAATTTAGTTACTAGATTCAATATAACATATCTGTCTAATACACGCAATAGTTTTTTATGAATATGATGATTCGCATATTCGATAATCCATGGAAATCGTCTCACTGGGAGCAATTCATACCAGCACGCTTTATCGCCAATTTTTAAATGCTCCATTAAGGACATAAATCTGCCCTTTCGCCATATGCCGGCAGAATACCAAGGATGGCCGCCCAGGCAGCCATCCCTTATATCTCACTCATATTCACAGATATACCCAATCTTCCCGGAATAAAAGCTTGCCACCGAGAGGATGTCGTCCGGCACATCGTTCCACACCCACTGCCCGCTGCTGCTGAGCCGGAACATACATATCCTGGTCTCGTCCACCCCTGCGGCATCGTCATGGAAGCTGGGCTCATTGTCCAGCCAGTAAGAGGCGTATTTTGCATCCTCATTGAGGACTTCCGACCCGAAATAACCGTCATTATAGATCCAGTAATACCCACTGTCGTCATTGCGGGCGCCGCCCAGCCAGAATATGATGTTCTCCTTTCCCTCACTGGCAATCTGCTGCAGGATGGCCTGATACTCCGCGTCTGTGGTGATCCGCACCAGATGGCCGCCCCTGTCCAGACAGTCATAATACGCCTGGCTCCAGGTCACGTCCGCCACGATCAGTTCGTAGCTGTTGATGCCTTCCTCCACGGCAATGCCCTCCGCCGAAAGCTCGGTGTCGCTTTCCTGTCCGTCCTGTCCCTCGCCGCTCTCTTCGGGATATCTCTCCTCCTGTCCGTCCGCAGGCTCCTTCCCGTTCCCAGGCTCCTCCCCGTTCCCAGGCAGCGAGCCGTCTTCCGCTCCGCCGGACAAATCCTCATCCTCCGAGCCGCTCTGTGCCGGGCCGCTCCCCCCAGACGAACCGGAATCCTCTCCCGAATCCGACAGATTCCGATTCACGAAGACCAGCGCCACGATCACCAGCACCGCCACGATTCCTATCCCTCCAAGAGGCACTCTCCCGGAGCCGCCGCCCGACTTTCCAGAGCCTTTTCTACCGGCCTCCTGCCGGCCTGCCGACTCTTCCCATGCGTCCTCTTCCTCCGGCTCACTGGTGCCGTCGTCATATTCTATCGTTTTTGAGTTGCATTCTGTGCAATATTCCGTACCCGCACTTTCCAGATGCCCGCATACAGGACATATCCTTTGTTTCACCGCTTCATCTCCTTCGTATCTCACAGTCTTACAGATGCTATCCAAACAATGTCATCAGGAGTCACCAGGTATTGTCGGAAATAACGGATGCAGCCTCCGGACTGCCCTTCGCCAGACTCCCCTAATCCGAACCGGCATCCCCCTCCGGATCCCACAGATTCCGGTTCACGAAGACCAGCCCCACAAGGGCCAGCACCGCCGCAATCCCTATGGCTCCAAATATCACTCCTTTAGAACCGCCCCGCGCTTTCTCCGGGCTTTTGTTACTTGTCATCGGAGGCCTGCGGTCTGGCCGCTTCTTCCTTCGGCTCTGCCCCCTATCCCGTTGTGCGCCCTCATATTCTATCGTTTTCGCGCTGCATTCCGAACAATGTTCCGCGCCTTTATTGTCCAAATGCCCGCATACAGGACAAATTCTCTGTTTCACCGTTCCCTCTCCTTCGCAATTTCGCTTCTTCCGCTTCTCACAGCTGATATCAAACCCTTTCCATTATATATGCCCTTTCGCCTAATGTCTACAATTATTTCACCCGGCATCAGTTATAGTCCACCCCAATCATGCACAGCCCCGCCGCCGGAGCCGTAGGCCCGGCCTTCTGTCTCTCGGTGGCGTTCAGCGCCGCGGTCACCTGTTCCAGGGTCAGCTGTCCGTACCCCACCTCCAGCAGCGTCCCCACCATGATGCGCACCATGTTCTGCAGGAAGCCCGTGCCGTGGAAAGTAAAGTGCAGATACTCCCCCTCCCTCCTGATGTCGATTCTGTCCACAATACGCACCGTGGATTTCTTCATCCGGGGATTCACGCAGAAATTCCGGAAATCATGCTCACCTTTCAAAAGCTCCGCCGCCCGCTGCATCTTCGCCAGGTCAGGGGTCTCGTCCAGCCTGACGCAGTATTTCCTGTCAAAGACCGATTTTACCGCCCCATCATGGCAGATATACTCATAAGTCTTGCCGGTGGCATTGTACCTGGCATGGAACCTGTGGGAAGCCTCCCGGACCTCCCGCACCGCGATATCATCAGGCAGATAACGGTTCATATAATCCCGAATCTCCTCACAGGACATCTCCGTCTCCATCCACGCGTTGGCCACCATGCCCCTGGCGTGGACGCCGCTGTCAGTGCGCCCGGCCCCGATGACCTCCACTTCCTTCCCGCACATCAGCCCCAGCACATGCTCCAGCTTCCCCTGGATGGTGTTCT
>OFGX01001594.1_pt1 | contig 13243 bp, 12 predicted proteins | sample 1521831 | NCBI WGS metagenome assembly OFGX01 (sample SAMEA3504080, study PRJEB24116) | mouse gut metagenome | biome: mouse gut; feature: mouse-associated habitat; material: faeces | place: Denmark | collected 2011
TGTATGCAGGTGCTTAAATTGTCAGATAATTACTCAGAAATTTTATCTACACCCATGGATGTCTTATAACTCTTTCTTGATAAAGGAAAAAGCTGTCCCCCATTTCGGTATGACAGCTTCATAAGATGGACGCTCAACTACTCCTCTTCCTCCAAAGGCTCATAAAAATTCGGCAGTGTCCCCCGTGTATCCGCACGGAGTTCCAATCTGTCCATCCGCTTTTCTTCCAATTTTTTACTCTCCTGCAATGCCTTTGCCGCATCGCCTAACTGTGCCTGTTCAACCGCAGTTCCATCCTCCCTCTTACTCACCCTGAGCTGGCCTGTGATTTCTTCCAGCTTCTTTTCCAGCAGTTCAATTTGTTCTTCCGATGCCCCGCTGTCTCCGGATGTTCCTTTCATAAGGAGCAGTGCGTTTTGAATCGACTGTTTTTCTGTCTCCAGGGTTTTCTGCTGCTTTTCCGCCGTTTTCTTCGCAGCCGGATTCAAGCGATCTGACACTCTGTCGTTTTTCATCATTTTCAATGAATTTACATAATTGGGCCTTACATTGTTTACCATAAGCTTCACCTCCGCTTTTATTGAATACCCACCTCCGAACAGTATGGATATTTTTATGTTCATTCCGTATATCGGACACATCTCCCACCATAAAAGCGGTTTTCCGCCAACGGTCACCCTGCTTTCGTAAACGGCGCAAGACACAGCAGCACCGTCAGCCGGAATGTTTCGCCGTCGTTTTCAATCTCCATCGTCCCCTCATACTTTTCTGCGGTACGCCTGATATTGTTCAGCCCGGTTCCATACTCCAATCGGCCTTGTGGCTGCACCATCGTATTGACTACCTCAATGATCAGGAAATGATGCCGTCTCCGAACTATGACCGAGATCTCCGGCTGTCTTCCTGCAACCCTTCTGCAGGCATGTACCGCATTGTCCAGCGCGTTTGCCAGAATCACGCACAGATCCATATCCTCCGCACCGCAATCCGGCGGAATCTGTACATCGTGTTTCACTTCAATGCCGCTTGACACAGCGAAGCTGATCTTTTCCTGCAAAAGGATATCCAGGATCGGATTGCCTGTTTCAATCCCGATGAGCAGTCTGTCCGCAGAGCCATGCAGCTTGTCAAAATATATTTCTGCCTCCTCATATCTTTTTTCCCGAATCAGCCCGGATAACACCAGAAAATGATTGTTGATATCATGCTGGAACGTGCGGTACTGCTCATTCCTTTTTTTCGCTTCCTCCAGGTATGTATACTGCTTTCGGATCTGATCCTCCAGCCTTTTCTGTTCCGTTTCCTGAACGGACAGCGCCAGAATCCTGCTCACCAGCCTCAGAATGATAAAGAAGATTACGCAGGCTCCCAGAATCCATATCAGTGCCCACAGGCCCTGCCGTTTCTCCCAAAATGAACTTTTCCTGAAAGCCGGTTCCATCCACATGTCCAGCCCAAGCCCGCTGCGGATGACCCACACGATAAAGCTGCACGGTAGCAGCAATGGATACATATAGGCGGACAGCTTCTGCCTTCCCGTATATGCATAGCGTTTTGATACAAAATGCAGGGTCAGCAGCAATACAGCCGCCAGTCCTCCGGACAGAAGCATCTGCATGAAAACAGCGGTATACATTTTCATAGAATGCCCTGCCAGCCACCGCATAAAAACAGTCTGAAATCCTTCCATAAAGGTAAACAGCGTCAAAATGATCATTGCCGGAGCGACCGTCTCCGCCCATTTGAGCTTTAGCACAAATCTGGAAAAGCAAAGTATGATCCCCATATGCAGAATCAATCTGAGAACTCCGGAGCTTTGAAAATACATGGCCAAAAATGTAAGTAAGCCGCTGGTCAATACATAGCATACCATATATTTCTTTTCCTGAATCCCGGTAAAACTGCGTATAAAATAAAATTCAGCCAAATAGAGAATACCATTGAGCAGCAGCCACCAGCTATAAAATCCGACAGAAAACATGTGCGGGTATTCCAATCAGATCACCTCATTTTTCAAATTGTGCAAAAGCCTTTGCATAAACTCGGCCTGCTTCCGCCGTGATATCAAAACCCGGTTCCCGTTTGAGACCAATGCCGTCCCTTTTTCCTGGCCGACCACGTGGCTCATGTTGATGAGATAGCTTCTATGGCATCGAAAAAAACGCCCGTCCAGCTTTCGCTCCAGCATGTCCAGCGTTCCGGAATATTCGTAATTTCCCTGCGCTGTATGGATACAGACACGATGGTCAAACACCTCGCAGTACAAAATGTCGCGTATCGGAAGGATGTGGGTACTTCCCGATTTTATAAGCGCCAGTGTCCTGTCGTCTTCCTGTTTGGATCGGTTCAGCGCCCTGTCCATTGCCTGATACAAACGTTCATCCGTCACCGGCTTGAGCAGATAGTGAACCGCTTCCACCTCGAACGCGTCCACCGCATATTCCCTGTAGGATGTGATAAAAATGATACGGCTTTTGCTGGAAAGCCGCTTCGCCGTTTCCAGACCGTTTATGCCCGGGAGCACTAAATCCAGGAGAATCAGGTCGAAGGGGCGCTGTTCCTTTAACAAATCCTCACCAGACGTAAAGGTGCGGATCTGGGCAGGGTAATGTCTGGTTTTCAGATATGCCTCTGCTTTTTTGCGCAGCTCTTCCAGCAGATAGGTTTCATCTTCACATATGGCGATTAAGAACATTTGTCTTCCCCCTGTTCTGAACTGTTACAAGTATACTATACAGTACAGGTTATTTTCAAGTTCTCGGATTTCCTTTCATTCTTAAATATTTAGTCAAATATCCATGCAAGCATGGCTACCTGGCTCGTTGCATCCCGGGAATGAAGTATTTTCTGCGCAGATATTACCGGCGGTTCTTGAAGGCCGGTCATTTTTTTAGTATAATAGAGCCACAGCAAAAACAACGAAACGTTAGAATTTGCGGAGGTGCTGCAATATGGCAGAGAGGAAAAAGCTTCCCATCGGAGAAGAATTTTTTCGTAATATCAGAACAAAAGGATTTTACTATGTAGATAAGACAAAATTTATTTCGGATCTTTTAAAAAACCGCGGGAGTGTCAACCTGTTTACAAGACCCCGCCGTTTTGGAAAAAGCTTAAATCTCGATATGCTCAAATCCTTTTTTGAAGTTGGCGCAGATGCCTCTTTATTTGAAGGATTGAAGATTACCCGGGAAACAGAACTGTGTGCGCAGCATATGGGAAAATATCCTGTGATTGCAGTCACCTTGAAGGATGTCAGTGGAGAGTCCTATGATGATGCATTGAAAATCATGTCCCAGGTTCTAAAAAAAGAAGCCCGCAGACATCAATACCTGTTGGAAAGCGACAGACTCACAGAGATTGACAAAAACTCCTTACAGGAACTATATGCAAAGTATCTGGAGGAGGATGTACAGCAGGAAAGCATTGCACTGCTCTCGGAAATGTTGGCGAAGCATTATGGAACAGGCGTCATCATTCTCATAGATGAATACGATGTACCTTTGGATAAAGCATACCAAAACCGCTATTATCCTCAGATGGTCCGGCTGATCCGCTCCTTATTCAGCCAGGCGCTTAAAACAAATGAGCATCTTGAATTTGCTGTTATCACCGGATGCCTGCGCATCGCCAAAGAAAGTATTTTCACAGGGTTGAATAATTTCATGGTGCATTCGATTTCTGATATTGATTTTGCGGAATATTTCGGATTTACAGACTGCGAGGTACGAGATATCTTAAAATATTATGGTGTTGAAAAACGTTTTGAAGACATAAAAGAATGGTATGACGGATATCATTTTGGGCATGTGGACGTATACTGTCCCTGGGATGTACTAAACCAGTGTTACAGACTCTGTGCAAATGCGGATGCAAAGATGGACTCCCATTGGGAAAACAGCAGCAGCAACGCCATTATCCAGGATATGATCGAGGATGCTACGGAGACAACCAAGGCAGAGATTGAGGCATTGATTTCCGGTGAATATGTGGAGAAACTTTTGGTTCCGGAATTGACTTATACAGATCTTGACAGCAGGGATGTCGAGATACGCCAGACATACTTGTGGAGCGTACTTTTTGCCACGGGTTATCTGACAGTTGCCGGGGAAACCAAGGGCGGATATCACAGGCTGGCCATTCCGAATCAGGAGGTTCTGGGGATCTATCAAAAGAAGATTCGTTCCTGGTTTAAAGTGAAGGCTATCAGTAATTCCGCTAAATGGAAGGAATGAGGACGATCCATAAGTATGGGATTGCCTGCTATAAAAAAACTTGCAAAGTGGCATATCGTGTTGTCTGAAAAGTCCTTTTGCACTTCGTCATCATCCTATTCATGAAACTGCCAGAAGTTTGCTGGATTTCAGCCTTTACAAGCTTCTGGCAGTTCAGATAATTTACAGCATAATCTGACGTTCTCAATGTCCTCCCGGTAATATCCTTCTTATCCATTATTTCCTAAAAGTTCCTCAAGATCTACAAGCAGCACCTCCTGCTTCTCCTTTGCTTCTTCCAAAACCCGCTCCGTAAATCCCCGCTTGGAGAACAGCATAAAGTAAGATTTTCCCGACTGGCCGCCAAACAGCTCAGATTTTTCCTGTAGTTTTTTCAGCACCTGGTAATCCACCGGTTCATTTGTCCACTTGCATTCACAGAACAGAAATGCATCCATATCCCTTGCAATCAGGTCGATTTCAACCTGTTCGCGGGTTTTGGGATTGCTTCCCCACCAGCGTCCAATCTCTGTAAACAAAATCGGCAGCGCGCCCTTACTGTTTTGACGCAGCAGATAGCCGCGGCAGACTTTTTCAAAAATATGCCCCATATAATGGCTGTAATCCGGTTCGATCCGCCGATTCCACACAATCTCCTGAGCGTCTGTCTCCAACAAAGTTCTGTTGCTGGATACATATCGATACCAGAAGCGGAACATAAAATCTGATAGATAGTAAAGCGCTTTTCTCGAAGTCTCTTTTTCTCCAAACGGAACTTCTTTATATACAATTCCCAGTTCCCGGAGTGTACTGATATATTTCAGGCATTTTGCGGATTCCGCCCCTATTTTCACTGCAATTTCATTTGCCCTGGATGCGCCTCCGGCAATGGCTTCTATAATTGCGCAGTACACGCCCGGCTCCTGAACCTCCTGTCTCATAAGCAGGAGCGGTTCCTCATACAGGTAACTTGTTGGTCTTAAAAATGCATCTATAATATTCTCTTTTACGTTCTTACCAGAGCGGATCTGCTGCAGATACAATGGCGTACCGCCGAATGCGCCATACAGCATCAGCTTCTCCTCCTGTGAAAATCCATCCATGAACTTGATACTGTCCAAATAGTCAAAGGGCTTCATATGAAGCTGCGCGGTTCTTCTCCCAAACAGAGGGCTTTTTGCGCCGAGCACTTCTTTTTCCATAAATCCCATATAGCTTCCGCACAGGATCAGAAACAGTTTTCCTTTCCGAAGCCTGTGGTCGATCAAATGCTGCAGTGTAGATAAAAGTGACGAATTGATCATCGCCAAATATGGAAATTCATCAATCACCAATACCATAGGCTCCTCCCTCTGTCGTTCCTCTATATAGGACAGAGCCTTTTCCCATGACCGGAATGGTTCCAGAGCAGTTTCACTGTAATGCCGAAAAATCTCCGCAGAAAATTTTTCCAGATTTAATTTTTCATTACTTTGTTCCGCCGAATAAAAAATATGATTCTTTTCCCTGCAAAACTCCTTCAACAGCGTTGTTTTTCCGACACGTCTCCGGCCATAGAGGATAAGGAGCTGAAAATTCTTTTCTGCGTACCTTCGGTTCATTTCCAAAAATTCTTTCTCTCTCCCTATAAACATCATACCACCTCGCAGTATAATTAGTTTTATAACTAACTTCAAAGTAATTTACTTTCGAGTTAATTATATATTTTTTTATATCGGCAGTCAAGACTTTGTTTCGTCTATGATTTCTAATATTCTTTCCTACAATGGGAATTGTGATAGGATGTGATATCGACTCTATTTCATTTTCCCAATCAGAACTTCCTTCCCCCGGAAAGCAAACCCATATTTACGTATACGCTCTGAGGGAAAACCTCTTGCTATAAGCGCCGCCTCATAATTCATATCTTCAATTTGCTTCAACGCCGTATTCACCGTATCTGAAAGGTCTTTTTCCTTTTTTGGCTGAAATACTTTAAACTCGAATATGATTGCATCATCATTCTGCTGATTCGGTTCCAACATCACATCATATCTTCCAAGCCCGCTTTCCCTGTTGGATGTAAGCATATATCGGTTTGTCAGTTCGACCATAAGTCCCAATACAAATCCATGATAAAATCGTTCCGGATTTTCTTCTGACGGCTTTTTACCGGTATCAAAATAACTGAAGCTGTCCATCGCTATCTCATTCATATAAGTATTCATTTCATCCAGATCATCCAATAGCAATGCCTGAATGAAATCATTATAATGGTCATTCTCTGAAAACCAGTCACGGATCATATCTTCAAACATAATCCGCACTTCCTTGTTAGTTAATGCAAGTTTATAATAAAAACGCCTTGTTTCCTCTGAAAAACCTGTTCCGGCAACTTTCAGATATCCACTGGCAAGCAACAGGCTCCACACAGCATTTTTCTTAAAATATAACTGCTTATATACAATCTGCTCCTCGATCGCGGTCGTTATTTCCTCCCCTGAAAGAAGTCTTTCAAAATCTTTTTTTACTTCCTTACTTCCCTCTCTGATCAACGTTCCAACCAGTCCGTTCGAACTGGTATTTGCCCAATATGTGTCAAATTTCTCCGTATCCAGATAATTAATGATTGACCATGGATTATAAATATCCATACACTGTCCAAATGTAAATCCATCATACCAGCTTTTTACATCCTGCTTTTTATCAGACAGGCCAAATTCATCTAACGCCTGAAAAACTTCCTTTTCTGTAAATCCAAAACAATCCGCATATTCTGCTGATGTAGTGGTGACTACTTTCAGATTATTTAAGTCTGAAAAAACGGATTCTTTACTGACCCTCGTGATTCCCGTCATGATTGCCCGCTCATAATAGGGATTTGTCTTAAATGTAGTGTTAAACAGACTTCTAATGAAACATACCATTTCATCCCAATATCCATTCATATACGCTTCCTGCATCGGGGTATCATATTCATCCAGAAGAATAATTGCCTTTCTCCCATAATACCGTGAAAGAAAATCTGACAGTTTATGAATCGTCCATATCGCAGTCGTATCCTCCATTCCATTTGTCACGCTGTGAAAATAGGCTTTCTCATTCTCTGTCAGAATAGTTCCTTCAAGTAAAAATGTATGTTTATCGTACAAATCCGCAAGAATTTGGCAAATACATCTTTTTGCCCCTTCCAGATTCGTCTCCTTCACATTCGCAAAGGTAAGGCCTATCACCGGATATGTTCCCTGAATTTCCCTGTAATCTTCTTCCTCCCATATAGAAAGCCCTTCAAATAAATCCCTGCGCCCAGAGTATTTCACTGAAAAAAACTTCTCTGTCATACTCATATTCAGAGTTTTTCCAAACCTTCTGGGACGTGTGATCAACGTCACATCATCATCCGCTTCCCACCATTCTTTTATAAAACAGGTCTTATCCACATAGAAATTATTTTTTATCCTTATTTTTTCAAAATCCTGGCGTCCGATTCCTACTGTTCTCGCCATATAACCCATTTCCACCTTTCCTCCCCGACAGGCTGCATTCAATCATGGTCTGTGAGGCTCAGGCCGTAACCTGACAACATGAATGACAGATTTATCTTTTCCTAAAGATATTCCAACGCCTGCCGGATTTTACATCATCTTTCTGCTTATACTGATTATACCTTATCCATTTTTGAAGTACAATCCTTACTTTGCATCAAAAAAACAGAAAGAATGCAAAAGGTTACTGTTCACACGGCGTCGTGCACTTGCTGCACGGCGTCCGGCCAATAAAGTAACATTTGCCATCATATCCAGCCCCTCGCCGAAGGCGACTTAAAATGGGCTGAATACTGTTACTGGAGCACCCGTAGGGTGTGAACAGTAACTGCAAAAGTATTATGGAACAAGCGTCATCATTCTCATTCCGATTTCTGATATTGATTTTGCGGAATATTTCGGAGCATGACCTTGCACCGCTTTTTATAGCAGGTAATTCCGTATTTCAGGATATTCTCTACCCCATCATCTTCAAGGTCGTCTTCATACTTTGTATATTCGATCTGCTTTAAAGCTTCTTTACATGCCACGTCCAGATTCCCGTCATGGGCATATTTCACTTCTATGATAATTCCCATATCCCCGGTATCCGGTTCTACAAGAATACTCAATTTTCCACTTCATCTGCGCAGCCCCTTATTCAATTTCTACTTCTACATCATCCAAATCTTCTCTTGTGAGTCCCAGTTCCCTTATCATATCATCCTGGGATATTGTCTCCTCTGGATTGCAGCGTGCCATCCTGTTGTCTGCTTCTTCCTGCATAATATAGTCCGAGAGCATTTCCATCAGAGATTCATACTGATTTGGCGACATCAAAACGCATATCGGACGGTTATTTTTCATCACAATCTTCGTACCGCCAGACTCCACCTCCTCAAAAATCCTATTTGCCTCTCCTTTATTAAAACGGGTAATAGGTACAATGGATTTCATAACGCCCATAACAGACAGTTCACTCATAATCTGTCTCTCCCTTCTAAAAATGACTACTTATCTTCTAAAACTATATTATATGGAAATGCATCAAAATGCCAATTTTTATATAGATATTTTTATCGATAAATTTAACTTTCTGAAGCCCCTCAAGATCTACAAGCTTTCAAGACTTTGTTTCGTCTATGATTCCTAATATTCTTTCCTACAATCAGACAGCCCAGTCTCCAGTCAGAAGAAAATCTGACACCGCACACTTTTTCCGCATCCTTCAGATAAAAAAAGGCTCCGAACCGCACCTGCGGTCCGAAACCTTTTTTACTGTTTTATTCCTTCTGCGAATATCCATGTGCCTCTTCGAGCATCATATCCTTCACCTTCATCAGCCGGATCTGGGTACTTCTCTCGTTCTCATCCAGCTTCATGGTAATATACTTGATATTCGTCTCCGTTTCCGGGATGATGACATGTTCCAGCGCGTTTACACGCCTTCTTGTCTTTTCAATCTCCGCCGCCATCAGCTGGCAAGCTTTTTCGCATTCCGCGAGGCGGATCATGTCCGGCAGGATGTCTGCCAGGGATTTGACCGCCCCGTCCAGGTCGCTGGAGGTAAATGCGAAACCATAGGAGTAGATGTCATTCTCATCTGCTGTCCTTGTCTTATACTCAAATGTCGGGATGTTTACACTCATGACATTCTGTTCCCCTGCCGCAAGGTTGATCTCCTGCTTGGGGGCCATCAATGCCGTCTTGAGGGCAGCCTCCGACATACCGGCCTTGGCGATTACGAAATTCTTGTTTGCGGAAAGGATTCCCGCTTCCACCCGTTTGCGTACTTCCATGTTTTCGCGTACCAGGTCAAGATACTGGCGCATCAGTTCATCACGCTTGTCTTTTAAGAGCTTGTGACCGCGGATTGCAGTGATCCGTTTCTTTTTCAGACGCGTCAGCTCCATACGGGTAGGATTCACCTGTTTTGCTGCCAAATGTAATCACCTCTCCTTCTTGATTCTTGCTTACTGCCTTATGCTCTGTACAAATTTCTGCGGATGTGCGCGCATGATATTTCAAATATCGGCGGCCTGATTCAGCGCAGTCGGCAATCACAGATTGCATTATATTTACACAAAGCAACCGGGGGGTTAACCCTGATAGTATTTATCCAGGAACTTATCGTCGATACGCTTCAACTCGGTTCTCGGCAGCATGGAGAGTAATTTCCATCCGATATCCAGTGTCTCCTGGATATCTCTGTCAGCATTGTATCCCTGGGATACGTATTCTGCTTCAAATGCGTCTGCAAACTTTGCATAGAGCAGGTCGATCTCTGTCAGCGCAGCCTCACCCAGGATAACCATCAGTTCCTTGGCATCCTTTCCGCGGGCATACGCAGAGAACAACTGGTTCATGGTATTGGCATGGTCCGCACGGGTCTTGCCTTCACCGATACCTTTGTCCTTCAGACGGGACAGGGACGGCAGTACGTCGATCGGCGGAGCGATACCTTTCCGGTAAAGGTCACGGCTCAGAATGATCTGTCCCTCCGTGATATATCCGGTAAGGTCCGGTATCGGATGCGTGATATCATCATTCGGCATAGTCAGGATCGGGAGCTGTGTCACTGATCCCGAAGCGCCTTCGACGATTCCCGCGCGCTCATACAGCGTCGCCAACTCACTGTAGAGATATCCCGGATAACCCTTTCTTGAAGGGATCTCGCCCTTTGAAGAGGATACCTCACGCATCGCCTCTGCAAATGACGTCATATCCGTCAGGATGACCAGAATATGCATATTGCACTCGAACGCCAGATACTCTGCAACCGTGAGCGCAACCTTCGGCGTGATCAGACGTTCCACCACCGGATCGTTGGCCAGGTTAAGGAACATGCACACATGATCCGCAACGCCGCTCTCGTCAAATGTCTTGCGGAAGAACTCTGCAACGTCATGCTTAACACCCATCGCGCCGAACACAACCGCGAAGTTCTCGTTCGTCCCGTCGCCCAGGGACGCCTGCTTAACGATCTGCGCCGCCAACTGGTCGTGGGGAAGTCCGTTTCCCGAGAAGATCGGAAGCTTCTGCCCGCGGATCAGCGTTGTCAGACCGTCGATCGCTGAGATTCCCGTGCGGATATAGTTTCTTGGATACTCTCTGCGCACCGGATTAAGGGGAAGTCCGTTAACATCCCGCTTCTCTGCGCCTGCAATCGTTCCAAGACCGTCGATTGGCGCCCCGACTCCGTTGAAGGTCCGCCCCAGCACCTCCGGGGATACGGCAACCTCCATCGGATGCCCGGTGAGCTTCGTATGGGTATTGCGAAGAGACATATTCTCCGTCCCCTCGAATACCTGTATGATCGCCTTATCCTCATATAACTCGATAATACGTCCCATCTTCTTCGTATTACCGTCTACCACAAACTCTACGATCTCATCAAAGAACGCACCCTGCAGCCCTTCCAGCACTACAAGAGGTCCGTTAATATTACTGAGTCCCAGATATTCTATTGCCATGTACGGTTCCCTCCTTACGCATTCTTCGCAATCACTCGATTGTAGAAGTCATCAATATCTTTCTTATACAGATCCAAAAGCTGCAGATTGTCGTTTGCCACATCATACTTGATGGCGATCACCTTCTCGAAGATACCCTCTGCCTTCAGCACGGACATCGGCTGTCCCATCGCCACCAGATTCCTCGCAGTCTTATACAGATACAGGATCACATCCATCATCTTGAACTGCTTCTCCATGGACACGCAGGTATCGTCCTTGTGAAATGCATTCTGCTGCAGGAATCCCAGACGGATCACCTTCGCGATCTCTAACACCAGTTTTTGATCGTCTGGAAGCACATCTCCGCCGATCAGCTTCACGATCTCCATCAGACTGCTCTCCTGATTCAGCAGGGCCATCATCCGGTTCCGGTAATCTACAAACTTCGGCGATACATGGTCTGCGTACCATCCGCTTAAGTCATTCAGGTATTCACTGTAGCTTGACAGCCAGTGGATCGCCGGGAAATGTCTGGAATATGCCAGCGATTTATCCAGTCCCCAGAAGCACCGGACGAACCTCTTCGTATTCTGCGTTACCGGCTCGGAGAAATCACCGCCCTGAGGGGATACCGCACCGATGATAGACACCGACCCGGTCTCGCCGTTTAACGTCTGCATCATCCCCGCACGCTCATAGAACGCGGACAGCCTGGACGCCAAATATGCCGGGAACCCTTCCTCCAATAATTCGTTCAGCAGCCGTTCCGCATATCTCCGGTTGCGGAATGCGCCTACCTGGACGCGGTAATCCTCATCCTTGACGATTCCCTGTGAATCCAGTGTGTCTAACACGCCCGCCGCGATTGCCTGGGCGATATCCTGGAAATTTTCATCGAACAACTGGTTATCCACTTCTGAATTGATGAATCCGGCTTCCACCAACAGCGCCGGCATGTTCGTCCTTCTAAGTACTACCAGATTGGGACGCTCTTTCACGCCAAGATTCACGAATCCCACAGCCTCTAACTGGTCGTTAATGTCCTGCGCCATCTGGTATTTCAGGCCTGACAGGTCGTAAATCAATGTCTCGACCCCTGACACTTCATTGTCTGTGGGAAATGAGTTCCTGTGGATTGACAGGAACAAGTCTGCCCCCGACTGGTTCGCTTCCATAGCTTTTTGTAAGGGTGTCTCGAATACGTCCGTCGTTCTCGTATACTCTACGTCAATTCCATGGTTCTGGAGGATTTCTCCCACGGCAAGGGCCAGGCGCAGGGCGTCGTCCTTCTCCTGACGGCCATTATACACGGCTCCAGGGTCACTCCCCCCGTGGCCTGCGTCCAAAATAATTGAATAAGCCATACTCTTACTCCTATATTTTTTTGTACTATAGTATGCAAAAAGACAGGATGTTGTGTATCCTGCCTTTTGAAATGTACTTATTCTTTCTCTGACTCCACGATTGCGACCGTGGTATCTCCCTTCTGCGCCTGCTCAAGGACAGCCGTCGCAAGCCTGACAAAATTCCCTCCCGAGGTGCTTGCACCGCTCACCGCATCGATATCGCCAGCTCCTTGGTTTTCAAGAAGCTGCGCCGCATATTCCCTTGTGTACTTATTCGGATAGGTTCCCTGTACCCTATTCATATTCTTCATATAAGCGATATCCCAGGATTTGATAAAACCGCTTGCATTCTCCGCATTGTACTCCACGGACACAATCTTATCCTCCATCACGCAGATGGTCACATACTCCTTCCATCCATGGCTGTAATCCGACATCTGCGCAGTATAATATCCGTCCTTCAGCCTCTCCTCTTTCTTGCAGGAAACCACGAAAAGCCCGGTACACATACACAATAACAGAATCCATATCCTCTTCTTCCACATGACGCTACTCCTCCCTCAATCTGAAACTGCCGGCAATCTCTTTAAGCTTCTGTGCCTGCCGGTTCAACTTCTGGCTCGCCGTGGTGCTTTCATAACTTGCATTCAGGTTATGCTGCGCCACATCCCTGATCTGGGTAATCTGCCCTGTCATGTTGCCAAGAGAATGCTTCTGGACAGTCACAT
>OFGX01001595.1_pt1 | contig 13242 bp, 10 predicted proteins | sample 1521831 | NCBI WGS metagenome assembly OFGX01 (sample SAMEA3504080, study PRJEB24116) | mouse gut metagenome | biome: mouse gut; feature: mouse-associated habitat; material: faeces | place: Denmark | collected 2011
TACCCTGTGTATGCCAGAACACACCACCTCTACCGTCTCCGCCATCTGCACTTGCCTTTCTGGTAGATTCTACTGCTTTCTTTACAGCAAAATACTGATGGTATGCTGCCAATATCTTAGCATTCCCCGTAATTTCCTTAGAGAAGCAGATAAAATTATGCAGAATATCAAGGAATCGGTCTTTTGCAAACATACCTTTTATCAAAGTTGTAAAATCTGCAAACCTTGTATCTTCATAATCTCCATCAACAGTTTTCCATTCCATAAAACGGTCAATCGAAGCAGTGATAGTACCGGCTTTTGTCTGTGACTGATCACTGATAACACAAAAAGCATTATAATTAAAGAAACTCCCTATAGATTTCTTATAATTCTGAATCTGCTGATATGCGTCCTCAATGGTAACAGAATCTGCCTTTGGAGAATTTAATTCCATAACAACAACAGGCATACCATTCAAGAATATTACTACATCTGGACGTTTTGTCTCATATTCCTCATATGTCCACTGGTTTGCCACAATGAAACTGTTTTTTGCTGGGCTGTCATAGTCCACCAGTCTTACAATTTCACTGACTTCCTCTCCATTTTTCTGAAATGATACCGTAACGCCATTCTGAATATAATCTGTAAAGATTTCATTCTTGGACACAAGGCTGCCTGCCTCATATTCCTTAATTTTCATAATAGCCTCATCAATGGCTACCGCCGGCAACTTCGGATTGATGGATTCCAATGAACTCCTTAGCTGTTCTTCGTATAAAGGATTATGTGTATCTCTTTTTACGTCAGGTCCATAAAGATGTGTATATCCAAGGCTTTCAAGCAATTCTACGATAGAATTTTCATAACTTGATTCATTAAAACCGGACATAAATCTTCACCTCCCTAATTTATGTTAAAATTTGTTTTCTCTAAGTACCATAAACAATAACTTAGCGGCTTAAAGTTGTATGTCGGATACATCAAGTTCACCAGATATCAGTTTAGGTAGAAGGCTATTTCTAAGCGCTACAAGATTGATGTTCTCCAGCCGATTATGTTCAATCTGGGATAAAACTGGTTTTGCAAGCTGATTAAAGGATTCAAGCTCTACATCCGTAGGCGCATACACCGGATATGACATGATTTGTTGCTTGTCACCACGAGGCATTTTAGTTCCTTTCGATCCTGCAACCATATAATTAAAGAATCCATCTGCGTATAATGTACTATAAACGTAAGCAGATAGTTCGGGTTTCTTCGGTGTAAAGCACAGAACATCTGTAGAACATCCACACTCGGATTGACAGTAAACAATCTTTTTAAAATATGGGCGGATGTTCGATATAAGTACATCACCAACTTTACATTTGGTTGTTTGTGTCATTGCAGGAAGGCTTGATGCGTCAACTGCACCAGCTTTTTCTGGTAACATATTTTCCGTTGAGTAATAATTGCTCAAATTGAGTGATGCCACAGATATTTTCTCTGTCGAGTAACTGCAAATATTGGACAAAACACTTCTCTGATTATTAGCTTGCTCAGACGAATTAAAGTTTTGCTGATAAATGGTTTGCATCATATCCGATAAATTATTGTTTATGGCATCATTGTTTTCTATTTTATTGTTTAATAGTTCTATGATGCTTGCTATCTTTTTCTGCTCCTTGATTTCCGGCAAATCAATTCTAATTTTCCGGAAATTCTTCAATGGCTGTGCCAATGCCGGTACACCGACCTGATTTGCAAAAGATAAAATTTTATTCTGTCCCTCATATGTATGAAAGAAAAACACCAAATATGGAACATATACTCTTGTGGTATCAAAAGTAACTCTGAATTGTCTTTGTGAACATAAATATTCTTCATACTCCGAATTCTCCGGAATATAAGATATTTGTCCTAGTGTTCCACTAATAGTAACTATTACGTCATTTCTCTTTGCGATTGAACGATGCAGCGAACGTGCTTTTCCTTCTGTAACAAATTTAGTAATATTATCAGTCAATTTGAATCCTTTCAAATTTGCTCCATCTATAATTGGAAATCCATCTTCTTGAAAACATGATTTCTTTAGATTGGAGCCAAATGGTCCTGCCGCTATATCAAGTATAACTTTTGATAATTCTATGTTTCTATTTCTCATAGCCTATTACTCCCCATATCCAATAGCCGCAAGTTTCTTTTTAATCTCATTTTCCAACTTGTGGGATTCCTTAAATAAATCGTATAATTCAGTGGACAATCTTGCCATCTTTTCCTCAAATGGCTCTCCATCATCTTCCTGAGTCTCTATCCCCACATATCTTCCTGGCGTTAAAATATAATCCTGCTCTGCAATCTTTTCTGTTGTAACAACAGCACAAAATCCCGGAACATCTTCTAATGTACCTGCTACAAATGCATTGTATGTTTCAGACAGCTTCCCAATATCATTTTTTTCCGGATCATCCGAACCATCCGTGAGTTCTCTTAATGCACGTGTTACCATCGTTCCCATTTTACGTGCATCAATGAAAAGCGTTTTCCCTTTTTGCGTCTTATTCTTTGATAAGAACCATAAGCACACTGGAATACCGGTTGTGTAAAACAACTGACTTGGAAGTGAAATAATACACTCCACCAAATCTTCTTCAATGATATTCTTCCGAATTTCACCTTCACCACCACTTTGTGAAGAGAGTGAACCATTCGCCAGTACCATACCCATCTTTCCATTTGGTGCCAAATGCCAAAGCATATGCTGAATCCACGCAAAGTTCGCATTGCTCGCTGGAGGTGTTCCGTACTTCCATCTCTGGTCTTCCTTCAATTTGTCTGCTCCCCAAGAAGAAAGATTAAAAGGCGGGTTTGCCATTACATAATCTGCTCTCATAGTTGGATGCTGATCACTCAAAAATGTATCTTCCGGAAACTCGCCCAAATTGCAGTCAATACCTCTGATTGCCAAATTCATCTTAGCCATCTTCCATGTGGTAGGATTCGATTCTTGCCCATAAACAGAAATATCATTTATTAAACCCTGATGATGTTTAATAAATTCCGCAGACTGTACGAACATTCCACCGGCACCACAGCAAGGGTCATATACACGACCATTAAACGGTTGCAGAATTTCTACAATCGTTCTGACAACACATGATGGTGTATAGAATTGTCCAGCATTCTTACCTTCCTGCTCAGCAAAATTTCTAAGGCAATATTCGTATGTTCTGCCTAATAAATCTTTTTCATCTGCTCCATCAGTCATCTTAACATTTGTAAAGAGGTCTACCACTTCACCAAGTCTGCGCTTATCCAGTTCCTGGCGTGCAAAATTCTTCGGTAAAATCCCCTTCAATTTTTTATTCTCTGCTTCAATAGCAATCATAGCTTTGTCAATAACAGTACCAATCTCCGGCTTATGAGCAGCTTCTGCAATGTCTTTCCATCTGGCTCCCACAGGAACATAGAAGATATTTTCAGAATAGTATTCATCCTTATCCTCTTCAAATCCCTCGCCCTCTTCAACAAGTTCCTGATATTTTTCTTCAAAACTATCAGAAATATATTTTAAGAAAATAAGTCCCAGAATGACATTCTTATATTCAGAAGCATCCATGTTTCCCCTAAGGACACACGCAGCATCCCATATTTCTTTTTCAAATCCTATATCCGCAGTATTCTTTGTTGCCATGTTATTGCCCTTCCTTTTTCTTGTTTTCGATTTCCTGTATCAACGCAGTTCTTTCTTCCTCAGAAAGTCTTGATATTTCTTCTATCAAATTAATCCAATCTGCATCCTGAAAACCAGCCCACCCTTTCGCATCAAGAGCATCTTGCATATTTCCTGTATTATTCACGACTTTAAGCTCTTTGAAATTTGGCAGAGAACTATTGTACCAATAATCAACCATGTCATTTCCAACATCATAGATTTTATAGCGACGTCTCAACATGTATGACAACAATCTATCCTTGATTTTTATGTAATCCGTATTATCATCCGGGCGAATTTCAATCTTAATTCCACTGGTTTCAATTTCACCATAATCATCACCACTATCCGATCTTACCGCTTCTTTATGGTTCAGAATTTTCATATTGTCATTGATGATTAACTTGTCCATAATTCTAGCAACTTGCTCATAAGTAAGGTTGTTTATGTTCAAACCGTTTATATCTCTTACATCACTTATGCCTAAAAGCCAATCAATAGACACATTATACGTCTTTGCAATTCGATATAAATTATCTGTGGTTATTAGCTGTGTGCCATTAAGCCATTTACTAATATTACTTTGTGTGGTCTGCAATCTTCCTGCAGTAATTTCCTGTGTCTCTTTTTCAAATAATTCCGCTAAACGTACTTTGATTATATCTTTCAAATCATCCATCGTTTCCTGTCTCACTCTCCAAAAGGTCCTGTATTATCACTCATCAAATCCGCATAGTCATCCTCAACCTTTTTCGCTTCATCCCATGCTTCCAGCCAATTCGCTTCTGTCACAGCTTCTCCAGTCAAAGTCCCTTCCCAGATTAGAGGGCGATCTTGGAATAATGACAGTGTTGTTTCATTCCAATTATCATAAAGTGCTAATTCTTTCCAACCACTTCCTGTGAATTCTGATCAAATGCTTCCTTTAATCATGCTTTAATTATATCTATTGCTAATGCCATACTTTCCCTACCATTCAACTCAAACAAACATTATTCGGTTTCATTATCCTGGCAATTTTGTTCTTTATATATAGAATAAAACTTCTTCAAAAATTCATACGTAATTCCTTGAGGCTCTCTATATTCATAGAACAAATTTTTCAAATCCTCATCCCAAGACATATAATCTATTTCAGAGTATTCTTTGATTCTCTTATCCAGCCACATTCGATAAATATCTCCTGGACTCTGAGCTACCTTTCGCCACTCATATAAGATTGATTGCAATATTTCATCATATATTCCGACGTGCGTAACCATTGGCAACTCTGGATTAACATTGTCTACTGAAATCATATTACACGGGACTGGCCACAGCGCACCTTTTTCTCCTAAAGATGTAAACATTTTCAAAACATCCCCATAAGACATATCTTGTTTTGCCATTTTCTTTTCTTCTGTCAATCCTAATAACCAATCCGCTGAAACATCATATTTTTTTGCAATCAGGAAAATAGTTCCGATGGTTGGTTGCTGCTTCCCGGTCAGTAATTTACTTACATTTCCCTGCGTCATATTTAATTTTTTTCCAACATCCTTTTGTGAATCATTTTTGAACACTTCACGTAAGCGTTCCTTTATCACTTCCATGTCAAATGTCATACGCCGCCAAACATTCCTCTCTCGAATATGCATATTCCTATATCGAATATTTTCATTCTATCACGAATATTAAAATTTTTGTATCCCTTTTTCGACGTTTTTCAAGAATATTGCCATTCAAACCCATCGTTATCTTATTCCTGGCATTTCCTCTATACTTAAATCATCAAAGAGATTACCTAAATCTCTTTTCACATGTGGATGTGAGCAGAAACTGATCACTTCTGTGCCCGAAAACTTCCATGTGAGATTAACAAGTTAATAGACCAGCTATATAGGGCAGGCTGGCCATTCGCAAATTAGGAGGATTCCGAAATGTATAGCCACAGAACTATAGCAAAGTATCGCCGTGAGGTTTCCTCCAAGCCAACCAATGGAGGAAATATTCATGGCAAACACAACAGTAAATCCCTATAAGTACAGCAACAGAACAGCAATTGACGGAGCACCAGTTGAGCCAGGGCATGTATTAGTGCCTTGGTGGCTCCAAGATGGGTACAAATTGAAAGCAGAAGAAAAGAAGCACTGTACAACCATTCGTTATGGAGAGTTCAAATTCCGTATAAGTTTCATCCCTATAAAACTTGAAAGCTTTGAAACTTATATGGAAGGCTTCAACAGTGAAATCAAGAATTACATGAAAGAACACAGAGAAGGCCGATGCGTTATTGGCTATAAGACCAACGGAGAGCCAGTCTGCTGTCCAAAATCCAAACGCTGCAGAGGATGCGAAAACCAGCATAATCAGCAAATGAAACGCTACAACCCTTTGAAAGACCGTTTTGACATTCTTTCCTTAGACTACTGCTATGAAGATGAAGATTTTGATGTGACCGATGAAAAAGCTGAATCTCCAGAAGCCGTAGCATGTGCAGCTGATGATTTGACAGAAGAAGAACTCTACGCTCTTGTTCTCGCCCACTTCCAAAAAGAACATCCTCGTTATGCTGAAATCATCAAACTCAGCAAACAGCATGTTTCAATCGAAGAAATCTGTAACGAAATTGGACTCAAGCCAAGTCGTGGCCGAGAAGAAATTAACAATGCCTACAATGCACTCTGTGATTATCTTGGTCTCAGTGCGTACAAGCATAAAAGCAATCGCAGAAATTTCAGACATTGTATCGGATGAAGAATCATCCGAGAATTTGTATTTTCAGCCCAATAGTACCACCTCTCTTACACACGAAAAAAAGAACTGTTAACACTTCATCGTGCTAACAGTTCTTCTGTAAGTTCGGTTTATTATGTTTTATTTTTCTTCGTTCTTAATTCTATGGTAATCTTCCATATTGATGCTTAAGTCTACGTAAGAATCGGGCTTAGATTTTCGGTTGCTCAAAAGACACACAGTCTCTATATTCCCAGTAAACGGAAACATATCCACACAACACCCTCGTTCCACCCGATATCCGTTATCTAAAATCATCTCCAAGTCCCTTGCCAGACTGGTAGGTTTACACGACACATAGACCATCTTCTCCACGCCAAATTCGATGATTTTCTGAAGCGCCTTAGGATGAATACCATCACGAGGCGGATCCAAAATAATCACATCCGGCTTTTCTTCAATCTCTCCTATCACCTTCAGCACATCTCCGGCAAAAAACTCACAATTTGTAAGACCATTGCGCTCAGCATTTTCCCGAGCCGCCTCTACAGCTTCTTTCACAATCTCCACACCCACAACCCGTGCTGCCACAGGAGAAGTGATCTGGGCAATAGTCCCCGTCCCGCTGTAAAGATCAAATACTACCTTGCTTTTCGTATCCCCCACATATTCCCTCACAGTCTCATAAAGCACCTCTGCCCCCAAAGAGTTTGTCTGAAAAAAAGAAAAAGGAGTAATACGAAACCTCATTCCCAAAAGCTCCTCATAAAAATAATCCCTGCCTGCCAAAATCTCTGTTTCATCACTCTGCACCACATCTGCTAAGCTGTCGTTTTTAATATGAAGAATCCCTGCAAAGCTTCCCTCCAGGTTAAGCTTCTCCAGCTCCTGACGCCACCCGTCCAGCAGCTTTTGTTCTGCCTGTCTTTGTTTGGTTTCTTCTGCTTTTGTTCCCTGAAGTTCAAGCCCCTTTTCATCCTTCCAGTCTATCTGTGTTGTTGTCACCAGTCCCACCAGAATTTCACCGGTCTTCACTGCCCTGCGCACCAGCAAATGCCGCAGATACCCTTTGTGCTGCAGTTTTTTATAATAGGTTGTTCCTGCCGCAGCAAAATAATCTAACGTTGCCCTTAAAATACAGCAGAAATCAGAATGCACGATCTGGCATTGACCAGTAGTTACAATGTCATAAAACCCTCCCCGGCGGTGCATTCCCAATGCCAAAGGCCCATCCTTATACTCATCTCCAAAGGAAAATTCCATCTTATTCCGGTAAGCTTCTGAAACCGGGCTTCCTTTAATCCCCTCAAATCCCCAATCACCGCACACTCTGTCTATCAGCTTTTTTACCTGTCTTTCCTTTAGCTTCAGTTGTTCTTCATAAGGAAAGCTCTGATACAAGCATCCTCCGCAGTCTCCAAAATGAGGGCACACCCCTTCTGTCCTCTCCAAAGGCGACTTCCTTTTCACCTCCAATAACCGTCCTTCGATTCTTCCCTTCTGTTTTTTATTGACGGCAAACCGGATTTCCTGCCCAGGAAGTGCATTCTTTACACTCACCCTTTCCCCGTCAATCAAAAGGATGCCTTTATTGGGGAAATCAAGGTCATCCACAATTCCTTCATAGATCTCTCCTTTTTTCATTTCATCATCTCTCCTTATTTTTTAAGCAAACCCTCAAAGCTTTACATTTGAGATTTTTTCTTTTGCCTCCGGCATCCAAAGCTCTTTTTTATCTGTACAGCATTTTCACTCAAAGAAAAAGCGTGCCCCCATCTTATGAGACACGCCCTGTTCTTATTCTTCTTCCTTCTTATCCTCGGCGTCAGCAGTATCCTCCTCATCCTCAAAGAAGTCATCGTCGAAATCATCATCAAAATCGTCCTCAAAATCCTCCAGATAATCCGGAGTAAAGAAGCGGTACACGCCATATGCAATCGCCGCAACTGCTGCAATCGCGCCAATAATAGCCAGCGCCCAAAGAATACAATTTTTCTTCTTTTCTTCCTCCTCTTTTCTGTGCAAGAAATCATTTAACTTTGTGGAGTTAATGATTTCTTCCACACGATTCAGGGCATCCTTACTTACTGTGTCAAACCTTCCCATCTCACTCACGTCCTTTCTATCGTCATGACACATTTCATGTGCATTGATTAGATTATTATACCATTACTTTTCTTTTTTTACTATCCTATTTTATTCAAAATTTAAAAAAATATCACAATTTCTCTAATTTAGCAACAGAAGCAAACATTTTCTTCACACCAAACCGGTCAAATTCCACTGCCACCTCAAAATCTCTGGCTCCATCTACCACTGACTGCACCGTACCCTCTCCGAATCTTCCATGGCGCACCCGATCTCCTGCTCCATACTCTAAGGATGCTGCCTTCTTTATGGTAAACTCCTTTCCAAATCCCGGTGTTCCGCCTCCGGCTGCAGGTTTAAACTGCTTTGAACCGCCAAACGGCTTTTCCGTGAACTTTGCGGTCTGAGACGCATAGGCATTCGCCCTCACTCCCGGCCGTATAATATCCACCATCTCTTTTGGGATCTCCTCCACAAAACGGCTGACTTTGGAATAACGGGTTTCTCCCTTGGTCATGCGCATCTGCGCCGCTGTCATAGTCAGACGCTCTCTGGCTCTGGTAATCCCCACATAACAAAGCCTCCGCTCCTCCTCAATGTCTGTAGGATCCTCTGACATAATAGACATAGAGCTGGGAAACAGCCCGTCCTCCATTCCGCTTAAATAGACCACCGGAAATTCCAGTCCCTTGGCGCTGTGCAGGGTCATAAGCGTCACCCGCTCCTCTGAGTCATCCATCCGATCAACATCCGCCACCAAGGATACTTCTTCCAAAAAGCCATCCAGGTTTGGATTCTCACTTTCTGCACAATAACTGGCAGCCTTATTAATCAGCTCATCAATATTTTCCAACCGTGCCTTTGCCTCATCCTCCCCCTCTGCCTCAAGCTCCTTTTTGTATCCTGTCTCCTCCACAATATCACGGATCAATCCGGGAAGACCATACCTGCCGTTCTCCTTAAACACTTCTTCATCCTGCATCCCAAGCTCCCATGCCTGATTTCTTCTTGCAAAGTCCTCAATCTGGCTGACAAATCCCTGTATCTTTCCTGCTGCCTTTCCCATGCCTGGTATGGAAGCAGCCTGAACACAGCTCTGATAAAAGCTTAACTCTTGTTCCCCGGCCCAAGCCACAATCTTCCCGATGGAAGATGCCCCTATTCCACGCTTCGGCACATTGATGATTCTCTGAACAGCTAAGTCATCCCGCCCGTTGGCAATCGTCTTTAAATAGCAGAGAATGTCCTTAATCTCTTTTCTCTGGTAAAAGTTCACCCCTCCTACCAGCCGGTAAGGAATATTATAAGAAATACATTTTTCTTCCATAAGACGCGATTGGGCATTTGTCCGGTACAATACTGCAAAGTCCCCAAAGCTGCGCCCCTGAGATAAGATGTCCTGGACCACTCCCTCTGCCTCCTCATAAGCCTGGCCATACTGCCGGAACATAACAAGAGCGCCTTCCTCATTGGCAGTCCACAGGGTCTTTTGCTTTCTGCCCCTGTTATTGCAGATCACCGCGTTAGCCGCATCCAAAATATGGGCTGTGGAGCGATAGTTCTGCTCCAGTTTGATAACCTTGGTTCCCGGAAATGTTTCCTCAAAATTCAGAATATTTCCAATGTCAGCCCCCCGAAATTTGTAAATAGACTGATCATCATCTCCAACCACACAAAGATTGCCATACTTTTGGGCCAGCAAAGCAATCAATTCAAACTGGGCTGTATTGGTATCCTGATACTCATCCACCATAATGTAGCGGAATCTTTCCTGATAATAATCCAGCACTTCTCTATTTACCCGAAATAAATCTACGGTTTTAAAAATCAAATCATCAAAGTCAAGAGCATTGTTCTTTTTCAGCTCTGCCTGATATGCTTCATACACATCCGCGGCTTTTCTTAAATTCCAGTCCCCCTGACTGTTTTTTCGAAATTCCTCTGTTCCAATCAGCTCATTTTTTGCATTGGAAATAATAGACATCATGGAGCGCTCCCGATACTGCTTTGGATCCAGATTCAGATTTTTGATCACCTGCTTCATCAATGTCTTCTGATCATCCGCATCATAGATAGTAAAATTATTCTCATATCCTAAGTACTCAATAAAACGCCGCAGAATCCGCACACAAAGAGAGTGGAACGTACTGACCCAGACACTTCCCGCACCTGCCTTTACCAGACGATCCACTCGCTCCCTCATTTCCCCTGCCGCCTTATTTGTAAAGGTAATAGCCAGGATATTCCATGGATTTATTCCCCTTTCTTCAATCAGGCAGGCAACCCTGTGTGTCAGTACCCGCGTCTTCCCTGAACCGGCCCCTGCCAAAATAAGAAGCGGTCCTTCTGTATGCAAAACAGCCTCTCTCTGCTTTGGATTCAAAGCATCCTTCATTTCCATATGTATTCCTGATCCTTTCCTCTATATAAAAAGCTCTCTGCTGCATCCTAACCACCCGCCCGGGCGCTGACATGCTCACACATCCGTGTGATTTCTTATTATACCATGCAGAAAACCATAAAGCAAGGGCGCAGATACCAGCTCACTTTCTTTATCCGGAAAAGGAAAAAGAGCAGATTCTCCCCATATCCGCTCTCTTCCTATCACTAACACTCTTTATTTCTCAAAGATTTCCCTCAAAAAACTCCCGGATCCCCTTGTAGGCTGTTTCTTCGTCTCTCCCGGAAAAAAGGACCTCTATCGTCTGCCCGCATTTCACATCCAGATCCATAATCTCCATTAAATCTACAGCCGGAGCAGTCTTCCCCTCCATAGAAAGAAGTATCCTGCTCTCGTACTTTTTTGCCTCCCGGACAAGCATGGCTGCAGACCTTGCGTGGATACCCAAATTATTCTTAATTTTGTATTCCCATTTCTTCAACCTTATTTCCTCCCAGATTCTTTCCCCGATACAATGCATTGGATGATCCCTGCATTAAAGTTCTTCTCCATTGGTCTCTATTACCTTTTGATACCAATAAAAGGATTTTTTCCGCGATCTCTTTAATGTTCCGCTTCCATCCTCTTTTTTATCTACATAGATAAAGCCGTACCGCTTTTTCATCTCTCCGGTTCCGGCGCTGATCAGGTCAATAGGCGCCCAGGTAGTGTATCCCATCAGATCCACCCCATCTTCCTCCACTGCCGCTTTCATGGCACGGATATGTTCCCGGAGATAATCAATCCTGTAATCATCCTCTATGGTTCCGTCTCTATCTGGTATGTCAAGGGCTCCCAGTCCGTTTTCTACAATAAACAAAGGCTTCTGATACCGGTCGTAGATCTGGTTCAGGGTTATCCGCAGCCCCAGCGGATCAATCGGCCATCCCCAATCACTGTACTGCAGGTACGGATTTTTCGCAGACCGAAACAAGTTTCCTTCCGCCGTATCCTGGCTTTCTGCAGAGGCACACCGACTGTTATAGTAAGAAAAAGAAACAAAATCCACTGTATTTTCCTGAAGAATTTCTTTATCTTCCGGCTCCATTTTAGGATATACCCCCATTTTCTCCAGCCGCTTTTTTGCATAGGAAGGATAATATCCCCGAGACTGAACATCTGCAAATAAATAATTTTCCTGCTCAACCAAAAGAGCCTCCATCACGTCCTTTGGTCTGCAAGAATAGGGATACACGCTTCCTGCTGCAAACATACACCCTACCTTGTTATTGGGATTGATCTCATGAGCCAGCCTGACAGCCAGCGCACTGGCCACCAGTTCATGATGAGCCGCCTGATATTTAACCTGCTCCTCGTTCTCCCCATCCGAAAAGCACAGTCCTGCCCCCATAAAAGGCGCATGAAGAATCATATTGATCTCATTAAAGGTCAGCCAGTAAACCACATAATCACGAAAACGGGTAAACAAAATCCGACACAATTTCAAATAAAAATCAATCATACTGCGGCTTCTCCAGCCCCCGTATTTTTCAATCAGGTATACCGGACAGTCAAAATGTGAGATAGTCACCAATGGCTGAATATGATTTTTCCTGCACTCCCTGAAGATTTCCTCATAAAATGCAAGCCCTGCCTCATTAGGCTCCTCCTCATCTCCCTTAGGAAAAATTCTGGTCCAGGCAATGCTCAGACGAAACACCCGAAAACCCATCTCTCCAAACAGCCGGATATCTTCCCGAAAATGATGGTAAAAATCAATGGCCTCAGCCGACGGATAGGTATGCCCCTCCTCCATTCTGAGAGATTTTCCATGACCGCAGATCACATCATGTCTTTCCTTTCCCGACGGGCACAAATCCACATTGGCAAGCCCCCGCCCATCTTCACAATATCCTCCCTCACACTGGTTGGCCGCCACCGCGCCTCCCCATAAAAAGTCCTTTGGAAATCCCATACTGCCCTCCTGCTATTTTAATAAGCTCAAAAGATTTTCGCCGGGAACCACCAGATCCTTAGAAGTTTCCACCACATCTAAAAATCCGTCAGAATTGGTAATCAATACAGGAGTTTCCAGGCAATATCCCTTTCCTTCAATGAAATCTCTGTCAAATCGAATCATCATCTGTCCCTTTGTTACCCGATCTCCCTGGCTTACAAGCGCCTCAAAGCCCTCTCCGTTTAGCTGTACAGTATCCAGGCCAATGTGAATCAACACCTCAGCACCCTCATCGGTAGTCAGCCCAATGGCATGAAGGGTAGGGAACAATGCAGAAACCACTCCGTCTGCCGGCGCAAACACTTCCCCAATCTCCGGAAGCACAGCAGCGCCCTTTCCCAATACGCCAGATGCAAATGCCTC
>OFGX01001603.1_pt1 | contig 13204 bp, 10 predicted proteins | sample 1521831 | NCBI WGS metagenome assembly OFGX01 (sample SAMEA3504080, study PRJEB24116) | mouse gut metagenome | biome: mouse gut; feature: mouse-associated habitat; material: faeces | place: Denmark | collected 2011
AATTTCAGGCCACCCTAATTTCATCTTTGAATAGTGTTGGCTCTGAATAGTTACGATTTTGTATAGAATTGTTGCTAAATAGTTAAGAAATCAACAATACAATAGCGACTTCACCGCTGAAAAGCGCTAAAAAGTTTTTTTCCAACAAATCCGATTCATAATTGACAACAAGGAAAGACAAGAGGTATAATTATAAAATATTATGCCCTTTGTACGCATGGGAAAGACAGATGAACGCTTTAAATGGAATATTGAAATCCAAAGAGAAGTCCGTCTCCCAGAAAGACATGCATAAAAGGGATATCTAAGGGTATTGAAAAAACGGAGTGGAAAAAGATGATTCGATATTTTGCAAAGCGGCTGGGAATGATGCTTGTGGCACTCTTTTTAATTATGCTGCTGACATTCTGCATTATGCATGCAGTACCGGGAGGGCCATTTACCAGCGACCGGAATATGAGCGAGGAGGTAGAGGCCGCTCTGAATGCCAAGTACCATTTGGACAGGCCGTTGCCGGAGCAGTTTTATGAATATGTGACCGGAGTATTAAGGGGCGATCTGGGTCCCTCTTACAAGTACCCTGGCAAGGAAGTCAACGACTTTGTGGAAAACGGCTTTCCTGTGTCCGCCCGGCTTGGCTTTATCACCATTGTGTTCGTGCTTCTGGCTGCGATTCCAATGGGAATCATGGCCGCCGTAAAAAACGGAAAATGGCAGGACATGCTGCTGATGGCCTTCGCCACCATCGGCGTGACCATTCCGTCCTTTGTCATTGCTTCGGTTCTGATATACGTATTTTCCTTTAAATTGAATGTGCTTCCCACCTACGGTCTGGATACCTGGAAGGGTTATATCCTCCCCGTGGTGGCCCTTGGCGGCTATTCCATCAGCTACATGGCCCGGCTGATGCGTTCAAGTCTTCTGGAGGTTATGGGGCAGGACTACATACGGACTGCCCGGGCAAAGGGATTGTCGGAGATCAAGGTTATTTTAAAGCATGCCATGCGGAATGCCCTGATTCCGGTTATCACCGTTCTTGGCCCCACCATTGCAGGTCTGCTGACCGGCAGCTTTGTCATTGAGAAAATTTTTGCGATTCCCGGTCTTGGGGGTTATTTTGTAACGAGTGTATCCCAGAGAGATTACACGACCATCATGGGCGTAACCATTTTTTATGCAAGCTTTTTGATGGCAATGATCTTATTGGTGGATATTTTCTACTGCCTCATTGACCCCAGAATCAAGTACGAGTAAGGACGGGAAGAAGTATGGAAAATAAATGGGAAATGCTCGGCGCCTCCAACGAGGACCGGGAAAAGATATGGAGTAAAAACAGAACCTTTGCCGGAGACGTGTGGTTTCGCTTCCGGCATAAGCCCACGGCCATCGGCGGCCTGATAATGATTGTGATTCTGATGCTGTTTGCCCTTTTGGGCCCTATGTTTACGGATTACAGCTATTCCACACAGAATCTGGAGGTAGTCAACATCCCGCCGCGGATGAAGGTCTATGAGACGCCGGACGGCTCCGGTTATCTGTATGTGACCCAGGCTCTCAAGGTAGTGCGGGTGAATAAGGACGGCACGATGGAAAATCAGCTGAAAAAGGTGCGGGAGGAATCGGATTCTTCCATGACGATTTTTGACTGCAACGGTACGGAGGTGGCGCTCTATTACGGCGCGAAGCCTTACGTGATTGCAGATCCCCAGACACGTGTCATTTACCCTTCCGCTCATGTCTGGAATAAGTCCTATGTACTGGGAACGGACAGCCTTGGCAGGGATATCCTTACCCGCCTGATGTACGGCACAAGGGTGTCTCTGATGGTAGCATTTGTGGCGGCGGCCGTGAATATGATCATCGGGATTCTCTTCGGCGGAATTTCCGGCTATGCGGGCGGCATGGTGGATACCGTGATGATGCGTATCGTAGATATTATCAGCACCATACCGCTGACCTTATATGTGATTTTGATTATGGTGTATCTGGAATCAGGTTTGCAGAGTATTATCATTGCTCTGGGAACCGTGTACTGGGTGGATATGGCCCGGGTGGTCCGGGGACAGGTTTTAAGCCTTAAGCAGCAGGAATTTGTCATGGCGGCCAGAACCATCGGATCTTCCACCAAGACCATTTTATTGCAGCATCTGATACCGAATGCAATGGGTTCCATTCTGGTTACGGTGACGATGCTGATTCCTTCCGCGATTTTTATGGAGGCGTTTTTGAGCTATCTGGGCATTGGATTAAAGCCGCCTCTTGCCAGTCTGGGAACCATGTGCAACGATGCGACGGAGAATCTGCGCTCCTGTCCTCACCAAATGTTTATCCCGGCCCTGGTTATCTGCCTTATTATGTTTGCCTTCAACTTCGTAGGCGACGGCCTTCGGGATGCACTGGACCCGAAGCTTAAGAAATAGGGTTATAATCAGCATCCCCCCAGTCACCACCCAGATGGATTTACGGACGCGTGTACTTTGCGGCCGGAAATTCATCTCCTGTGTCTGCGTGGTGAATGGGGGGATGCGGAACTGGAATAAGACTGGAATCAGTATATCCTTTCCAATGCACAAATCGATTTACAGGCGCATGTATCTGTGACTGGAAATTGATTTCCGGCAAGTGTATTGGAAAGGATATACGGAACTGGAATCAGTATATCCTTTCCAATGCACAAATCGATTTACAGGCACATGTATCTGTGACTGGAAATTGATTTTCAGCAGGTGAATTGGAAAGGATATACGGAACTGGAATAGGAGAGTACTATGGAACCGATTTTAAATATAGACAATTTAAAAGTATCCTTTATGACAAGCAACGGAGAGGTCCAGGCGGTACGGGGTGTGAGCTTCTCCGTGGGAAAGGGCGAAATCCTGGGCATTGTGGGGGAGTCCGGCAGCGGCAAGAGCGTAACCTCCATGTCCATCCTGCATCTGCTTGCGGATACGGCCCGGATTAAGGAGGGTTCCTCCATCCGCTTTGACGGCGAAGAGCTGATAGGAGCGGCCAGGAAGCGGATGCGCGAGATACGCGGCGAAAAGATCTCCATGATCTTCCAGGACCCCATGTCCTCCCTGAATCCCCTGATTCCCGTGGGAAAGCAGGTAGCCGAGATGCTTCTTGAGCACCATAAGGATATTTCCGGGGAAGAGGCAAAAAAGGCCGTGCTGGAGCTTTTTGCAAAGGTGCGGATTCCGGAGCCGGAGAAGCGGTACAAATGCTATCCCCATGAGTTTTCCGGCGGTATGCGCCAGAGGGTTATGATTGCGATGGCTTTGGCCAACAAGCCGGAGCTGCTGATTGCGGATGAGCCGACCACGGCTCTTGACGTAACCATTCAGGATCAGATTCTGCGCCAGCTTCGGGAGCTTGAGAAGGAATACGGGACAAGCATTATTTTCATTACCCATGACCTGGGTGTGGTGGCGGAGCTTTGTGACCGCGTGATTGTGATGTACGGCGGCCTTGTTATGGAGGAGGCGCCGATTGATGAGATTTTTGAGCATCCGAGCCATCCTTATACAATGGGCCTTTTAAATTCCATCCCCGATATGGAGCAGGACAAGGCTGTGCGGCTGAAACCCATTCCCGGATCGCCGCCCGATATGACGAATCCTCCGGCCGGCTGTCCTTTTGCGCCGCGCTGTCCCTATGCCAGAAAGCTCTGCGGGGCAAAGCTGCCGGAATTTATCCGGGTGGAAGAGGGACACAGCTCCCGCTGCTTCCTGTTGTACCCGGATGCGCCGGCAGATGAGAACAATCCCTTTCGCAGAGAGGTGTAGGCTATGAGCGAGCAGAATATTTTAGAGGTGAAAGACCTCACCAAGCATTTTAAGGCAGGAAAAAAGCAGATTGTTCATGCGGTAGACGGTATCAGCTTCACCCTGGAAAGAGGAAAAACTCTGGGACTGGTGGGTGAGTCCGGCTGCGGCAAATCAAGCTGCGCGAGAACCATTATCCGCATGTACGATCCCACCGCCGGGCAGATTATCCTGGACGGTACGGATATTACCAATATGAAGCAGAAGGAGTTAATGCCCTATCGGAAGAAAATGCAGATGATCTTCCAGGACCCTTACGCTTCCTTAAATGCCAGAATGACCGTGCGCGACATTATTGCCGAGCCTCTTCTGGCCCATAAAATGGTGAAAAATAAGGAGGAGTCCAACGAGCTTGTCTACCCCATGCTGGAGTGTGTGGGACTGACAAAGGAGCATGCCAACCGCTACGCCCATGAATTTTCCGGCGGGCAGCGTCAGCGTGTGGGAATTGCGCGGGCTTTGATTCTGGAGCCGCAGCTTGTTATCTGTGATGAGCCGATTTCGGCCCTGGATGTGTCTATCCAGGCACAGGTGATTAATCTTTTGAAGGATTTTCAGGAGGAAAAGGGACTGTCCTATCTCTTTATCGCTCACGATCTTTCTATGGTGCGTTACGTCTCTGATGATGTGGGCGTGATGTATCTGGGACAGCTGGTGGAAATGAGTGAGGCGGACGAGATTTATAAAAATCCCCTCCATCCTTATACAAAGGGGCTTTTGGGAAGTGTTCCCATTGCCAATCCGAAGCTGGCAAGGCAGAAGGAGAAGAGCAGTATTGAGGGCGATATTCCAAGTCCTATCAATCCGCCTTCCGGCTGCCGCTTCCATACGCGGTGTCCCTATGCCAAGCCTGAATGTTCCCAGGTGACGCCAAAGCTTGTGGATGTGGGCAAAGGACACAGGGTGGCCTGTCACCTCTGCGGACAATAAGCCGGGCGGCCGTGAAGCAGTTATTTGACAGATGCGGCAGGGCAAATATCCGAGGAAGGATTTGAATCATTTCAATCAGAGCGGTTTCCCGATGCGTTTCGAAAAGGCGTATCTGAAACATAAAGTGCGGTCATAATATATGGCTGCTCAAAAAGAGTAATTAAAAAGGGATACTGAGAAATTACTCTTTAGCGCTGTTGCGCAGCAACCTAAAATAAGGAGGATAAACATTATGAAAAAGAAGTTATTAAGCATGCTTCTTGCCGTAAGCCTGGTGGGTACAATGCTCATGGCCGGCTGCGGAAACAAGGCGGCTGACGAGCCTCAGACCATCGATGATATTGAGGCGGCTCCCGAAACCCCGGAGGGGGAAGAGCCGGGAGATACCGAAGGAGCCGGAGGGGGAGAGCTTGCGGATACCCAGGAAATGGTTTTCGTGCTCAACAATGAGCCGGACGGCATCGACCCCAATGTAACCAACAACTCATTTGCAACTCCCTTCTTAAGCAACTGCTTTGAGGGTCTTGTAACCTACGACGAGAAAGGCGAGGTTGTTCCCGGAAATGCGGAGTCCTGGGAGTCTAACGACGACCTTACCGTATTTACCTTCCATCTGAGAGAAGGACTGAAATGGAGCGACGGAACGGCTCTGACGGCAAACGATTATGTATATTCCGCACTTCGCGTTCTGACTCCGGAGACAACCTCTCAGTATGTGAATATGATTTCCGACTATGTGGTAAACGGACAGGAGTTCTATGACGGAACGGCTTCCGCAGAGGATGTGGGAATCAAGGCTCTGGACGACAACACCCTGGAGTTCACTTTGAAGGCTTCCTGCCCCTACTTTATCGACCTGGTAAGCATGTGGGTATATTTCCCGGTTCAGCAGGCAACCATTGAGGCAAACGGCGACAAGTGGACTGCTTCCGCAGAAGCTTATGTGAGCAACGGACCCTTTAAGATTACCGAGATGAACATGGGCGAAAGCATGGTATTGGAGAAAAATGAAAACTACTGGAATGCGGAAAACGTAACGCTTGAAAAGCTGACCTTCCGCTATGTTCTGGATACCTCCACGGCGCTGACTGCTTATGAGAGCGGCGAAGTGGACGGTGTGAGAACCGTTCCTTCCAGTGATCTTGCCCGTCTGAAAGCGGAGAACGCGGGTCTTGTATCAACACCCAACTACGGAACCGTATACTATGATATCAACTGCTCCAAGGAGCCTTATAACAATTCTCTGGTAAGAAAGGCTCTGAACCTGGCAATTGACCGCGAGGCTTTGATTAACAATGTGGCTCAGGTAGACGGCCAGCCGGCATACAGCTTCCTGGCTCCCGGTTATGTGGTGGACGGAAAAGATGTGACGGAGGGACGTTCTGACTTCGGACTGTCCTCTACGGCTGATGTGGAGGGCGCAAAGGCAGCTCTGGCGGAGGCCGGTTATCCGGACGGAGAGGGCTTCCCGACCTTACAGCTTTCCTTCTATTCTGATGATAACGTAAAGAAGATTGCAGAAGCCATTGCGGAAATGTGGGAGAAGAACCTTGGAATTACCGTAGAGGTAAGCTCCGCGGAATGGGCCGTATTCTATGACGCGGTACAGTCCGGCAACTATGAGGTGGCAGCAATGGGCTGGAGTGCGGATTATGTAAATCCCATGAGCTTCCTTCCGCTTCTGTATACAAATGATGTGACCAACAACTCTTTCTACAGCAATCCGGATTATGATGCGATTGTAGATCAGATCAAGGTAGAGAAGGACCCGGCGAAGTTTGCGGAGCTGGTGCTGCAGGCGGATGAGCTTGTGTCTGCGGAGTATCCGGTGCTTGGGCTGTATTATAAGTCTAATACCTATCTGATTAAAGATTACATTGAGGGCGTTTATATGGTTTCCTCATCCAATATTTACTTCCAGAATGCGAAAGTTCTGGCACATTAAGCTATGAGATGTATTATTACTACGGAGGGCTTCGGGGATATGGTCTTTGAACTGTACCCGGAGCTTGCTCCGATTACGGTGAAAAATTTTGCGGATACGGTAAGAAGCGGCTTCTATGACGGTCTGGCCTGGTGCCGTATTGTGAAGGACTATGTGATACAGGCCGGCTCCCCGGACAATGATATTATGACGGACAGTGAGTGGCATATCAAAGGAGAGTTTGAGGAAAATGGGATTCCCAATCCGGTGGAGCATAAGCGGGGCGCCCTGTCGATGGCCAGGGATGATGATTATGACACGGCCGGAACTCAGTTTTTTGTAGTGCATCAGGATGCCCATAAGCTGGACGGACGGTATGCGGCCTTTGGGCAGATGGTTTCCGGGTTTGAGGTTCTGGATGCCATTGCGGAGGTTCCTACTTACGGGGCAAAGACCTGGAATAAGCCGGTGGAGATGCCGGTGATTGGCAGTATACGAATTGAAGAGGAATAGAGGTTACTGCTAACTCCGTAACCAGTGACGCGCTTCACAATGCACAGAAATCTCGAAAAGATGCAGTTTCGCGTTGAAAAACTCGGGATTTCCGCACAAAATGTGTGGAAACGCTTGGCAGAACAGCGGCGTGTGAACAGTAACGAATAAAGTTGCCAGTCACGGAGTGAACGGGAACGGAATAAAGCCTGAGAGACAGTAAATCCCAGGAATCACAGGGGAGATATATATCTGTGATTTCTGGGATTTTTCATTTGTTTATTTTTTGTCTGATTCAACTTAAAATGAGATTCATGGTCTGCCTGATTTCTAAGCTCTCCATGTTTATATGGTCCATATACTAAGAATTTGATCCGGTCGTTTTGCCTGGCTTTGGCAGTATATCTCCAAGCGGTTCTCCGGTCAGCTCGCTTAAGGGATGAAAGCTATATCCAAGCTCCTCCCACTTTGTCAGCAGTTCATCCAGGATTTCCCCGTTTGTTTTGGAGGTATTATGCAGCAGCACGACTGCTCCGGGATGGATGCGGGGAATCAGCTTGGCGAAGGCTTCCTCATGGGAGGGCTGCTGATCCTGATACCAGTCCACATAGGCCAGGCTCCAGAAAAAGGTTTTGTATCCCAGCTCCTGAGCCATTTTCAGATTGCTTTCGCTGTAGACGCCCTGGGGAGGACGGTAGTATTTTGCCATAGGCTGGCCGATGGCTTCCTCATAGAGCGTCTCTAAGTCCGAAAGCTCCTTTTGAAAAGCTGTCATTTCTCCGATCTTGGACATGTCAGGATGATGATATGTATGATTTCCTACGGTGTGGCCTTCCGACACCATGCGCTTTACCAGGTCCGGGCTGGTTTCCATATAATTTCCTACTATAAAAAATGTGGCAGGTGCATTGTGCTTTTTGAGTGCGTCTAGGATGGCGGGCGTATTGCCGTTTTCAAAACCACAGTCAAAGGTGAGGTAGATTTTTTTCTCTTCTGTTTCTTCCACAAAGTAAGCGTCGAAATCCTTTAAGTAGGAGGCGGAGGCGTTGCCGGCAGGAGCCTTTCCTTCCTCCCGGAAGCTTAAACCCCAGTTTGCGGAAGCGCTGCTGCCTGCGGGGAGAACAGCGCTGGGACTGGCTGAATGCTGGATATGAGCGATTTCATGGCCTGCAAAATAGGAAAAAGTGAGGAGCAGGGTTGTGCCGATGATGTTTTTCAGATTCTTATTCCATTTCATTTTTAAAAATTCCGTTTTTTCCAATATATGAGTATCCCGTAAAAATCAGACGTAACCTTGGTATTTTGTTTTCTGCCAGGCAGAGGGATAAAACTTTTTGTGGAGGATTTCTTTTTATTCCCATAAGGACAATGTAATGGTATAATGGAAAAAGCAGGAAAAGAACGGAAAATCAAAACAAAAGAAGGGCGTATTTTGAGAAGTATACACGGATGTACTCTGAAAGGACGGTTTAACCTGTTTAATAAAAAGAAAGGGGATACAAAAGGATGAAGAAGTATTGTTTTGGCGTTGATGTGGGAGGAACTACCATTAAGCTGGGCCTGTTTACGGTAGAGGGGGAGCTTCTGGAAAAATGGGAAATTCCCACCCGGACGGAAAATCATTCGGAGGCGGTTCTTCCCGATGTGGCGGAGGCCGTTCTGGGAAAAATGAAAGAAAAGGGCATTGAGAAAGAAGAGGTAACAGGCGTGGGCTTCGGTGTTCCGGGACCGGTGACGGCGGAGGGCGTGATTGCGATGAACGCCAATCTGGGCTGGAGAAACAAGCATGTGGCAAAGGAGCTTGAGGAGCTTACCGGACTTCCCTGCAAGGGCGGCAATGATGTGAAGACGGCCGGACTGGGAGAGCTCTGGAAGGGTGGAGCGGGAGGCTATAAGGATGCTGTTTTCATTACCTTGGGAACCGGAGTGGCGGCAGCGATTATTGTAGACGGCAAGGTGATTCTGGGGTCCGAGGGCGCGGCCGGGGAAGTGGGGCATATCAAGGTGGACGGAGAGATAGAGGAAGCCTGCGGCTGCGGAGGCGTAGGCTGCGCGGAACAGTTTGCGTCTGCTACAGGAATCGTGAGAATGGCGAAGAAGCTGCTGGCGGAAAGTGATAAGCTATCACTTCTCCGGGAGGGAGAGGTGACGGCAAAGGCCGTATTTGACGCCGTAAAAGCCGGTGATGAGACAGCAAAGGAGGTGGCGGAGAAATTCGGCCATTATCTGGGATATGCTCTGGCGGCCACGGCAGCCGTTGTGGACCCGGAGGCATTTATCATCGGCGGCGGCGTGTCGAAGGCCGGGGAAATTCTGATTGAATATGTACAGAAATATTATCAGAAATACGTATGGCCGGGGTGCCGGGGGAAAAAGTTTGTCCTTGCAAAGCTTGGAAATGATGCCGGGATTTACGGGGCGGCAAGCTATGTGAAGATGTAGCCGAATTTGGAAAGAACAGCAGTTTTTTGAATATAACGGAACGGCACTATTGGGGTAAGTATGATAGGCATAGCTGCAAATGGAATTCTGATTGTAGGCATGTATGTACAGGTGTGCTATTATATAAATATTTGTGTATACAAGTAAAAAGGAAGGATAGCATGAGTAAATTGTCGGATAATACAGTTTTAGGCGTCCTGATTCTGGCAGAAATGTATATTCGGCGGAGCTGGTCTTATGTGTAAGGGGAGATAAGCAAAAGGGTATATGCGAAAAGGGCAGTTAGAAGGCTGTCCTTTTGTGAGCTTAGAATGGTAATAGTGAATTAAGTATCTCTTTCAGCGAGTATCTGGTTATATAGCAGATATCCTATTTATAACAATTAATATTTAAGGTGTAAAGCATTATTCCCCCTAACAGTATTGGTTTCGTGCCTGTCAGAGGAGTAATTGACGCAGGTGCGGAGAGCGGCAAGGAATGTAATAACTTTTCTGCTGTAAAGAAATAAAGAAATAAAATTTCCAGTTGAAAAAAACGGATTTTTGTTCTATATTATTAGCAATAGGCATTTTTAGAAGGGATGATGAAGAATGAAATTAGATATCGCAGTAATACCCGGCGACGGAATCGGGCCGGAGATTGTGAGGGAGGCCAGGAAGGTACTGGATACCGTGGCAGAGCGTTACGGCCATGAATGGGCGTACACGGAGCTTTTGATGGGCGGAGCCTCCATTGACGTCCACGGAGTGCCGCTGACAGATGAGACCATTGAGACGGCAAAGTCAAAGGCCGCGGTCCTTATGGGTTCCATCGGCGGCGATGCGGCCACCTCTCCCTGGTATCAGCTTCCGCCGGAAAAGAGACCGGAAGCAGGACTTTTGAAGCTGCGCAAGTCCCTGGGGCTGTTTGCCAACCTAAGGCCGGCCGTGCTCTATAACGAGCTTAAGAGGGCCTGCCCCCTGCGGGATGAGATTATCGGGGACGGCTTTGATATGATGATTATGCGCGAGCTGACCGGCGGCCTTTACTTTGGAGAGCGCAGAACCGAGGAAGTCGACGGGATTCTCACCGCAGTAGACACACTTACATACAACGTGGAGGAAATCCGCCGCATAGCCAGGAGAGCCTTCGACATAGCGGGGAAGAGAAGGAAGAAGGTCTGCAGCGTAGATAAGGCCAATGTTCTGGACTCCTCCAGGCTTTGGAGAAAGGTCGTGGAAGAGGTTGCAAAGGACTATCCTGAAATCGAGCTTTCCCATATGCTGGTAGACAACTGTGCCATGCAGCTTGTGAAGGACCCGGGGCAGTTTGACGTGATTCTCACGGAGAATATGTTCGGCGACATTCTCTCCGACGAGGCAAGCATGGTAACAGGCTCCATCGGAATGTTGGCAAGCGCAAGCTTAAATGATACAAAGTTCGGCCTCTACGAGCCGAGCCACGGTTCCGCGCCGGACATAGCCGGACAGAATCTGGCCAATCCCATTGCAACGATACTTTCAGCGGCTATGATGCTTCGTTTTACCTTTGATCTGGACAAAGAAGCCGATGCCATAGAAGCGGCAGTTCAGCAGGTGCTTACGGAAGGCTATCGTACAGGCGACATTATGTCCGAGGGCTGTACCAAGGTAGGAACCGTGGAAATGGGAGATTTGATTGCACAGCATATTAAATAATTGATTCGTATTAGTGCCATCGCGCAGCGATTTAAGATAGGAGGAATACAGGTATGAAGAGTGATGCGGTAACAAAGGGAATGCAGCAGGCGCCCCACAGAAGTTTATTCAATGCTCTGGGGCTGACCCCGGAAGAGCTTGACAAGCCCCTGGTAGGAATTGTCAGCTCATACAACGAGATTGTACCCGGCCATATGAATTTGGATAAGATCGTAGAGGCCGTAAAATTAGGCGTAGCTATGGGCGGCGGAACACCCATTGTGTTCCCGGCCATTGCCGTCTGCGACGGAATCGCAATGGGCCATGTGGGAATGAAATATTCTCTGGTTACAAGAGATCTGATTGCCGATTCCACGGAATGTATGGCTCTGGCTCATCAGTTCGATGCCCTGGTTATGGTCCCCAACTGTGATAAAAACGTGCCGGGACTTCTGATGGCGGCGGCCAGAATCAACGTTCCCACCGTATTTGTCAGCGGCGGACCCATGCTGGCCGGCCATGTAAAGGGCCAGAAGCGAAGCCTTTCCAGTATGTTTGAGGCCGTAGGCGCTCATGCGGCAGGCACAATGACCGAGGAGGACGTAAGGGAATTTGAGGAAAAGACCTGTCCGACCTGCGGCTCCTGCTCCGGCATGTACACGGCCAACAGCATGAACTGTCTGACCGAGGCTCTGGGTATGGGACTTCGAGGAAACGGAACCATTCCGGCCGTATATTCCGAGCGTATCAAGCTGGCAAAGCATGCAGGTATGCAGGTCATGGAGATGTTCCGCCGGAATATCCGTCCCCGTGACATTATGACGGAGAAAGCATTCTTAAATGCTCTGACCGTAGATATGGCTCTTGGCTGCTCCACCAACAGTATGCTCCACCTTCCGGCCATCGCTCACGAGGCAGGCGTGGATCTGAACATGGAGGTCGCCAATGAGATGAGCGCCAAGACCCCGAACCTCTGCCATCTGGCCCCGGCAGGTCCCACCTATATGGAGGATTTGAACGAGGCAGGCGGCGTCTACGCCGTAATGAACGAGCTGAATAAAAAGCAGCTTCTTTACACGGACCTGATCACCGTCACCGGAAAGACCGTAGGAGAAAATATAGCAGGCTGCGCAAACCGCAATCCCGAGGTAATCCGTCCCATTGACAATCCCTACAGCGAGATTGGCGGAATTGCCGTTCTTAAAGGCAATCTGGCTCCCGACACGGCTGTGGTAAAGCGTTCCGCCGTGGTTCCCGAGATGATGACCCACGAGGGACCGGCCCGTGTATTTGACTGCGAGGAGGACGCCATCGACGCTATTAAAGGCGGCAGGATCGTGGCAGGCGACGTAGTGGTTATCCGCTATGAGGGACCAAAAGGCGGTCCCGGCATGCGCGAGATGCTCAATCCGACCTCTGCCATTGCAGGTATGGGACTTGGATCTTCTGTGGCACTGATCACAGACGGACGCTTTTCTGGAGCCAGCAGAGGAGCTTCCATTGGCCATGTGTCGCCGGAGGCGGCAGTGGGCGGTCCGATCGCGCTAGTAGAAGAGGGCGACCAGATCCGGATCGATATTCCTGCCAACAAGCTGGAGCTCGCTGTAAGTGATGAGGTACTTGCTGAGAGAAGAAAGAACTGGCAGCCGAGAGAACCGAAGATCACTACCGGTTATCTGGCACGTTATGCCAACCTAGTCACCTCAGGAAATACAGGAGCGATTCTGAAAAATGAATTGAATTAATTATACTATACTGGAAAGAGGTGCATATTTATGCAGTTAAACGGCTCCCAAATCTTAATAGAATGTTTACTGGAGCAAGGAGTTGACACCATATTCGGGTATCCCGGAGGTGCCATATTAAATGTATATGACGAGTTGTATCGTTATCAGGATAAATTGCGCCATGTGCTCACATCCCATGAGCAGGGTGCT
>OFGX01001605.1_pt1 | contig 13188 bp, 11 predicted proteins | sample 1521831 | NCBI WGS metagenome assembly OFGX01 (sample SAMEA3504080, study PRJEB24116) | mouse gut metagenome | biome: mouse gut; feature: mouse-associated habitat; material: faeces | place: Denmark | collected 2011
AAAAAAAAGTAAATTATATACTAAAATTATAAAATAGTTACTTAGCTTAGGTGTTATTTAAAAAAATCCCCCCCCCCCGATAAAATAAAACAGTTTTTTAATTTACCGGTCATAAAATAACTATATAGAAACATCCATATAGAAATAACAAACATAATGATAATGATCTTATTTTGAAATGTAAATGTAGATTTTGTATATGCATATGATATCAGTATATTTCCAGTAACCGTTTCATCTGAAAGATAATCTTTTTTTACATTTTGCAAATGTGGTATACTTGTACAGTCAACTGCTGAAATTTTTAAGATATACTCTTTATCTTTTTTTAGTTTTGCATCTGTATATACTTTATACCACGATGCGTCACGAACCTTGCTCAAATCTACAGAAATTGTGTCTAATACTTTCTTATTATCTAATATAGTCAAAATGATATTTCCGCTATTATCGCTAGGTTGATTAACCAGATATATTTCGAACCCGGATAAATATCTTTTCTTTGGTGTAAAAGACATCTCGTAGTCATCGTCCTCCAATGATACCGTATCAAGAAAATCATTTTCGTCTATTTGTCCGCAATCTATTGCATCAGTAAAATAACCATGTCTGAAGCCATCTATTGGACCTATATAAACGATAATCATTATCATAATTATTGTGATTGCAACGGCTCCTATTTTATTTTTATTCTCCAAGAACATAATTTATCTCCTTTAGCAAATTTGTATATTACCCAAATATGTTCTTTACATACCTCATTTGCTTATCTATGATCTGTATATCATCTAATTTACCTATTTCTATAGAAACAAATCCTCGGTATCCTTCTGCCTCCAAAACTTTTTTCAGTTCCGTATGAAGTTTCCTTTCCACAATAATCTTAAGCCCAGGTTCACTGATATGAACATGATTAATCAAATCAACCTTCCCAATCAGATGAGTAACAGATTCCTGATTCTGAATCATTGTTCCAACATCAAGATTTAGTAAAAAACCTCTGGAGTTAACTTTTTCAATTAATTCCAGTGCTGACAATGTATCATTAATATAATTTGTGTTATATATTTTTGGATTCGCTTCCATTCCTATCACAGTGCTATGATCTGCCGCATACTCCCCAATTTCTCTAAAAAATGTTACACCAATCTCCAAATCTGCTCCTTCTGGGAATTTTCGATTGTAGGGACATCCAAATACAAGATTTTTGCAATTAATTTCTTTTGCAAAATCAATCGCCTTCTTTGTATATTTAATGAGAATCTGACGTTCTTCTCTGGTTCCAAAAATCTTCTCCTGTCTGCCAAACCAAATTGACTGCATAGAAGGCACTGTAAATCCATATTTCTTCCTCAGTTTTTCACTCCATATTCCAGCCTCCTCTTTTTTTTCATAAGGAGTTTTCGGAAACACTCTGGTAGGAGCAATTTCTAAACCGGAAAATTGATATTTTTTCATCAATGTATATACTGAATCATCCAGTTCACTTCCCCAAGCTATATTTGAAATAGATAAATCCGCCATTTTTATTCATAACCGCCTTTCCCCAGCATTTTCAACAATTACTATTGTTAGTAGAATCACACCCATATTTAATAAATTGAATGGCCAAAAATATCTAAACTCTGCCCATCCAGTTGATAACAACAAACTTATAATGTGTCCTGCCAAGGGGAGAATAATAACCCAATATTTTCCTGCTCCCTTTTTTATTAATAAAAATATACCTGCAGTAATACCTATAAATGTAAATAAACCACATCTCCATTCGATTGCGGAAATCCACTGTGAAGTAGCTGTATATGTTAATACAGAGGATGCAGCCGTATATAGACTTACATACTTTCTTTCAGGATAATTTTCATTCCATGTCTCAACTCCATCCATGGCTTCTGTATAATTTATACAGCCTAAAATCGTATCCTCCCCCGCATAGATATCCCAAAATGCATCTACTCGGTCTATAATTGCCCGCATCATCATAATCGGATTTTTAAGAAATGTATCAACATAATTAAAAACAAACTCTTTTACTCCAACATTCAAATCCATGGATTGGTTTGACCATGTAGGGTTATAAGAGTATTCAGCATTATTGTAATCAGTCATTCTATTTATCATTTGAAAAGTGCTTGCAGATACTTCACCTCCGGCATAGTATACACCTAAAATGTCTTGCCCCAAACCTACATACATTCCATGTTTTCCAGTATCTTGAACTTCAAAATAATTATATACTGGTCCTTTTATCGTAAGGATTAATGCAAAACTAATTGCTAATGCTGCTAAAAGCCTGATATTTTTTCTTAAAATAAATACAAGTGGAATTGTAATAATTATAAAAGATACCACTCCGTTCTTTCTATAGAGACATACTCCGACTAAGGCAACAATTATCTCCAAATATATATACCATTTACATTTATACTTTTCAAAATCAATACTTATTTTTGCTATGATAATCAGCGCCCAAAATAAGGATAACGTATATGGAATATCTTTCCATATAGTATTGATATGAATAATATTTCCGGCATTAAATCCTGTAAATAATATTACTGCTATCAGTATTGATTCTCGTATTCCCTTTTTACGTAGATATAGTATCAGCTCCAAGACTACATAGATCCAGAAAAAATATTGTACTATTATTATAGAATATGTAGAATTCCACACTTTTTCGATAATACTTAATATCATACAGTAAAATGCTGGATGCCAGTCCGCCATTCCCTGCAAATTCTGTGCGTTTGTAACCATTGTGACTACTGTATCCATTGAGGATATTCCAGGATTATAAGCAAATAAAATATATACTGCAGGTAATAAAAGAATAAGTACAGAGGCAGCCACAAATTTCCATGTTTTCATTTTAGGGATACTTGTAAAGGAATACAAACATACTTTTTCCATGTAATACAAAATACTTTGTACAACAGGAATGAACCAAAATATTGTACAAACAAAGACAAATAATCCAGCAACTGTAAGCTTTATAGATAATGGATAAATCCATATTCTCTGTCCAACTAACGCAAATGCTGCATATACATACAATAATATAATTAATACTTTTTTCCACGTATAATCAATTAAGGAACTTATATACTCTATTTTCTTAGTGTAATTGACAGTAGAAATCAGAGAAATAATATATAAGATCACTCTTGTCGGCGCTTGGAATTCAATTCCACTGCCAGCGAGAATAACTGCACATCCAATCAGCTCGAGAACTGTTACAAGAATCTGTGGCTTCACTTGCTGTACTAAGTAGTCCTTTCCCCTTCCTAAAACACTTACCATTGAGTCAAAGTAGTATAATCCAGCAAATAATAACATCCATAAAAATCCCCAAAGTGAAACCATGACTAGACGATCTGCTACACTGGGATATCTCAGATATCCATAGTTAACAGCAATTTGCCCATCAATATTTTTCCCCCCCCCCCGATCCTTTCCGTATGATTCTAATATCTCAGGTGCATATGCATTTTTTACAACTAACAGCTCTGGAATCTGAGTGCAGTCTTCCGTAGCTGAAACTACCATCTTATATTCCTTACCCGGGGATATTTCAGTATTAATAAATACTTTTTTCCACCCCCAGTTATTTATATTTGACAAAGAAATGTTAGTCTGATATATAAGTTTTTCATCGGAGTATATGCTCAAAACAACTGATCCTGCTTTGTCGTCTGCAATATTAGTAAACACAAACTCTAAGCTGTTCAATCTATCTTGATTACTAGAAAAAATCTGGACCGCATCTTTGCAGAGAATACTCGATGTATTGATTAAGTCATATTCTCCTGAAGTGTAATACTCCTTATCTACTTCTCCTCTGAATACGATGTATCCTATTCTTAGAGATATTACGACTGTTATGATTACCAGTATTACCTTTTTCCACTTTTCCATCGTTCTTCAGCTCCAATAAACTCCTTTATACTCTCCAAGACATCCTTTTTATGATAAATATATTGTTTCTCCCCTCCAAACAATTCCGCATGGATTGTTTTATAATCATAATTCGCCGGTATTCCATACAACTTGTTTACGAACTCCTCTCCTGTCAGATATTCATACACTTCACCTGCGGATACAGGCTCGGTTGCCGGATGCCACACTGTTATACCTGCTTCCAAGGCAAGCTGCATATCTGCCCACAGTCTTTCAAGGTTATAAAATTGGTAGATACTTCTGCTGTCAGTAAAATTCAAAGCAGAAAATCCGAGCTTTCTAAAGCAATCTTTCAAGTATTCCCTGTCCTTCTCAGATACATTCACCTTATAAAAACCATTATTCTGAAGCTGATAATACCGTTTCAATTCCGGATTCTTTGAATTTAATTCTTCAAATTTCTCTACCTTAAGCATATACGGAATAATATTCATATAATCATATATAAAATTCTTCTTAATATTCTTGCCGTATATTCCCGGTAATCTGATGATCAATGTATTCGGATACCTGTCGCGAACCCATATCTCCAACTGATATCTGTTATATCCATAAGCATGAAGTCCCTCTGTATTAATCACAGAATTTTCATCCACATCGTTTGGAATTTTGAAAACATCTATTGTGGAAACTAATACCAGCTTTCTGGGATTGATTTTTTGAATATTTTCCTCTGCCTGAATAATCAACTCCATATCCTTTTTCGGATCATTATTGGCCAGATACTTTTCGGCTCTCAAGCCCGCATATACAAGCAGATCCGGATTCGTTCCATATGCATCTTCTATATTTTTTGAATTATATACTGCATCAAAATCTCCGGAAGCATAAAGATTGCTTCCAACAAAACCTGTATATCCAACTAATGCTTTCATAATTCACCTCTCTATTTTGTCAGCTTTTCTATGCTCTCAAAACTGTAGTGCTTCCTCTTGAATACCAGATCAACTAATAACTGTAGGTATTTTATTATAATAGTGAGTACTCCAAATATTCCAAAGAACGCTACGGACAAAAACAAAATCGTTGTTGTCCACCCTGCCACAGGGTTTGATGTTGCATATATCATAATAGAGTATAATGTCATAAATATAGACATAAGCATCATGAACACCGTCATTATTTTTGCAAAACTAAACCCCACCTCTGTAAACAAAATAAGCGAATCTACTGCCAGCCCAAATCTGAATTTATGCTCTTTCTTATCTGATAGTACTATAGTGTGATCAATGGACTTGTACTTGATGTTATTCGTTTTTAGTCCGCAACTGGCATATATTGCCTTTCTGTATGGAACTGTCTTATTCATTGAACTGATTCTGTTAATCACTCTTCGGCTCAATACGCGAAAGCTTTCCGTTGTCATCTTATACGAAAGATCTGTATATCTATCAAACACCTTGTAAAATATCTTGGATGTAAATTTTTCTTTTCTATCGGACGAAGCACTCACAATATCGTATCCTTTAAGTAATGTATGATAGATATCCATTACAACAGAGGAAGCAAAATCCAGATATGTATTATCAAACTCAAAAACAAAATCTCCGATCGACATATCCACTCCTGCATTCATGGAGAGCTCTAACCCATGAAAATAACTCATATTAATGACAGAAATGCTCGTCGTTGATGCAAGAACACTTACTTTTTTAATTAAATTTAATGAATTGTCGTCAGACGAATCATTTACACAAATAATCTCTGAATGCTCAAAATTCTCTTCCATGACTTCCATTATTGTCGTCAGAAAAATTTCCACTCGATTTTCAGCATTGTGAATATAAACCACCGCCGAAGCAAAGTTTTTTTCTTTATTCGTCATCACTTAGTACCTCATCTAAATCGTATACCGTATTAATTTTTCCTGAAAGAATACCAATAAATGTTGGTTTCTCGGAATATTTTCTAATCACCGTCGGCCTTGAATCGTCAATTTCAGAACTCATTAGTATCGGTTTCATCGAGAATAATGACTTTCTGTATTGAAACTTATAATCATCAAGTATATATTTGCATGCCAGATTAGCCATATATGGAAAAGCAGTAGCTGGTTTTACCGGGCAGTCATTACAGTTCCCCAAATGGATCGGCGAACAATTTCCTTTGGATGCTTCCTGACAGGAAAATACGGGTACTTCATCATAACTTGTTGTATGTGGTGTAAAAGTAACTGATGTCAAAGAATGAAAACCAGTCTTGCCGAATGGCATAATTGAAAAAAACGGACCATCCATAACAGTAAAACCAATATTTTTCAATCTCTCATTCACATCACATAAAATAATCTCACATAATTCATACTTGATCCTGAATTTCTCAAATCCAACCATATCCAATATCTGGTTTGTTCCAGCATATGTTGCGTTCAGTACAAAATCCGATTTATATGAAGACCCATCTGCAGTATAAATTTTAAAAGAATCTATATCTTTAACTATACTGATAATCCGAACTCCATATTTGATTTCTACAGATGTTGAGTATTCCTCCAGCTTTTCAATTAAATAATCTTTTAGAATCATCGCATCATACGTATATTCTCTAGTTTTAAATACCCCGTCGCACATGCCATCTTTGAAATAATTGCCAGGATGAAGTTCTTTGCATGGAATATCTGCTGCTTTACAGAATTCATAAAACTGTTTTCCATCTGACCATGAATAATGACTTGAAGTTGCATAGATCTGATCAAATTCTTTATTTATACAAAATGTATAATCTTTATTAAATCTCTCAAAGTATCCTGCTGACTTCATTGCCGTGGAAATAGATCTGGGATAATGATAACCTTGATGTACTCTTGCCTGATTAATATATGTAGCTCTTCTAAATGGTGTCGGATCACATTCCAGTACAATCACATGCTGACCTCTTTCACAACAAAACAGAGCTGAGTATAGACCATAAAGTCCCGCACCAATAATAATTTTATCGTAGCTTTCCATTTTCTCTCCCGTAAACAAAGTAAAGTTAATATTCCCATTTTCTCCAATTTTTAATATCTTCTATCAATTGTGCAGTCCTCATATCAGCTCCTTTACTGCTCAAATGATATTCTGAATCATAAAAATATTTGTATTCATACATATAATCTGTATATTGTGATATAACTTCACAGTCAAGTTTCTGTTCTAAGTTCCTTTGGAAATTCACAAACTCTTTCTCATCTGCTGTTAATTCCCCTTTTCCAATAGGATAAGAAGCTACCAACAGCGTTGCGCCCCTTTCATCCATCCACTTTTTTAATTCATTGATTCGATTTATCGTTATTGCATTTATTTTTGGTGGTTCAACTCTTTTTTCAAAAGTATAATTGCCACCTTCGCGCTGCAGACATACATCTCCATATTTGTTAAATGCTCCTCTTCCATATACAATTCCAGGATCTATATTTCCAGAATCCTCAATATATAAGCTTAAACACTTTTTGAGATATACCGGAAAAGCTTTCAACATACGATAGAAATCCGAAGTCCGCAATATCTTCCATAACTCTATATGGTTTTCAAGAGCACTCCAGCAAAGTGCAGCGTCGCTTATTGTATCATCATCAGCAAAATCCGTATGACATATAATATAAATATCTCCTTCTGTAACATTATATCTTGACATTCTTTCATGGAATACATTGCCAGCCGACCCATGGAATCCCATATTCACCACTGGCATCTCAAGTTCCTCTTCTATCATTTCTGAGTTAATGCCAAAAGCAAGATTAGAATTTCCAAGTAACACAATTTTCGCATCATCAATAGATTTTAAACGTTCCACTTTATCTTCTAGTGATGCTGTATATGCCCCTGCATACTGAGGCATAATATAAGCAAAATATGCTATTGCTATTAGTATAAACAGTAATACTTTCAGCATAAATAAAATATTTTCTCTAAAATTGGAAATAAATAAACTGTGTCTGTTCATATCCTGTCCCATATACCCCCCAATAAATAATGATCAGATAAATCATCCAATAGATGATCCATCTAAATATAATCTGTTGTCTAAAAATGATCTTTCTCACGTCAATTCCATTATAATTCAATATATCAATAATTATTACACATAACAATGAAACCGCAATGATCATAAAGTTATAAGTTGTTCCAAACACATTAAAAAATCCACTTGATATAAACCACTTGATTCTAAACTCAACAAAAATCCTTTTCAAAATACCAATTCCTTCACGAAAAGAATTTACTCTGAAGAAGAGCCATGTCAAATCAATCATGGCAAATGTAACTATAGTCCGAAAAACTTTCCATAATACGTTTCTTTCATTTATTTTAAGTCTTGCTATCATTTTATGATAGTAAGGCTTTAGTACATCCTCCAGAACACTGAAAATTCCGTTTGCCCCCCCCAAATCACATAATGCCATGAAGCTCCATGCCATAAACCAGAGCATAAAAAAACAAGCATTGTATTTATCTGCTTTCTGAATTTTCCCTTTCTGTTTCCTCCAAGAGGAATATATAAATAATCTCTAAACCATGATGTCAATGAAATGTGCCAACGTCCCCAGAAATCTTTTATACTTTTTGCCAAATACGGTGAATTGAAATTTTCATTTAACTGAAACCCTAATATCCGTGCACTTCCAATTGCTATTTGGGTATATCCCTGGAAGTCGCAATATACTTGGAATGCAAATAGAATCATTCCTGTTGTAAGTGCTATTGTACTGCTGTCATTTGTGTTGCAATAAACAGGGTCGATCAAAAGCGAAAGATTGTCGGCAACTACTACTTTTAGGAATACACCATAAGCCATTGTCAATAATCCATACTCTGCATTTTTTACACTAAATCGGGTTGGTGTTTTTAACTGTCTTAAAAGATTTTCTGAACGTTCAATTGGACCAGCAACCAGTTGCGGAAAAAAAGACACAAACAATGCGTATCGAAACGGATTCCTTTCTGCATGTATTTTGTCTCTATAAATATCCATGGTATAACTTAGAGCTTGAAAAGTATAAAATGATATTCCCACTGGAAGTATTATATCAATTGTCGGAATATGTATTTCAAAGTGAAACACATTCAACATACGGTTTAGATTCAGTATCATAAACTCTAAATATTTAAACCAAAATAAAATTGCCAGATTTAATATAAAGCTCCCAATAACACAATATTTTTTATATTTAATTATTTTCCTGTATTCCCATTTTTGTGCTTTGATTTTTTCAATAATCAATCCACTAAAATATGTAATAACTGTTGAAAACAGTATAAGCAATGCATATTTGGCATTCCAGCACATATAGAAGAAATAGCTTACAAATAATAACCATAAATATCTGATTTTTTCTGGTATTACAAAGTAGAATAAAATTACAACCGGAAAAAATAATAAGAATTGTATTGAATTAAACAGCATTTGTTTTCTCCTAAAAAATCAATTGACATAAGCAGAATGAATTTATTTTTATTCTAATAATTTTTCTTTTTTATCATCAGCAAAACTAAATTCATACTTTTTACCATCTGAGTTTTTTACTTCTATATTACATTCGCTGTTTCCGCCACCACTTAATTCAAAAGCAATTCCACTGTTATCTGGTATTTCTGAAAAAAGAATATTATCCACCTTACACCCAATCATTGTTATATATGTTTTTGCAGATAGTGGACTAAGGCTTGGAAATACACAGCCTTTATTATTTCCCTTAAATGTACAACCTATAAATGTAATATTCCCAACTTTTTTCTGATCAATAGTATTATGAAGTGAAAAAGGATAGGCATCACCATATGCTATAAACTCTGTATTATAAAAGAAAAAATCACAGTCTCCATAAATTCCGCTTCCATATGCTGCTTTTATTGTAGATCCATTATCAATAATCTTGCAGTTTCTGACTATTCTTGTATAATGTTCCGCATTCCAAGCCATATCATCATGGATCGCATATCTACACCCCTTTGCTTTAACCGTAATATTTTCTATACCTCCACTATTTTTGAAATTCAAAGGTGATTTTACGTCTGAATCCGGTTTACTCCCTCCGTTTTGGAATACTATTTTATCAACAGCTCCGATACCCACCAGATAACAATTGTCTGGTATAGTAAGCCCATAATAATAGTTCCATCCTACATCTTTTCCCTCGTTATTCCACTCTTCCTCCGTAAATAGCTCTTCCGTGTTGTAAACTCCTTCTGGAACCTCAACATAATATTTCTCGTATTTATCTCCCATTGAATAAACATAATCAAAGCAGGCACGTATGTCCTTATAATCCGTCATATTTATAATGAGCTCATTACTCTTTTCTGAAATTGTATCTATATTGGAATCCTCTACGGTTGCATTTCTACATCCACTGAACAAAATTACAATACACAAAATCATGAAATAAAGTTTTATCCGCATAGTATGTTTCATAGCCTCCCTCTGTATGAATCAGTTAAACCTTAATCTCTGCTTGATAATAGCTATTTAAACCTTTTATTTCCTCTTATTTTTACTAGATTTTGTAAAATAATTTTTTGAAATATTATATATTCTTTTGATCTATGCATAATAAATATTGATATAAAAACGACTAAAATAGGATAAATTAAAGCAGATATAATCCATTTTGTCCAAGATGTAATATCAATTAACCTATAAACAAAATAGCATCCAACAAATCCAGTACTACTATTAATTATCCATAAAATAATTTTTTTTATATAATATCGGTATGGGATATCAAAAATTTTTCTCGAAATAATAAATAATCGCCCAAACAAATAAATTAATGAAGTAATCAGTGTTCCAATGAGAGCTCCATCAATTCCTATTTTCTCTACCAGTATTGAGGATATAACAATATTCATAAAAGCTGATAATGCTATTATTTGTTTGTCATATTTATATAGATTATAGACTATAAATACTTGAGATGGTATTATTAATAATAACGTAAGTCCCAAATTAATGCTTAAGAAGAAAATAGTAGAGTCGTTCAAAATATATTTTTTTCCAATATACAACATTATAAATGGTTGTATCAAAAAACAACTGCAAAGAGCACATATATTTGATACATTATAGTTTATAAAAAAATATTCATCCACTATTTCTTTTTGTTTTTCTAAACTATTCTCTTTCACAATTAGTTTTCCAAATGTTGCTTGTAAAGCGCTAAAAAGTTGTGTTACAATTGATTGAATAGATGTAGCAACAAGTGTGTAATTTGACAAATATCCAGCCAAAAGTGAACCTTTAAAAATAGAAATGATTATATTATCTGTACTATAGTAAATATATGCCCCTATTCTGGATATAAATAAATCCTTTACATATATTCCAATCCCTCTTTTGTATTCTTCCACTTCATCCTGAGCAATGTTTCCTTTTAAAAATATGTGCTTTTTGTCACATTCCCTTGATATTATCAAATTTGAAATTATATTTTTTATGACATTAATAACCAAATATATAACAAAATCCGAAAAAATATAGAGTGCAATAATTTGAACTACTGAACAAATAATATTCAGTATCATATCCACATAATTTGTAAAATATGATTTTTCCTCAGCAATCAATAACGTACGCTTATATGAAAAAAAATAAGTACTTACAACTGCCACTAAATTAATGATAAAATAAATTCTTAAATAATAGTTGCTACATTCAGCATCCTTTATAATAGCTGGTATTAATATTGTAATTAATGAACCAGCAAATAACACTACAAAAGCAATTATAAAATAAATTTTTTTATATAAATACATTAAAGCCTTAATCTTAGTTTTATTATTCTCGGCTAGTGGTTTATATAAAAAGCTGGTAACCGCTACTCCAACTCCTAAATCTGCCAAATTAAGCATTTGTAAAATATTACTATATACAGAATTGTATCCAAGATATTTAACTCCTAGAGTATTTATAAATACTCTTTGTAAAATAAATCCGAGTAGAATACGAATTATCTGCGAAAGTAGAGTTACCAATGTATTTTTATATATATTTTTTATATCTTTCATTCAAAAGAGTTATTCCTTCTTTTATTTATTTTTCTTTCAAAAAATGACTTTCCTCTTATAAATAATGTATATCCTTTATATAAATTACGCATTCGCAAAATATTTTTTTTCTGTTTTTTTGTTAATTTGGGATGTGATTCAGAAAGTCTAGTCGAAAAAAAGCGGATAGTTTCTGGTTGTAACCAATGTCTTTCATCATCTGAAATTCTATCCCGCATATCAACATACATTGGTGTTGATAGTTCCGGAATTACCCCATATGTCAGATAAGCATGTCCATTAAAACAGTGCGGCTGTCTGCATTTACCAATTGCTCTAAAATTAATTGGTTTATCAAAATCTGTGATTGTACCTAATACATCTCCACCATAACACTGCGAATAATTACCCGTGGCCAGGTTAAGCTGTATACTCCATAATCCTGCGTAACAAAATTCATTCCGTTTAACCCCAAAAATATTACTTTTAAAATCGAACATCGGAGAGTTAAATGATGACCAAGTATTTTTATATTCATCACTGCTCAAACTTGTAAGGAGCTCTATATTTTTAGTTTCTTCATTCCGTGCCACCGTAAAATGTGGAAAAGCTCCAAAATTCTTAATAGAAAAATTCTTAATCTCATCAATATATGGAATCAAATCGTCATATGGAGTAATTTCCACGGAATAAGAAATTGCATTATCACGCATCTTGTTTACGTTGTCTACAAACTTTTCTAATAATCCTTTTCTTTTCAATTCAATATAATGAAATGAAAACTTAATCAGTAGGTGTGCCCCAAACTCTGGTTCTATATTTGAAACAATTTCATCAAATTTCTTAGATAAAGTTCCATTTGTAATAATATCACAATAGTGTCCTTCTTTAATGAGTCGTATCACCAATTCAATGATTTCAGGATGTAAAAGTGTCTCTCCATTTCCACAAAAATTAAAATAGCAAGGCCCTCCCATTTTTTTAATTGAAAAATACTCTGAAATATACTTAGATGTTCTAATAAATGGAATAATTCCACCTTCGTATGGATGTGGATGCTGCCCCAGATAGCAATACCCACAACGAAAATTGCAAACATTGACTGGAACACCACATCCAATAAAATACTTTATCCCATTGTATTCCATAATCTATCACTCCTCACTTAATGCTTTTATTTCATTTCCAAACTCATCAAAAATATAATTATAATTAGAACTAGGTATACTCTTGATTTTTAGCATATTTTTTATTATTTCATCTA
>OFGX01001607.1_pt1 | contig 13180 bp, 14 predicted proteins | sample 1521831 | NCBI WGS metagenome assembly OFGX01 (sample SAMEA3504080, study PRJEB24116) | mouse gut metagenome | biome: mouse gut; feature: mouse-associated habitat; material: faeces | place: Denmark | collected 2011
GGGGAACCGGGCTTGGGCTTTCTATTGTGAAACACGCCGCTAAAATCCATAATGCCAAAGTTGATGTAAAAAGCCATGCTGGAAAAGGCACGACGGTTATTGTAACATTTCCCCAATAAAAAATTTGAACTGTTTTTACTATCTTTTGTCATAAGAATGTATTAGAAAAAGCTGAACCGATAACATGCATAATCAGCAGTTATCGGTTCGGTTAATCCGCTTCAAATTGTTAATTAAACAGCTACACTATACAAATATTGAGCATATCAATACAATTATTATAGACATTACCATAATTCCAATGAATCCTCCGCATCCATCCACATTTGCATATTCCCTTCAAGATACAGTCTTGCGTATTCAAGCGGCTCATCTATTGCCAGAGCATTTAAGGCACATTTAGAGCAGGGAGTAGTTTTCAATCCTTCTTCCGCTTTATTACAGTCTATCCGCAAGAAATAACCTGCATAAGTGTATACGTCAATGCTGTTATGGAGGATATTGTATGTTGCATAAATCATATTCATATTTAATCTGTCCTCTTTTCATTGATTTTTTGAAAGCATTTCAATCAGTTTACCAATTCCCGTATATTTTGTGTTATAATGTTTTATGTGATTTTGTTTCCCTTATTTTTTCCCTTATCAGGGTTCGTAATGCCCTGTGGGAAGATATAATACAAGGGAAACAATAAGGGAAAGCTCATCTGCGATAAACTTAGTATTTTCAAGGGTTAGCCGAGATTTTAATAACAAAATATAACAGCTAATATTTCCCTTAAAAAACATCAAATCACAATCGGGATTTGGAGGTGTGCTCTTATGCCAATACTCAAAGGATTAGAGTGGACATTTGATACGGTGGCTTCTACATACGAAAAACTACGCCCTGGTTATGTTGAAGAATTGTATCAAAAATTATTTGATTACATTTCTATTAGTGAAAACAGCAATGTCGTTGAGATTGGAAGTGGCGGTGGACAGGCAACTACGCCAATACTAAAGACAGGATGCAGACTAACTGCAGTTGAATATGGAGAACAATTTTCTGAGTTATTAAAAGATAAATTTAAGGCGTATCACAATTTTTCGGTAATTACAGGCAAATTTGAAGATACAGAATTTGAAGATGATGCTTTTGATTTGGTTTTTTCGGCATCTGCCTTCCACTGGGTACCTGAAAAAGTAGGGTATGAAAAAGTGTTTTCGATGTTGAAAAAAGATGGTGTTTTTGCTCGATTTGCAAATCATCCGTATCGCGATAAAGGTAAGCCAGAGCTTTCAAAAGAAATAGATGAAATTTATGATGAGTATTACAATAAGTACCACAACAAGGTGAAACATAAAGCATTATCTGAATATTCAGAAGAGCAAGCAAAAGAGCTAGCGATAATTGCTCAAAAATATGGATTTACAGATATTCAATATGCGTTGTTCCATCGGGAGCGTATGTTTTCGGCAAAAGAGTATGTTGAACTCTTAGGAACTTATTCGGATCATATTGCTATCGAAGAAACAATCAGAATTAAATTCTTTTCAAAAATCGAAGAAGCAATTAACAAATATGGTGGCACAATCACAATTTATGACACGATTGATTTACAACTAGCAAGAAAGAGATAAATTCAAATTTGTCGGTAACTTAGAATATATGCACTGTTGATTATCGGTAGACACACCTTGTCGGGTAGCAAATTAAGGCAGTTCTCGCTTTGTGTCCTGTTCTTTATCAGGCAGTTTTGATAGGATTTTTCTGAAAGGAGAAAAATGATGAATCAAGAAAAAGTCGGAAAATTCTTAAAAGAACTCCGTAAGCAAAAAGGACTTACCCAAGAACAAATTGCAGAAATATTTTATGTATCAAACAGAACAATATCCCGTTGGGAGAATGGCAACAATATGCCAGATTTAGATATTTTGATTGAAATATCAGATTATTATGAAGTTGACTTACGGGAAGTTCTAAATGGAGAAAGGAAAAGCGAGAATATGGATAAAGAAATGAATGAAACTGTATTGCAGGCAGTAGATTATACAAATACAGAAGCGGAACGATACAATAAGCGTGTACGAATATGCAATGGAATAGCAATGCTTTTAATATTAGTCTACACCATCATTAAAGACACAAGCCTTTATGATCATTCGACAGTTGTGGCTGGACTGGATATTGTACAGGGATTTGCAGTTGGAATGCTTTTTGTAGGTTTGTTATATTCAAGCCGCTATGGCGCAAGGATTAAAGTATTCAAAGAACGGCTCATGAAAAGACAAGGATAAGCAGTATCGGTAATAGAACTCTATATTTTGGTCATGGTAAACCAGTGATTAATAATCAATGTGTAAAATGAGTTCCATCTGTGCGGTTTATTCCCGAGAAGCAACGAGCCAAGTAGCCATGCTTGCATGGATATTTGACTGAACAATAAGGAAAAAGCGATTTGCAATGCGCTTGTCGTGCCCGTGCAGCCAAAGCTATTGACAGCAAACTGACGGGCATCAAAATTCCAGCCGTGCGGTTGGATGCTCTCTTAAAGCTGACAGATCGTTTGGATCATGTCTGTCATGAGGGCATCCCGCTCAATACGGTACACATATCTCATAGTATGCCTTCCTTCCGAAAATACATACCCCGAGGCCCCCGCAATCTCCGGGCAAGGTACGAGCCGGTCGTTCATAAAACGCTGGTCGTCGTTGAGCAGCCACGCTACCGCCGTCACATCCCAGATCACCTTTGCCCAGGCCAGGCCTGCCGCCCATTCTTCCACATCCTGAATGGCATACCCGGCCACATATTCCGCAAGTGGATTTTTTCCTATAAAATACTTCTCCAGTTCCGGCCTGCTGATCGAGAATCTCTCCACCACACCCCAGCAGGGCAATTGTACCAGAGGAACCCCGCTGTTAAAAAGAATCCGCGCTGCGGCAGCATCCTCGATCAGATTAAATTCCTCCATCTCCTCGCAGTGAAAAGCACTGCCCCCCAGCCAGACGACCACCATCCGCTCTACGATCTCCGGCCGGCTTAAAATCGCGGAAGCAATATTGGTTGCCGCTGCAATTCCAATGACATATAAAGGATCCTCCGCTGAATGCGCCATGGCCCTGCAGACCAAATCCTCGGACGCCTCGGAAACCGCCGGGGATACCGCGTCTTTCAGAAAATGCTCCGCCCCTTTGAATACCCTGTCCCGATATTGAGAGGCGCCTGCCAGATCCAGCAGCTTTAAGATCTCTTGATAGCTTTTCTCCATCCCTTCTTTCGGAGAGTCTGCCTTTTCGTTTAAAAAAGGCGCCGCGTAGATAGCCTGCAGCCGAAGCCTGTCCGTATTTCCAAGCAGGTATGCCAGCGCAAACTGGTCGTCCACCTCGTTATATGTATCCGTATCTATGACCACATCAACCGGATGCCCCGGACACTGCAGCATACGGATTCTCTGTGTCTCTTCCAAATCAAGTCACCTCCGTATAGATCATTCTTTTTCCCATTCCGGCTGCTGTTTTGCCGCAGCCCTTTGCTTTATATGTATTGTGCAATTTGTTCACAGAACGCTCTGTATGATCGTTTTATTGCAGCATTTATTTTATTTAATTCTGAGTGTTCTGTCAATATCTTCTCACCCACTTTATCACCAGACAGAAATAATCAATCGGTTATTGTTCACACGCACTTGCTGTACGTCATCCGGTCAATTCAGTGATGGGGCGGTCTTGTCATCTCGATATCGTACACCCTGCCGTCTTCCAGTCCATACTTTTTGAAGAAGCTTCCCTCATTGATACCGAAGGAAATATAGGATGCCAAATCCTGGAATACCAGCGTTTCTCCCACCGCCACATCTCCAAAGGTCTTTGCGTACACGGTTTTTTCATGGAAAATTTCTTCTCCGTCCCGGCGGATCGTGATATCAAGCGGATCTCCATATTGGAATCCTGTGACTGCAAATTCTTGATTTAAAATATTCGTCTCCGCCGTTCCGTATGGATCGTGGCTTTCAATCACGCCTTTTGCATAGCCTTCTCTCACTTCAGCCTGATAAACCGCATGACGGACCATTTCCTCCACCGGGTAGGCCGGCCCGACTTCCTCATAGGAAATCACTCCCGACGCCAGTCTGGCTCCGCAGTATGCAAAAATGTCCCTTCCATGGAATACATTGACGCTTTCTCCGGCCTGATAACGGTTCACATTCTCATCAATTTCCCGGATCTCGCTGATTCCGATCTTCTTTTCCAAAAATGTCAGGGTTCCGTTGTCCGGCGTTACCACATAACTTCCGTTTTTCAACTTTGCCACGCTGGCCTTTCTTCCGGTTCCCACGCCCGGGTCCACCACAGACACAAACACGGTTCCTGCCGGCCAGTACGGAACGGTGTACTGCAGGCAGAAGGATGCCGCCCTGATGTCAAATGCCGGGAGCAGATGCGTCGCATCGCTCACCTTCAGCTCCGGATCGACCAGCGCCGCTACTCCGTGCATGGATGCTACTAATCCTGAATCAATTCCAAAATCCGAAAAAAATACAACATACGGTTTCATAAATATTTTCTCCTTTTTATTCGGGCAACCCCCGCTGTCATTTTTATATGAATACTTTACAATCTCTCCAATGTGATGGTCCAGTCCGGCCCGCATTCTATATGGTAAGAATCTGTTATATTATCCGAGTTCACCGCAATCTCAATAGTCTTGCTTTCACTGTTCATCAGAAGAGGCTCTCCCACCTCCACAGACCCGAAGCTGACCACATAGGGAACCTGTTCCTGATAAACGACCTGCTCCCGGTTTTGCACCGTCACCCGGAACATATCCCCGTATTCTGCTTTGCACTCCTTCATCATTTCCATGGGGATGTTCGATGATACAAGCCCGAAATGATAGTCGATCGCATCGATCATGCCCGTGAGCACATTTCCATCTGCCTTCGGCTCCACGATCGTATGCCGTACAATCTCTTCCACCGGATACTCTCTGCCGACGCCTTCAAAATCAATCACGCCGGATGCCAGCCTGGCGGCCGTATATGCAAAGACGTCCCGCCCATGGAAAATATTTACCCCTTCGCTTCCCGGAAGGCGGTTCACCGTCTCGTCAATTTCCCGGACCGATTCAATTCCCGGATGCCGGAGCATATGGGTCAGAGATCCGTTATCCGGAGTCACAACAAAAGAGCCGTTCTTTAATTTTGCCACGCATCCCCGTCTGGATGTTCCCACGCCCGGGTCCACCACGGATACAAACACCGTTCCCTCCGGCCAGTAATCCACCACAAACGCCAGGGATGAGGATGCCGTGTATGTACTGAAATTCGGGATATTGTGGGTGCTGTCAAATGTGCGGAGCTCCAGATCCACCTTCATGCATACCCCTTCCATGGTACAGGTGGAAATGTCCTTTGAAAAATCTGTCTGCATTACAATTGCCGGTTTCATTTTCTGATTCATCATTACTTTAATACCTCCTCAAATTCTGCTGTGTCATATGGCAGACCCTGTACTTTTCTTGCCTGCGCTTCCCTCAATGCTTCAATTCGTTTTCTTGTCACCGGAGACAGGAGCATTACCAGCCCCGACAGCATCATGAAAATCCCCGGGTAAATGGTAAAGAGTGACTCGATGGTTCCGATTGCCCTTGCTCCCTGCTCTGCCGCTTCCGGATCAAATCCGCCGATCTGCATCAGCATTCCCAGTACGAAGGATGCCACGGCTCCTCCCAGTTTTAACAGAAGGGAATAGTAGGACATGATAATTCCGTCTCTCTTTTTTCCGTTTTTAAATTCATCCAGATCCACTACATCATACAAAAAGTTAAAAATGAACAACCAGTAAGCGCATGTCCCGATCCCCACCACAATAATGTAGGCAATTGCCATAGGAATCGTCCTGATTCCGATAAATTTTGCCAGGATCATCACAGCTCCCGTTCCGGCCATACATGCCACATAGACATTTCGCTTATCGTGGCTCATCACCAGTTTTGTAATAAACGGAATCAGGCAGATGGAGCACGCTGACTGAATCGCATATAATATAGAAGCACTGGATTCCGAAATTCCCATCACATAGGATGTATAATACAGCATATCCGAATTAAACAATGTCATATAGATATTGCAGAAAAGCGCGGACAAGATCACCATGACATAGGGTTTTGTTTTCATCAGGCTGATGATTCCATCCAGTGTCCCGCGGACGGAAAATTTTTCTGCCGAAGTCTGTTCATCAACCGGATCGTGTCCCTTCGTCGCCTTCCACATCATTCCAACAGATATCAGAACGATCGCACCGGCCACAACCGCCGCCATACTCCAGGACTGCGCATCCGTCCATCCGGCTTCCGTCAGTTTTCCTACCAGAAATGTAGGAACGCTGGTTCCGCAGAAAATTCCCACAAATCCCATTGCCTCGCGGAATCCCGCAATTTTCGCACGCTCGTCGTCGTCATTTGTGATGACAGATCCCAGAGAATAATAGGGAATGTTAAATGCCGTATACGATGTCCAGAAAATCAGCACGACGATCAGATAATATATATTTTTCTGTGCCTGCGGAAAATTCACCTTCATGAACAGGAATACGATGGACACCACCATTGGAATCAGTGAGATTCCGATAAACGGCCTTCTCTTTCCATTTTTACTCTTTGACGAATCTACCATAACGCCGAGAATCGGATCTGTTACCGCATCCCACGCAATCGCGATGGAAGAAATAGTTCCCGCTATAGCGGGGCTGATTCCTGCGATTGTCGTCAGGAAAAAGGACAAAAATGATATTACAATGTTATAAGCTGTAGAATCCCCGATGGACCCGATCGTGTACCCTAATTTCAGACCAAGGGGTACTGTCTTTTTTTCTTTTACACTCATCTCCTGTTACTCCTTTACATGTTATTTTTCTTCAGATTCAGGACTCCCCAGTCTCCAATTTCCTGGAATCCCAAATCACAGAACAAGTTCTGTTCCTGCGGCCATTCACTGAATACTCCTGGAATCCGGCCGCTGTCCAATGCCCTTTTCGCCGCGGCTGATACGATCTTATGGCCGATGCCCCGATGCTGATACGGCTGTTTGACTGACACGCCTCCGATCATGCACGCCCACGGGGTCGCCGCTGCGGTGTTGGCATGGGCGATTATTTCTTCGCCCTCCTGATAATAAAGGTGTTCCCCTTCCTGATTCCGGATACGATTTCGGATCATTTCCTTTTCTCCGTAGAGACTTTGAAATCCCGGAACTGTCATCAGGAAGCTGTGTACCTTGTCTGCCTCATTTTCTTCCGCTGTATACACAGTCTTTCCGCCGGGGTCCAGCTTCTTCTGATGGTTCAGAATGTATAGCTTCTTGGTGACCGGCATCTCTTCCATCCCACGTCCGCATTTTGCAAACCGCTTCACAAGCTCTGCTTTTCCCATCACTGTGCTGATCTGTTCCCGGTACAGCTTCCGGATCTTCAGGCACGCTTCTTCTCCCGGATCGCCTGCGAGGATCAAATTGGTATAGTATTTTAAAAATACCGATTTGATCTTTCCGTCTGCCTTTTCCGCATAAATCTTCTGACAGGGCTGATCGAATCCGTAGTAGTAAATATCTGCCAGCATAAATGTGTGGTAGTACAGATCCTGCTTCAAAAAGGAAATCAGTGATTCTTGTTCCTCTTCTCTGCATTTCCCAATACTGGTAGTCATTTCCCTCTCCCTTCTTGTTAAACTTGTTATAACTTATTCCTAACTTGTTCATATCGTAGCACATCCAACTCCTTCCGTCAATTACAATCGCTGCCGTTTGTTCTTTTTGTGAATATACACTAAATTCTGAGTTTCTTTTTTGTATAAGATGACTAATATTGAAAACCAAATAAAACTGTGGTAAAATATATCTTGTTTAACAAGTTGTATAAGAAGAATCCATACGCTGCAGAGCGGACTTTATCCGACCATGCAAAAGATAGAAAGACGCAGCCTCAACAGGCGGCTTTCTGTTTTTGCGCATGTGTATGAATCGGCTGGATATTATGGCAAATGTTACTTTATTGACCGGACGCCGTGCAGCAGGGTGCACGACGCCGTGTGAACAGTAACGTAAATAGTAGATAGAGGTGAAAAAAATGGGGAAAATGTTGACCGGAAGTTTACCCGCATATATTGAAGTTTACAATTCGTTGTATTCTGATATCATGAATAACGTTTATTTAGAGGGGGAGCAGCTCCCCAGTGAAAATGCGCTTTCAGAAAAATACGGAGTCAGCAGGAACACGCTCCGGCAGGCGCTTGCCATTCTCTGCGAAGACGGGCTGGTGATCAAAAGCCAGGGAAAAGGTACGACCATTGCCAGGCGGGAGGACTCCAAGCTGAGCGGACAGATCATAAATCCTATGACAAACATGTGCAAAAGCTCCATCGACGACATCGAGCTGCACTACAATTATGCCCCGCCCACCGATATCGGACGCACGAAGCTTAACCTGGGAAAAAGCGAAATTGTACTCGCAAGCACGAACATTTACAAATCCAATCAGGTTCCTGTCGGTTATTCCTTTACACAAATCCCGGCTTCCGCATTTGAAGCGCTGGACGTGGATATCTCCAATGATTCTGCATTAGAGGATCTGATCGAGCACAAAATATTTGATGTTTCCTCCAAAGGGAACATGAGCGTTCAGTTGATCGCTTCTAATGAGGAAGAATCCCGGATACTGGAAATCCCGGAAGGGACGCCTTTGCTGCTGTCGGAGTTGATTTTATTTAACCATGCGCATCAGGCGTTCTCCCGCTGTAAGTTTTATATGCTTCCTGAATTTTATAAAATGGAGTTTCAGATTTGAGTAAATGAAAGGAAAGAAGAATCCGTCAACGCACCTTATTTTCGATTTGCAAGTTATGTGACTTCATCACCGAATAAATCATTTTTAAACTGTATAATGAATGAAAAACTAAAAGGAGTTTTACTCATGGCAAAGAGAAAAGCAGTCGTCAGCATCCAGGAATGTGTAGCCTGCGGATGCTGCATTAAGGTCTGTCCGCGAAACGCGATCACGATTTTAAAAGGCATCCATGCCAGCATCGACAGGGAATTATGTGTGGGATGCGGAAAATGTGCAAAAGAATGTCCCGCAAGTATTATTTCATTGGAGGTAACGGAAAGATGAAAGAAAAGAAGAAATGGTATGATTATCTTTGGATAGTTTCTCTTACCTACCTGATCCTGGGATTTTTCAATATCCTTTTTGCATGGCTGGGACTCCTCTGCTTTTTTATACCGCTTTTCATAGCGATTATAAACGGCAGCAAAGCCTACTGCAACAAATACTGCGGCAGAGGGCAACTGTTTTCCCTTGTAGGCGGAAGGTTCGGACTGTCCCGGAAAAAGGATATCCCAAAATGGATGAAGTCAGCATATTTCCGGTATGGATTTTTAATCTTTTTCTTTGTGATGTTTTTCCTTATGCTTTGGAACACCTGGCTGGTATTCTCCGGCGTAAAAAATCTCAGCACTGCAGTAACACTGCTGTGGACGTTCAAGCTTCCCTGGCACTGGGCTTATCACGGCACGCTGTTTTCTGACGGGACCGCACAGTTTGCTTTCGGCTTCTACAGCGTGATGCTTACCTCCACCGTGCTGGGATTCCTTACCATGGTGTTATTCAAACCCCGCTCCTGGTGCGTGTACTGCCCTATGGGAACCATGACGCAGCTTATTTGCAGAGCCAAAAACGGGGCGGCGCTGCAAAAATGATCGTCTGATCCTTGGTGTCAGTTATAGATTTCATTGTTTCCATCAGATTTCTAATTGCTTCCTTAATAGAATATCAAATCGAATATTGGCCAGAATTGTTTATGTTATTCTGGCCATCTTATAGGCGGGGGATTGTTAAATACTGCTTGGTCGTAGTATTTTTTTGCTCAATTCTGCAATAAAATCATACGTAAGCGTAGGTGCTGATTTAGCAACAAGGTCAACAGATACACCATTTTCCAAAAGGTTTGTTGCCATTTTTATTTCAGTTTGTTTTGTTTTTTCCGCTGCATACTCCTCTACTACCTGACACATAATGGACGCTCCCTCCTTGGTTTTTTTGAAAAAATTAACTCGGCTGCAGGTTTTCGGAAACTTAGGGTTTTGACCAACACTTTTCTTAAAGTATTGCATTAGCTCTGCAATATCACTTTTGTCATCGACAGCTATATTTACATAAATTTCATGCGTTCCATTTTCTACAATGGTTCCTGTTTCTTTGATAACACGGTCGATATGGTAAATGGTACGTTTCTCACAAAAGATATTCATTTAAGGCTGCACTCATGCACATCAGACATATACTATGAAAAAAGGGGCGAACGCCAAACTAACCTCCGCCCTTCGCCCCCCTTTCATCCAACAACCGGAAACACGATCCGTACTTCAAACCCTTTCCCCCATTCCGAATTGGCATCCAGAGACAGGTTCAGCTCTTTGGCCATCTCTTTGGCGAGATACAGCCCCATGCCGGTGGCTTTTTTTCTTCCTTCACCGGAATCGCCGGTAAATCCCTTTTCGAAAATATAGGGAAGGTCGCAGCTTCGAACTCCCATACCGTTGTCCCGGATACTCAGCACATGGCAGTCATTTTCCATAAAAAATCTGAAGATAAGCTCCGGCTCTTTGCCGCAATATTTTATGGAATTCCTGCCCCCTCCCACGAGCCTGAATCACAGCTCTTTCTAGCAGCAATTGGTACATTTCAGAAGAGTTGCTCTTCCCTGTATCTGAAACTGCTTTTCCTCCAGCAGCGGTTTATAATCCTCCAGAACCTCCTCCACACATCCCCTGACAGAAATATGTTCGAACAGGTAGTCCTTCCTCGACCCTTTCAGACGCGCGTAAAACAGCATCTGGTCCACGGACTCCTGCAGGCGGTTCTGGATATAGTCCAGCTTGCAGCTAACGGTTTCGGACAATTCCTCTCTACGGTTGTCCAGAAGCAACGTCAGCAGGGAAAGCGGCGTTTTGGCTTCGTGCGCCCAGGCTTCCACGTATTCTTCATAATCATTCATCTGCTCCAGAAGCCCGATATAAGCATTCTGCTTGTCACGCAGGCATCTGCCCAGCAGGCGGACAGCCTCCCCCTGGGCCGGAACCAGAACCCCCAGCAGCCGTTCCTCATGGTACTCATCAGGATTCGCCAGAAAATCCAAAAATACCTGCTCTCTTTTTTCTTCCAGACGAACCAGTACAAAGCATATTGCGGAAAACATCAAAAGCACTGCCAGCAGGAGCAAAGCCGACATCGCATAAAATGCATCCAGATCCGCAATCCACAGCAGAACGGTGAAAAACACGTCAACCCCAAACAGGAGCAGAAGCCAGGGCAAATACCGCAGAATTTTTTGAAATTTACGCTTCATGAGGCCCCTCCTCCGTAAAACGATATCCCAGCCCGCGCGCCAAAACGATCTGCCGGCGCATCCTTAGTCCCGCCAGTGTCTTTTTCAGCCGTGTCAGATTCACCTGGAGGGCATTTTCATCGATAAATTCCGTTGTCCCCCAGATTGCCATGCACAGCTCTTCCTTCGAAACGGCCTCCTCCCCATGGAGCAGAAACATTTCCAGAATTTTCCCCTGGTTTCTTGGAAGGACTACGGAGCTGTTATGGATATACAGCGTATAGGTCTGACGGTCCAGAAGGCATTCCGGGCCTTCCAGCAGATTTTGCCGTCCCTCATAGCGTTTCAATACATTTGACACACGGGCCAGCAGCCGTTCTTTCCTGCATGGTTTTATCAAATATTCGTCGGCGCCCAGATTCAGCGCGTGAAGCTCGTCCTGCAGCTGATCGCGGGACGTCAGTACAAGAACCGGGATGCTGCTTTTTTGCTTGATTTCCCGGCAGATCTGGAAACCGCTGCTCACAGGCAGGTTCAGATCCAACAGCACCAGATCCGGCGAAAGCTTCAAAAGCTGCTTTGCAGCATCCCCAAATTCACTGATCTCTTCCACCTCATAGTCCGCTTTTTGCAGAATGCCGGATAACTCTTCCCGCATAAAAAGTTCATCTTCTACAATTGCAATCCGCTTCATAGATCTGTCCTCCCTAACCAATTTACGCCGCATATGGTTCTGCCCGGGTCATTCTTCCCGCTCCAGCTCCGTCAATGTCAGCAGATAACGGTCGCTTGATTTTTTCACCGCGGCAACATAAATATATTCTAACACACACAGCCCTGAAATCATAACTATAGAAAGCATTATCATCTGTAAAAAATGTTCCTTTGCATCCGGTGATAAAAGTCCGGTAAGCAATGCGCGTACTCCAAACACACTGCTGCATGCGGCGGCCACAGTGGGGATTCCAAAATACCAGTTGATCTGTTTTCTGGCGGATCTGCATAAGGTCTTATACGAAGCCCCCAGACGGATCAATGTCCGGTAGCGGCGGTTTACATTCTGCTGGCCCATCAGGAACTGTACGCCGATGACCGTATTTGCAATAATCAGAAATATAACCGCAAGGTATATCGTAATATAACTGGCGGACACCATATAAAACATCTGCCGTCCCATATTCTGCAGGTAGCTCTCATACTGTAGACCTGTTTTGTCCAGCTCCCTGTTCATATCCGATATGACGGACATAAGACTTGCCGTTTGGATCGTTTTTTCATCCAAAACACCGTCGAGATAAATTTCACACTCTCCCTGAGTATAGTATTCAAACATTTCATCCGGAAGGATCAGCGCAAAGGACAATGTGATGAAACGGTCTGTGACCAGACTCGTAGTCTGGACGGTTCCCGTGAGGTGGATCGTTTTTCCATCCAGCTGGGCTTCTGGTCGTGTCTGCAGAATACGGTCCAGCAGTTTTTTCCTTTCATAGGCTGCAAATTCATGATCCATGTAAATGGCGGCTTCCTCTGGCCCCAGTATCAGTTCAGGCATGGTGGCAGCGCGTAAGAGCTGATTGTAGCAGCTCAGGGATATGATATGGGGATAGGTTGTATGCTTAAGATTGTAGAGGAGTACATGTCTGTCCTGGGAAGGCGGCATATCATGCAGGGCAGCCAGAAGCGGTTCCATTTGAAAGGCATGTTCGGTGTCTTCTGTTGTGCGGATATAGCCAGTCTTCATATCAAACAAGTGAGAAAAACGAGAACCCAGCTGGTGATCCTCTAGGATCTGCCGGATAGCTGCCGAATCATTTTCGTT
>OFGX01001609.1_pt1 | contig 13173 bp, 9 predicted proteins | sample 1521831 | NCBI WGS metagenome assembly OFGX01 (sample SAMEA3504080, study PRJEB24116) | mouse gut metagenome | biome: mouse gut; feature: mouse-associated habitat; material: faeces | place: Denmark | collected 2011
GAAATTGGAGCGTCAGGCTGCGAGGCGGAAAACATTGTGCGTTGATGCGCGCTTGGGGTATAAGCATGAAATTTCAGAAGAATGAGCTGTTTGTGGTTGAAATTGAGGATATCGGAAATGACGGCGAGGGCATCGGTAAAGCAGACGGCTTTACCCTGTTTGTGAAGGATGCTGTCGTGGGGGATACCGTGGAGGCCAGGATTGTAAAGGTTAAGAAAAATTATGCATATGCGCGTCTGGAGAAGGTATTAAAGCCTTCTCCTTTTCGCGTAGAGGCGAAATGTGCCTGTCACAGGCAATGCGGAGGCTGCCAGCTTCAGACGCTTTCTTATGAGAAGCAGCTGGAATTTAAGGACAGGAAGATCCGGGACAGCCTGACCCGGATTGGCGGGTTTGCACCGGAATATGTGGATTCGCATATAGAGCCGATTGTGGGGATGGAGGAGCCGTTCCGATACCGCAATAAAGCGCAGTATCCGGTGGGGACAGATAAAAATGACAGGATTGTCACAGGATTTTACGCCGGTAGGACCCACAGCATTATTTCCAATACGGATTGCCTGCTGGGGACGGAAGAAAATAAGGAGATACTGAATTGTATTCTGGAATATATGAGGGAAAACCATGTCAGCGCGTATGATGAGGTGAATGGAACGGGGCTGGTGCGGCACATTTTGATCCGGAAAGGGTTTGCCAGCGGGGAAATTATGGTTTGCCTGGTGATTAATAGAAATATGACACAACTGTCAGGAGAAAGAAAAAGAAAGGATAGCCATGCCGGAAGAGAAATTAAAGATAGCGGAAAAGAAAACAGGCAGGGAATCGGCAAGGTGAAGGAAAATGGACGGAATACGGAAGGGGCGTGGCAGGTAAACGGAAGAAAAACAGTTGCAGTGCGACGAGCAAGTGAAGCAGAACAGGAGAGGCTGCATCAGCTAAGTGAAGTGAAACAGGAACGCACATATCAGGCAAGTGAAAGAGACTTAGGAAGTGCAGGGGGAATAGGGGCTAAGGCCCAACAGGTAAACGAGCTGCAGAAAGAGCAGGAATACCTTCCGGGACAGAAGGCATTAATAGGGAAACTTGCTGGTTTTAAAAATATGACAAGTGTGTCAGTGAGTATCAATACAGAGAAAACCAATGTCATAATGGGAAAAGAGATACATACACTGTGGGGCAGCGATACGATTTCCGATACTATCCATGTCAGGGATATGACACAGGTAGGGTATCCTTTTACCGGAAAGGGACTCACATTTCGCATATCGCCGCTGTCTTTCTATCAGGTGAACCCGGGGCAGACGGAGAAGCTGTACAGTCTTGCCCTTCAATATGCAGGTTTGACAGGGGCGGAGACGGTTTGGGATTTGTACTGCGGCATAGGGACGATTTCTTTGTTTTTGGCAGGCAGCGCCAGGAAGGTGTATGGGGTGGAAATTGTGCCCCAGGCAATTGCGGATGCCAGGGAGAATGCCGCTCGGAACGGGATAGGAAATGCGGAATTTTTCGTGGGGAAGGCAGAGGAAGTCCTTGCGGATTTCTATGAAGGGAATGAATCGGAGGAGAAACCGGATGTAATTGTGGTGGACCCGCCCCGGAAAGGATGTGATGAGCGGTGCCTGGAAGCCATGCTGAAGGTGCAGCCGGAGCGGATCGTTTATGTGAGCTGCGACCCCGCTACCCTGGCCAGGGACCTGAGGATTCTCTGTGATGGGGGGTATGGGATTGAGAGAGTACGGGGGGTGGACCAGTTCGGGATGACGGTGCATGTGGAAACAGTTTGTCTGCTGGAGAAAAAAGTCCAGTAAATCAAAGGTTTTCGCCGGTTTAGGGCGAAAATGGTTGTGTGTTTCAGTTTCCGTGGAATGGGGATGAGGGAATTGATTTACCCAGGGGGATAGGCTGTGGGAAACAGGAGATATACATTTTGGCGAAAGGATATGTTTTCGCAAAACTGGAAAAAAGAGCGGCATTGCATTTTTTTAACTGAAGGTGCAATGCCTTTTCATTGTAAATTATGGTTTATTTGAGAGGAAAATTTGTATTTAAAAATGTATTCTTGAATTGAAAAATTCACTTTTGCGTGATATACTTTTCTTATATTTTCTGGAAGAAAAATGGAGGTGCGACATGGCGGTCAGCTATAAAAAATTATTCCATTTATTGATAGAGAAAAACATGACGAACTCACAGCTTCAGCAGGAAGCGGGGTTTTCCGCAAATATTATCACACGGTTGAAACGAGGAGGATATATTTCCCTTGAAAGCGTGGAAAGCATCTGCCGCGTTCTGAATTGTGGAGTGGACGATATTCTGGAATTTATACCGGAGGATAACGGAGGGAAAGAGAATGGTTGATACCAAAAAGGAACAGGAGCGTGACGAACTGCATCGTGCCATCTGGGCAATCGCAGATGAACTGAGGGGAGCAGTTGACGGATGGGACTTTAAGAATTATGTTCTTGGAACGATGTTCTATCGATATATTTCTGAAAATTTGTGTAATTACATAAACAGTGGAGAAACGGATGCAGGAAACTCTGATTTTGACTTTGCAAAAATGCCAGACGAAGATGCGGAAGAAGCTCGTGATGGACTGGTAGAGGAAAAAGGCTTTTTTATTTTGCCGAGCGAATTATTCTGCAATGTTCGTGCCAATGCTGCGAGTGACGAAAATTTAAATGAAACGTTGGAGCGAGTGTTCCGCCATATTGAAGAATCTGCGAAAGGCAGTGATGCAGAGAGCGATTTTGCCGGACTGTTCGATGATTATGATGTGAACAGCAACAAATTGGGTTCTACGGTTGCTAAGCGTAATGAGAAACTGGTCAAATTGTTAAATGGCGTGGGCGAAATGAACCTCGGAGATGTAAAAGACCACTCCATTGATGCTTTTGGGGATGCGTATGAATACCTCATGACAATGTATGCGTCCAATGCCGGAAAGTCCGGTGGAGAATTTTTCACTCCGGCAGACGTGTCAGAATTACTTACAAGACTTGGAACTGTGGGTAAAACAGAGATTAATAAAGTATACGATCCGGCCTGTGGTTCCGGTTCTTTACTTTTGAAGGCTGAGAAAATTCTTGGTAAGGATGCGATTCGTAACGGTTTCTATGGGCAGGAAATTAACATCACAACTTATAACCTGTGTCGAATTAATATGTTTTTACATGATGTGGGATTTGATAAATTCAATATTGCCTGTGAGGATACGCTTATCAGTCCGCAGCATTGGGATGACGAGCCATTTGAACTGATTGTTTCAAATCCGCCCTATTCTATCAAGTGGGCAGGAGATGAAAATCCGTTGCTGATTAATGATCCCCGTTTTGCTCCTGCCGGAGTTCTGGCACCAAAGAGTAAAGCGGATATGGCATTTATCATGCACAGTCTTTCGTGGCTTGCGTCTAACGGAACTGCTGCCATCGTATGTTTTCCGGGGATTATGTATCGCGGCGGTGCAGAACAGAAAATCCGAAAATATCTGATCGATAACAACTATGTGGACTGTGTGATTCAGTTGCCGAGCAATCTGTTCTTCGGAACTTCTATTGCTACTTGTATTATGGTAATGAAGAAAAATAAGACGGATAACAAGACACTGTTCATTGATGCAACAAAGGAGTGCGTTAAGGTTACGAACAATAATAAACTGACACCTGAGAATATAGAACATATTGTAGATGTGTTTGCAAAGCGTGAAGAAGTAGAGCATTTTGCACATCTGGCAAGTTATGATGAAGTGTCTGGCAATGATTATAATTTGTCTGTGTCCACATATGTTGAGGCGGAGGATACCAGGGAGAAAATTGATATTGTAAAGCTGAATGCGGAAATAAAAGAAATCGTGGCGCGTGAGCAGATGCTTCGTGATGAGATTGATAAAATTATTGAGGAGATTGAGGTGTAATTATGAATGAAAAAGAAACGTTAAAAAATTTGATTGAAAATTCCAAACAGCCTAATATCAGTGAATGGGTTTATGAGGTCGAGGCATTTTTAGAGGAAATAAATGAAAATAACGAAGAAGCATGGGTGCTTATTGATGGAATAAAAAAGCAGGGGGATTCTTTTCGGCGCTGTGAAAATTTAGTGGCATTATTACGGCAACTGTACAAAAAGAAATATGATAAAGTTTCCATTCCATTGATAACGAAAAGAAATCAAATATTTGTTGCAATGATGTTTTCTACGGAAACTGCTTCTACATACGAACAGGTATATAAGCCTGTTATACAGTCCTTGAATTACTCGGCCATGAGAATTGATGAGAAACAATTCAATGGATCTATTATCGGAGAGATTACTGCAGAAATAACGGATTCTATCGCTTTAATCGCTGATTTGACTGGTAATCGTGGTGGCGTTTATTATGAAGCAGGAATAGCCAGAGGATTACAGCTTTGCAACCATCCGATTAAGTTGATTCTTACTTGTAAGCGAGATTTTTTTGATAATGAAAGAGTTCATTTTGATGTAAGTGGCGACAATATTGTGCTTTATGAAAATGATGATGATTTGAAGCAAAAGCTTTCAAAGAGATTACAAGCCGTTTTGAGCAAGGAGACTAAAGCATGAGCAAATTAGAAACATTGATAGCCGAACTTTGCCCAGATGGTGTGGAAATACGTTGTCTTGAAGACTGTTGCAATTTGCTTGATAAAAAGCGAAAACCTGTAACAAAAGCGTCTCGTGAGGCAGGTAAATATCCATATTATGGAGCTAATGGAGTTCAGGATTATGTATCAGATTATATTTTTGATGGAACATTTGTTTTGGTAGGTGAGGACGGAAGTGTAATTACAAAATCCGGGACACCAGTTGTAACATGGGCTGAGGGGAAAATCTGGGTAAACAATCATGCGCATATTATTGAAGAAAAAGATGGCGTAATGTTGCGTTATTTATATCATTACATTCAGACAATAGATGTAACCTCATTGATTCATGGGAATATTCCGAAATTAACGGGAGGAGATTTTAAAGCATTGAAGATCGCCGTACCTCCTCTGGAGGTACAACGTGAAATAGTCCGCGTGTTGGACTCTTTCACGTTACTTACAGCCGAGCTTACAGCCGAGCTTACAGCTCGGAAGAAGCAGTATAGTTTTTATAGAGATAAAATGTTGAACTTTGGTAATAAGGCACCAATCTATCGATTATCCGAATTGTGTGAATCGATTGCTGATGGAGACCATATGCCGCCACCAAAATCAGATGATGGAATTCCATTTATAACGATTTCTAACGTTACAGAATATCACGATATTGATTTTGAAAATACTATGTATGTTCCTGAATCATATTATAATTCTTTAGCGGAAAAACGTAGACCACGTAAAGGAGATATTTTATATACAGTGGTTGGTTCTTATGGAATACCGGTATGTATTGAGAATGATAAAAAATTTGTATTTCAACGACATATAGCTATATTGCGTCCGAATAATGCCATTGTGAAATCCAAGTATTTGTTTCATGCGATGCAAAGCACAGATTTCAAAATCCAAGCAGATAAATTGGCTAAAGGAGCAGCACAAAAGACAATTGCATTATCCTCATTAGCAAAAATGTATATGCCAGTTCCAGATATGAATGTGCAGGAACGTATAGTGAATGTCCTTGATAATTTTGAAGCCATCTGCACAGACCTTAATATTGGTCTGCCAGCAGAAATAGAAGCACGTCAAAAACAATATGAATATTATCGAGATTTGCTCTTTACATTTGCTGAAACGGGAAGCACACTCGTGACAGACAGACAGAGCTGAGCGCAATTAAACTCATTCAATATGTATTCGGGTATGTTACTCTGCCGATGGGAAGCTTGTTTGATTTCCGTAATGGATTGAGCAAGGGAAAAGATTCCTTTGGGACGGGAATTCCCTTCATTAGATATACAGATGTTTATAATAATAGATTTCTTAGGGAAGACGATATTACTGCTTTGGTAGAATGCACGCCTGCTGAGATTGAAAAACTGAAAGTTCATCGTGGAGATGTATTTTTTACCAGAACATCAGAAACGGCGGAAGATGTGGGATGGTCATCGGTAATGCTGGATGATATGGGAGACTGTGTTTTTAATGGATTTACCATTAAGGCAACACCAAAAACAAATTATTTATTGCCGGAATATTGTGCGTTTTGCTTCGCTACAGATGATTTCAGACAGTATGTCACAAGTCATTGTGCTTTTACAACCAGAGCGTCATTAACAGGAAAAACCATTGCAGAATATCAGCTTGCATTTCCGAGTATAGAAAAGCAACAGGAAATTGTGGATATGCTGAGTAAGTTCCATACCCTCTGCAATGACCTGTCCGCAGGACTTCCGGCAGAAATCGAAGCACGACAGAAGCAATACGAATACTATAGGGATAAGTTGTTATCTTTTAAAGAAATACAAAAGTAAGGGGGCGAGATTGTGCCGTACTTTAATATTGTAGCGGAGACATCGGAAAATACGGTAGTCACAGAATATGAGCCAGTCAAGAATCGTTCTGACAGCTATCAGAGCGAAGCTGCACTGGAACAGGAATTTATCCGTCTGCTGTGCGAACAGGGATACGAGTATCTGCCTGTTCACACAGAGAGGGACCTGATTACAAATCTCCGTAAAAAATTAGAAGAACTGAATCAGTATCAGTTCTCCGATACAGAGTGGGAGGATTTTTTCAAAAATACCATTGCTAATCCCAATGAGCATATTGTAGAAAAGACACGCACCATACAAGAGGATAATGTGAAGGCATTAAAGCGTGATAGTGGGGAAACTAAAAATATTACGCTGATTGATAAAACAAACATCCATAATAACCGTCTGCAGGTTATCAATCAGTATATAGTCGGTAAAGAAGACGGTGCAAAGTACGACAATCGTTATGATGTTACGGTTCTGGTAAACGGTCTTCCTTTGGTGCATATTGAACTGAAACGAAGAGGTGTTGCCATTCGTGAAGCATTTAACCAGATTGACCGCTATCAGAGAGAGTCTTTCTGGGCAGGATGCGGACTGTATGAGTACATTCAGATCTTTGTCATTTCCAATGGCACGAATACAAAATACTATTCTAACAGTACCAGAAGGAATGCGGAAAAAGAGCATGAGAAAAGAGGCACAAGCAAGACGAAGACAAGCAATAGCTTTGAGTTTACCTGCTTCTGGGCGGACGCCAACAATCGTGTGATTCCTGATCTGATTGATTTTACGAAGACGTTTTTTGCAAAGCATACGATTCTGAATATCCTCACAAAATATTGTATTTTTACTTCTGAAGATATGCTGATGGTTATGCGTCCATACCAGATCACGGCAACGGAGCGTATTCTGAACCGCATTGAGATCGCAAATAATTATAGAAAATATGGAAGTGTTGAAGGCGGTGGATATATCTGGCACACGACTGGTTCAGGCAAGACGCTGACTTCATTTAAAACCGCAAGGCTTGCTTCGAAGCTGCCCTATATCGATAAGGTGCTGTTTGTGGTTGACCGTAAGGATTTGGACTACCAGACCATGAAGGAATATGACCGCTTTGAAAAGGGAGCGGCCAACAGCAATACCTCTACTGCCATACTGAAACGCCAGTTGGAAAATCCAGACGCGCATATCATTATTACTACCATTCAGAAGCTGGCAACTTTTATTAAGAAGAATCCGGGACATGAAGTGTACGCAAAACACATCGTCATTATTTTTGACGAATGTCATCGCAGCCAGTTTGGAGATATGCACACGGCCATTGTAAAGAATTTTAAGAAATATCACCTGTTCGGATTTACAGGAACTCCGATTTTTTCCGTAAATTCCGGCAGAGCAAAGAATCCGGAGTTTTTTACGACAGGGCAGACCTTTGGCGATCAGTTGCATAGTTACACGATTGTGGATGCAATCAATGATAAGAATGTCCTTCCATTCCGGGTAGATTATATTAAGACAATGGACACGGATGAAGAAATCACAGACGAGATGGTATGGGACATTAACCGGGAGAAGGTTATGATGGCTCCTGAGCGCATTCGCATTGTGACGCAGTACATACTGGAACATTTTGACCAGAAAACTTATCGTGGAGATAAAACATACATCTACAATACGCTGACCAATATCGAAGAGGTGGCAACAGCTAAGCGTGATGAAGAGGTGGAGGAAATCAAGCGGAAACAGCGTATCAGTGGATTCAATTCTATCTTTGCGGTATCCAGCGTACCGATGGCAAAGCTGTATTATCAGGAATTTAAGAAGCGAATGGCGGCAGATCCAACGAAGAAGTTGCGTGTCGCCACGATTTTCAGTTATGGAGCAAATGAGGAAGAAGCGGATGGCATTCTGGATGAAGAAAATTCAGAGGACACCTCTGCGCTTGACCAGTCGTCCAGAGAATTTCTGGAAGAAGCCATTAAGGATTATAATGAAATGTTCCATACAAACTACGATACTTCCAGCGATAAATTTCAGAATTATTATAAGGATGTATCGCTTCGGATGAAGAATAAAGAACTGGATATTCTGATTGTTGTCAATATGTTTCTGACAGGTTTTGATGCCACTACCATGAATACCCTGTGGGTGGACAAGAATCTGAAGATGCACGGGTTGATACAGGCATTTTCCCGTACCAACCGTATTCTTAATTCCATCAAGACATTTGGCAATATCGTATGTTTTCGCAACCTGCAAAAGCGTGTAGACAGCGCAATTTCCTTGTTCGGGGATAAGAATGCAGGGGGAATTGTCCTTCTGCAGAGTTTCAAGGATTACTATTACGGGTATGAGTATGTGGATGGAAAACAAATGCCGGGTTATGTGGATTTGATGGAGGAATTGAATCATAAGTTTCCTTTATCAGAGCCGCAGATTGTTGGAGAGCAAAACCAGAAAGACTTCATTGACCTGTTTGGAGCAATTCTCCGTATGCGGAATCTGCTGCTGTCTTTTGATGATTTTAAGGGGAATGAATTAATCTCAGAGAGGGATCTGCAGGATTATCTCGGGCGTTATCAGGACTTGCGGGATGAATGGAAACAGAAACGGCAGGAAAGTACAGATATCACAGATGATGTCGTATTTGAGATTGAATTGATCCGGCAGATAGAAATTAACATTGACTATATTCTCATGCTTGTGAAAAAGTACCATGATACCCACTGTGAGGATAAGGAGGTGCTGATTACGATTCATAAAGCGATTGACGCCAGTCCGGAACTGCGCAGTAAGAAACAGCTCATTGAAAATTTTATTGCGGGAATCAATGACGTGGATGATGTTATGAATGAATGGCACAGTTATGTGGTGGAACAGAGGGCGCATGATCTTGATGAAATCATAGCGGAGGAAAAACTGAAGCCGGAAGATACTCGCAAATTTATGGAAAATGCGTTTCGGGATGGAGAGATAAAAACATCCGGAACAGACATTGACAAGCTCATGCCGCCGATTTCCAGATTTGGCGGTGGTGGGAGAGCTAAGAAGAAACAGGGCGTCATTGATAAGTTAAAGACCTTCTTTGAAAAATACTTTGGTATTGGCGGTCAGGCATCCTTTACAGGGCAGGAAAAGAAGGTGGTTACTTATGATTTTGACAGACAACAACCGTTGTCGATGGTAGCAGAATCGAAAACACCATATGGGGAAAAATCATAGGGAAAAGTTATACTGCGCCAGAATATTCAGAAATAAGAGAAGGATGATTATGGCACTGGGTAATATAATAAATTTTGCAGTGCCGTTACAGTGCCAATACAGTGCCATTTTTGATCGCTTTTATCCTAAAATGTGTTATACTGTTTGGGGAGGTGTGATAGACGATGAATTTGGGAAAAGAATCAGAGACATTGGAATTCAAAAAAACTACCGGCGAATTGAAAGAAGCTATGATTTCGATTTCTTCTATTTTGAATAAGCATGGCGTTGGAACATTATATTTTGGCGTAAAGCCAAATGGTGATGTGATTGGGCAGGATGTGTCGGAATCATCTCTTCGGGATGTGTCCAGATTTGTATATGAATTCATAAGACCACAGATATATCCTGTGATACAGGAAGAAATTATGGATGGTCGTCATGTAATTAAGGTAGAGTTTCATGGGGAGGGTTATCCATATTCTGCTGCGGGAAGATATTATCTGAGGACAGCGGACGAGGACCGAGAAGTAACACCTGCGGAACTAAGGCAGTTTTTTGTTGCGAATGAATATAAGGAAAAATGGGAGAAAACAAAATCGCAATGCCTTACAAAGCAGGTCGATAAAGCTACCGTAAAGGATTTTTGCGAAAGAGCGATTGCTGCAGGACGCATGGTTGATGGAAGATATACAGTACAGACCGTGTTGAAAAGGTTCGGATTTGTAGAGGGAGATCATTTAACGAATGCCGGAATTGTCTTGTTTGGAAATTCGCATCCGGTGACTTTAAAAGCAGCCGTTTTTGCGACGGATGAAAAACTTACATTTTTGGATATGCAGATGTATGAAGACAACATTTTGAATCTTCTTGGAATAGCGGAAAAATATATTTTGAAAAACATAAACTGGAGAAGCGAGATTGTTGGTATGGAGAGGGAGGAAATTCCGGAAATTCCAGTTGCGGCTGTAAGGGAGATTTTAGCAAACAGCTATGCTCATGCAGTGTATAACAGCAGTACATACCATGAAATTTGCATACATCCGGGGAAAGTTACCATATATAGTCCGGGTTCTTTTGCGAGTACATACAGTCCGGAAGATTATATCAACAAAAATCTCCAGTCTTCTATACGAAATGCCGCAATTTCTAAAATTTTGTACTTGAATAAGTCAATTGAGCAGTTCGGAAGTGGATTTAAGCGTATCAACAGCTTGTGTAAGGATGCAGGGATAAAGTATTCGTATGAATTTGCGGACAATGGATTTACATTTATTTTTTATAGAAAGACAAAAAATATCCTTGCACGGAAGACAGAAAATAAGACAGATGGCACTGTAAATGGCATTGAAAATGGCACTGTAAGTATTTGCCTGAACAAGAATGAGCAGGCAGTATATAGTCTGCTTGGGAAGAATCCTTGTTACACAAGACAGGAACTGGCGGATGCTACATCAAAATCATTGAGGACGATCCAGCGGACATTGGATTCTTTGCGAAAGAAAGATTTAATAGAAAGGATCGGAAGCGATAAATCAGGCTATTGGGAGGTTAAGAGCCAATAGAAATTAGGAAAGAAACAAATCATTGACAAAAGAACAAGCGTTCGATATAATAAATACAGGTTCGCTACCAAAGACTATATTATGTTAAACAGATAAACTAATACCAAAGTTTGGTCAGTTTGACTTTCCCTTAGCTGGCCTTCAATATTATTATGGAGGCGATAATGTGGTTATGAAAATTGAAGTGGATGACTTTACTTTTATTATGAAAGGTCTATACAAAACCGCAATACCAGAGAGAGCGAAATTTTGTCCTTCATATGATTATCAATAGAAATGAGGAGGGATAATGTATGAAAGACAAGATTCTTAAGGTTTCATGTCCGTGCTGCAAGAATGGAAGATTATTTGATGTGATGCCAGATACGGAAGGCGTTATACAGATTAAATGTCCTTGTTGCAAAAGAATAATACAGATTTCATTACATAATAAAGAGATTCGTACTGAGCGAATAGGTGCATGAAAATTCATAGCAATCAATGCCTGACGAAGCAAAAAGATACAATTTTTTGCTTCGTCAGGCATTTTTGGATTTTGTTGCATAAAAAACAAAAATAAATTTGATTTGCATATATTGACAAATAGTGCAAAATAAATTATAATTTGCCCATAAATGAAAATAAGGAGAAAAATTCCATGAGAAATGAAGAATTTGAATTATTACTCCAAAAGGCATCGATAGGCTGTTGTAAAAAAGAAGAGCTGTTAGAGGCAAAGGAAAGATTAGAATCTCATTTGGAGGATGTTAATGCGCAGTGTGCAGAGTATGAGCAGGTAATTCAGATGATGGATTTGGAAGGGAAAAATACAGATAATCCAGAAGAAGTACGAAAAGCAATGGAATCTTACGGAATTGAGAATCCACAAATAGCCATTGATGAATTAAAGAATTTGCGAGAATCACGAAATATAACAGCGCATTATATATCTGCTTTTTCAGATGCATTAGCTGAATTTAGAAATTTTGATAAATATATCTGTTTTAACAATATTCGCACATTACTAAAAGTAAATGTTTCTTTTCTTATTTTTATTTTTTTGGAATCAACACAGTCTTGGGGTTTACAATGTGACCAAATATCCTGCTGCATAAATTAGCAATATTCCCTCCCTTATAGAAATCAAGCTCTCTGGCAAGTGTTCTGGTTATTTCCAGGCATGCCTGAGTGCATCATCATGGGAACATAATGATTCCAAGGACATCAGAAATGGGCTCTTGAAGCTGTTGCACATGGCAAATAGAAACCTAAAAAGCACCAAGCCACCCCTGATCCTTATCATAAGGGATAAATTCCCCTCCCCCCTTGTCACATAATTCATGGCAAGATATCACCATTCTTCACCTTGGCTCAGTGTCCTATGTGCTGCTGAATGGAAGAGTTTCTGTCCAAGGGTCACCAAACAAACCACAGAAACACTGAATTTAGTTAAATGGGGAAGGTTTATTGAATGCACACCCAATTACAGAACAACCAGGGCAACAGCTGAAAACTGTATGCTAGACATTTCTTAGGGCAAGCTCCATGAAAAAAACCACAAAGAGCTCATGCACAGGGGCTGGAAATGCTGCCCTGACTCAAGCCATTTTAGACTTAATAGTTCATATTGACCTTGAATTTGAAAGTCTTATGTGAAACATATAGATGTGGAAATTCATAAGATTAACAAACCTCATAACATACAGAACATAGCAGGGTACATTGTCAGCATAGCCCTGCTCTGAGTCAAGATTTTGTTTCGTTTTGTTTTACATCCATGACTGGAGTCTTAGTTAGGGTTTTACTGCTATAAACAGACAGAATGACCAAGGCAAGTCTTATAAAAACAACATTTCAAAGGGGCTGGATTACAGGTCCAGAGGTTCAGTCCATTATCATCAAGGTGGGAGCATGGCAGTTTCCAGGCAGGCATAGCACAAGCAGAGCTGAGAGTTCTACATCTTCATCCAAAGACTGCAGGTAGAGGACTGACTGGCTTCC
>OFGX01001623.1_pt1 | contig 13130 bp, 12 predicted proteins | sample 1521831 | NCBI WGS metagenome assembly OFGX01 (sample SAMEA3504080, study PRJEB24116) | mouse gut metagenome | biome: mouse gut; feature: mouse-associated habitat; material: faeces | place: Denmark | collected 2011
CCGTCACACGCTCACAGGAAGCATACGACGCACTGACATTGACGATGATCCCCACTCCGTTCTCAGCCATGGAAGCAAGCAGTTCCTCCCGGTCTTCATCAAACTGCCCGTCATCATAATGTGCATGTGTATCAAAGATCATAATAATCCTGCCCTCAGCTCTTCTGCCGTCTTCGCAGACAACAGCGCCGGCGCGATATCAAATACCGTCCTTGCGCCGCTCTCTCCCGCCTTCGACAGCCGGTACGCCGCCCTCGCATAGCAGATCAGGACGCTTGCCGTGAACTCCGGATTAGAATCCAGCTTCAGACGATATTCAATCACATGGTTATGCTCATCCTCCCATCCTGTTTTCCCGCTGCGGATCACAAATCCGCCATGCGGAATCCCTGCATGATCACGTTTCAGCTCCTCCTCACTGATAAAATGTACGGTTGTATCATAATCTGAAAAATAATTCGGCATATTGATAATCGTCTCCCTGATCTTTTCCAAATCAGCTCCATCCTCAGCCACTACAAAACACTCTCTGGTATGCTTTTCCCTGACCGTCAGTTCCGGATTGCTTCCGCTTCTCACTGCTTCCAAAGCACAATCCACAGGAATGGTATACTGCTTTGCATCCTTTACCCCCTCAATCCGGCGGATTGCATCCGAATGCCCCTGGCTGACCCCTTTTCCCCAAAAAGTATAATCCTTTCCTCCCGGCAGAATCGCATTGGCATAAAGGCGGTTCAAAGAAAACATTCCCGGATCCCACCCCACAGAAATAATTCCCACATGACCGCTTTCCCTTGCTGCCTTATCCACAGCCGCAAAATGCTCCGGAATCTTGGCATGAGTATCAAAACTGTCCACAATATTAAAATACCCGGCCATTTCCGGCGTCTGTTTTGGCAGATCTGTAGCGCTTCCGCCACAAATAATCATCACGTCGATTTCATTCTTTTTCTCAGGCGCATCTTCTGCCCTGTACACCTTTACCCCTTGTGTCAATACATTCAGGCTAGCCGGATTTCTTCTGGTAAACACAGCCGCAAGTTCCATATCCTGATTTTGCTTTATAGCACATTCCACGCCTCTTCCCAGATTTCCATAGCCTAAAATTCCAATTCTGATCGCCATATTCTCCTCCAAATGATTCTCATTATTTTTTTGTCTTTTTAATTTCTCCAGAGGCTTTTACACACTCATTTCATGCAGCATCCATTTTTCAGATTTCTCCTTCTACAAAATTTCCCTTAGCTGCTTTAAATCCTCCTCTGTGGTAGACCAGCTTGATGCAAACCGCACCACAGTATGCGTCTCATCATACTTTTCCCAAAATCCAAATCTAACTTTTTCCTTTAACTTCTCCAGCCTTTCATTCTCTATAATAAAAAACTGCTGATTTGTAGGAGACTCCATATAAAACCTGTATCCCTTTTCCTTAAAAATATCCTTCATTTTCTCTGCCATATCAATGGCATTTTTACTAATCTCAAAATAAAGCCCATCTGTAAACAATGCATCAAACTGAACTCCCAGCAAACGTCCCTTTGCCATCAACGCGCCGTGACGTTTAACATGATTTACAAAATGCTTTGGCATATTATTTTTTGTAAATACCACTGCCTCCCCACAGAGTGCGCCGACCTTAGTTCCCCCAATGTAAAACACATCACAAAGCTCGGCAATATCCTCAAGAGAAAGATCCGCCTCTCTGCTCATCAAGCCGTATCCAAGTCTGGCGCCGTCTAAGAACAGCGGAATCTCGTATTCTTTACACACCTTTGAAATATCCGTCAATTCCTTTTTTGTATACAAAGTTCCATATTCTGTTGGATAAGAAACATACACCATCCCCGGAAACACCATATGCTCATGATTCTCATCCTTATAAAACTGCTCTAAAAACTGCTTAATAACCGATGCTTCCAGCTTGCCATCTACCTGAGAAAGCTCCAAAACCTTATGACCTGTGATTTCAATAGCTCCCGCCTCATGAAGACTTACATGGCCTGTTTTAGCAGCAATTACACCTTCATATTCCCTCAGCATAGAAGAAATCACTACTGCATTAGTCTGTGTTCCTCCAACCAGAAAAAACACATCCGCATCAGGACAAGCACACATTTCCTGAATTTTTTTACGGGCTGCCTCACAATAAACATCATTCCCGTAGCCAGACAACACTTCCATATTTGTTTCTGTCAAACGTTGCAAAAGTCTTGGATGAGCGCCGGTTGTATAATCACTTTCAAATGAAATCATAACACTTCCCCTTTCTTTTCCTTTTCACCTGATATCAAAAAAACAGTACTAACCTGCAAAAATAACCATAAATAAAGCGCCATATATCTGCGTTATCCATGCCTCTGTAAAACAACAGCATGGTAATGCTTAATTCACCGAAATCTCCGCAAGGCAGTAGTATTAAGATTGCATCATTGTACCATAATTGCCATAAAACTACCACACATTTTATCATAAAAATCAAACAATATTCTATGTACAATTTTCTCTCTGCCAAGTATTATAAAATCATTTATAACCTATTGACAAGGAGGATACAACAATGATTGCTATAAAACCGCCTATGGGCTGGAATTCCTGGAATACTTTTGGAAAAGATATTAATGACTCTCTAATCCGTCAGATTGCCGATACCATGGTTGAAAAAGGCTATCTGGAAGCCGGATACGAATACCTGATCATTGATGACTGCTGGTCTTTAAAAGAAAGAGATAACATCGGAAATCTGGTTCCTGATCCAGAGAAATTTCCAAACGGAATGAAATCTCTGGCTGACTATATACACAGCAAAGGATTAAAATTCGGCATGTACTCCTGTGCTGGTATTCTGACCTGCGCAGGCTATCCATCCAGTTATGACCACGAATTTCAGGATGCTGCCCTGTTCGCTGAGTGGGGAATTGATTACCTGAAATACGATTACTGCAACTTTCCCAAAAATGCCGACTGTATCAACCGCTACCAGACCATGAGTATGGCTTTAAAGGCAACCGGAAAAAATATTCTCTTTGCTGCCTGTAATTGGGGTTCTGAAAATTCCTGGAGCTGGATGCGCTCCATCGGTGCCCATACCTACCGCTCTACCGGCGATATTTTTGACAACTTCCGCTCCTTTATGGGTATTTTCCAGTCCCAATTAGAACACCTGTGCCAGTCAGGCCCCTATTGCTTCAATGACATGGACATGCTGACTGTGGGCATGTACAATCAAGGAAATGTTGCTATCGGAAAACCATGTACAGACAGTGAATACAGGATGCAGTTCTCCCTGTGGTGTCTTGCAGGGACTCCCCTGATCATGGGTTCTGACATTCGGAATATGCCGCCTCAGATGGAAGATCTTCTCTTAAATAAAGAGCTGATTGCCATCAACCAGGACCCGGAATGTCGTCCTCCTTACCTGGTAGGAAAAAGAAGTGTTATGGTACCAGAGGAAAATACCAATGAAGCAGTAGAACCTCTCCGCATGGTAAAAGATAAACTTCTTACCTTTATCAAACATCTTTCCAACCAGGAATTTGCTATTGCCTATTATAATCTTCATGAGGAAGAACAAGAAATGCATTGCATTTTTGCAGATGTAGGTTTGCCATACGCATCAGGCTATGGTTTTGATATGACCGATATATTCACCGGTAAACACATTGGCATAAAACGAGATTATCATGTTATTTCTGTCCCTGGCCATGACTGCCGCCTGTTCCGCTGCCGGTTGGTAAAACAATAAAAGGAAATTAAAACCATGTCAAATCCACTGCAAAAAACACAAAATCAAACTTCCCATTACTGTAAAAAATGCGGTAAATTGCTGGTTCCTGATGAGATCGCCATAACAAAAAAACTCATCAACCGCGGCACTGCCATTTATTACTGTACAGGTTGTCTTGCAGAAGCTTTTGATGTAAAGAAAGAAAATATTGAAGCAAAAATTCAGTATTTTAAGGAGATCGGATGTACTTTATTTAATTAATACAATACTCTATCTTAGAGTTTTCATGAATTAATTCAAAATAAACCTTCCCTTATTATAAAAATATTTCAGGCCAGGAATCCAATATAAATTTCCTGGCCTGATACATGTTTGCAAAAAGCCTTTTACTCTATATCTACAGCACATCCGATTATGTTTTTCTTTTCTCCTCTATGATAAAATCCACTTATAAGAAAACAACAAGCATTTATACAATCTGCCGCCAAACATATGTGAGGGGCCATTGCCTAAAAACAAGGAGGACGTAACAATGAAAAAAAATCGGATACTATCCACAATCTTAGCTGCTGCTTTGTGCACTTCCCTGGCTGCCTGCGGAAAAAGCTCAGAAAATACCGGTAACGCAGCTAACACAGATAATAATACTCTTTCAGTATCTATTTGGGACAACAACCAGCTTCCAGGGCTAAAATCTATTATGGAAGATTTCACCAAAGAAACCGGTATTGCTGTAGATATTCAGGTAGTTCCATGGGATCAGTACTGGACCCTTCTGGAAGCAGGCGCTCAAGGAGGAACCCTGCCAGATGTATTCTGGATGCACTCCACCTACAGCCAGCGGTTTATGCGCAATGACATGCTTCTCGATCTGACTGACCGGATAACTCAAAGTGATACTATTGATCCCAATAATTATTATCAAGACATTCTGGGCTTATATCAATATGATGGAAAAACCTATGCCATCCCTAAAGATTATGATACCATTGCCCTTTGGTACAACAAAACCATGTTTGATGAAGCTGGTATTTCCTATCCGGATGAAACCTGGACTTGGGACACTTTCGCAGAAGTCGCTGCCAAGCTGACAGACAAAGACAACAATCAATACGGCTTTGCCTCTCCTGCCGCCTACAACCAGGATGGATACTATAGCATGATCTATGATATGGGCGGCTATATTCTTAATGAAGATAAGTCTGCATCCGGCTGGGACGCACCAGAGACCATCGCCGCTATGAACTGGTGGTATGACAATCTGGTAACTGTCTGCATGCCTACCCAGCAGATGATGGGAGAAAATACTACTGATGTCCTTTTTAGTTCCGGCCGTTCTGCTATGACCCTGCAAGGATCCTGGATGGTCAAAGCATTTTCCGAAAATGAATATATTGCAGCTAATGCCGATGTAGCTGTACTTCCCATGGCAAATGACGGCACTAGAAAAACCATCTATAACGGCCTGGGTCGGGCTGCCTCCGCAGAAGGTTCCAATACAGAAAATGCCTGGAAGCTTCTGGAATATTTAGGAAGTGAAGATGCACAGAGAAAACAAGCTGAAACCGGTGTCACCATGTCCGCTTATATGGGAACCTCTGATAAATGGACAGACTGTGCTCCTGACTTTAACCTGCAGGCATATTTGGATATGACAAAAGACATGGTCATCCGTCCCTATACCGCCAACACCAAAATTTGGGAAGACTATTCTCAGCAGGTAATGGTCCGGGCATACACTGCCGAAATCACCATGGAGGAAGCTTGTAAAGAGATTGCCGCATTTATGAACGAAAAAATGGCAGAAGAATAAATAAAACTTACTAAACACTTAAAAATCACAAAAACATTAAATAATAATTCCACAATACTATATATCATAATCCTCTATTTTGTATTGTGGGATTATTATTTTCCCTGCTATTTTTCCCTATTAATCCTCTTTTTTCTCCAACACCTTCATTCTGTAATATTTTGGGCTAACCCCATAGGCATTTTTAAACATTTTAGAAAATGTCAAAGGATTCTCATATCCAATAGATTCCGCAATCTCCTGAACAGACATTTTGGTTGTCCGAAGAAGCCTGCTTCCCTGCTCTAACCGATAACTCAGCAAATATTCCTGAGGGGAAATATCCATCCTCTGTTTAAAAATATGTGTTAAATAAGACCTGGTAATTCCAATATAAGAAGCAATATCACTAACTCTTGCATGAGCATAATGATTATGAATATAATCAAGAGCATTATCCACATAAATATCTGGAGAATAATCATGTGGAAGCGGCTTATTCTGTCTCTCAAGATTCTGATTCTGAGAATTTACCAATAAAGCAAGAATCTGATACAAAAGCGCTGTTCTGGTCAATTCATTGGATACTGTAACTTCATGATGGTTAAGAATCTCCTCAATGATTGCCAAAAATTCTTCTGGATCCAAATAAGAATCCCGCACAGGATGATCTGCCGTGATTCCTGCCTTTTCTAAATAAAGAGATGCCTTTGACCCATTAAAAGAAACCCATGCATAGTGCCAGGGATCCTCTGGATCTGAATAATAAAAAAGATTCACTCCAGGCATTGTTACAAATATCTGTCCCCTGTGAGGATGATATATCTTTCCATCCATCTCCAGTATTCCCCTGCCTGACAAGACAAAATGAACATGGTAATCCCTCCTCACAATAGGACCATAAAATTTATCTGATGTACAACGCTCTGTACCACAGACTGTCAGATAAAGCTCCACATCTTCAATGGGAAGACTTCCCAACATTCGGAAATTAGAACTGATACGATAACATTGCACCAGATCATCCATCATAAAATTCCTCCTCTGCCATTTTTCTTTTTTTATATTTCTTTATCTCTCTTTTTTATTTTAACAAATACTTTTAGAAAATGCACTCATTTTTTGTTAAAACAGACCAGTACCATTTTTATTGACAAAACTTTCGACCAATGATAAAATTCCAGCATATTTACATTTATTTTTAATGAAAGGATATAAACCCATGCCTACAGACCATATTGGTTTTCAGATCCGTACTCTGTCCAATCTTATCAGCCGCAAAATCAACCAAATGGTTTCAGACGAGGAGGAGACTCTGACTGCTCACCAAAGCTGGGTTTTAGACTATCTTACCAAAAATCATAATCAAGACATTTTTCAGCGAGACATCGAAAAAAAATTTTCCATCCGACGCTCCACTGCCAGCCATATGCTGCAGCTCATGGAAAAAAACGGTTACATTCGGCGCATTTCCTCGCCCGATGATGCCCGAATGAAAAAGCTGATTATCACAGAAAAAGGAATCGAAGCACAAAAACGTATGAAAGATCGTCTTTACCGATTTGAGGAAATTTTTCAGTCCGGCCTTTCATCAGAAGATCTTCAATATCTCAAGCAGCTTCTTTATAAACTAGGATGTAATATTCGATAAAAACAGCTTATATCCTGCCATTATTTTAAAAATAATATCAGATATAAGCTGTTTTCTATTTTCTTTGAGTCATATTTCCCAAATGATCCTCATAAAAAATTTATACATATCCATAATCTGTCCTGGTTTACTTTAACATTTCTCCATACCTTCCCAAAAAACTCCTGGTTCTGTCATTATCCGAGGCAAATACCATCTCCGGCGTTCCCTCCTCCACAATCACCCCATCTGCCATAAAGATTACCCGATCCGATATATCCTTTGCAAAAGCCATCTCATGGGTCACAATCACCATAGAAATATCCAAATCTGCAAGAGACTTAATCACTTTCAATACCTCTCCTGTCAGCTCTGGATCCAAGGCTGATGTAGGCTCGTCAAAAAACAATATCTTTGGATTTAGAGCCAATGCCCGGGCAATGGCCACCCTTTGGCATTGGCCACCGGAAAGCTGACAAGGATAAGCATTCTCCTTATCCTCAAGTCCCATTTTTTTCAGCAGCTCTTTCCCTGTCCGGTACACCTCATTCTTATCTCTCTTTTGCACAGAAATAGGGGCATCTATAATATTCCTTATTACAGAAAAATGGGGAAACAGATTAAAGTTCTGAAACACTAAACCATAATTCTCTTGGATTCGTTTCAGATCCTTTTGGGGAACATAAGTCATTTTTCCCGTTTCATCATTCCAGGCAGCTCTTTCCCCCATATAGATAAGTTCACCGCGATCCATAGTCTCCAGCATAGTTGCACAACGCAGAAGTGTAGACTTTCCTGAACCTGATGGACCAATAATAGAAACAATCTCTCCCTCTCCAACAGATAATGAAATATCCTTAATCACGGAAATACCATGAAAGGACTTCTCCACATGCTTCATCTCCAACAGTTTCATAACAATATCCACCCTTCATTGCTATTCCTTTTATCTACTGATAATAAGCCATTTTCTTCTCCGCATACTCCATTCCAACCGCTACCACCAGATTAAACACATAATAAAAAACCCCGGCCGCTGCAAAAGGAATCAAACTAGTCTGAGAAGACGCCAGTGCCTTGGCAATGGCAAATATTTCCAAAACACTGATCGTAAACGCAAGAGAAGTATCTTTCACTAAGGTAATTACTTCATTGGTCACTGAAGGAAGAATCCTTTTCATCACTTGAGGCAAAATAATCTTAAAAAAGGTCTGCACCTTTCCATATCCTAAAAGCTTTGCTGCCTCGTATTGTCCCACTGGCATAGACTGAATCCCGCTCCTATAAATCTCAGCAAAATAAGCTGCATAATTAATCACAAAGCCAATCAATGCTGCCCAAAGCCGATAACTGTTGGTAATCTTAATTCCAAACAAATAATAAGGCCCAAAATATACCACCATTAACTGAAGCATCAAAGGCGTTCCCCGCATAACGGAAATATACACCTTCACGATTCCTTTCAGCAAAGGATTATTTGACATTCTTCCAAACGCCACAATCATGCCAAGAGGCAGGGAAAAAATCAGAGTTACCACAAAAATCTGAATACTGACAAACATTCCGCCTACTAACTGTGACACCATCATGCTGACTGACATTTTCCCTGCTCCTTATTATTTACTCTTTATAGACCAATCTTTCCAAATACTTCATTTCCAATCGTAGTAACATCCCGCCCAAACCACTTGTCTGAAATCTCCTTTAATGTTCCGTCTTCAGCCATTTCCTCCAAAGCAGCCTGCACTTTATCTCTTAATTCCTCATTTCCCTTCTTAAATCCAACACCATACTCCTCAGAAGCAAGCGTTTCCTCCAAAATCACATACGAATCTCCGTCAGCTCTCTGCTCAATCTGATATCCAGCCACAATTACATCCATAGCAATGGCATCCACTGCCCCCATTTCTAAATCCATAAAAGCCGTATTATAATCCGGCGTAGTCTGCAGTGCTCCAAAGGTCTTTGTCAGCTCTGTATTATCCTTTAAAGCTGCCTCTGCCGAAGAATCTGCCTGAACTTCCACAATCTTACCTGCAAGATCCCCAAAGCCGTTTATTCCCGAATCTGCCGCCACTACAAACACCTGGCTGTTATTCATATAAGGCTCACTCCATGTATAATCATCTTCGCGGCCATTCATGGTAAATCCATTCCAAATACAATCAACGGTTCCGGAATCTAACTCCATATCCTTGGCATCCCAAGAAATCGGCTGTGGTATAAACTTCATTCCAAGACGGTTTGCCACCTCTTTAGCAAGATCCAAATCAAATCCCGTATATTCCCCATCATCTCCTACAAATCCCATAGGAGGAAAATTCTGATCAAATCCAACTGTAAAAGTACCGTTTTCCCCAGAAGCTTCATCTTTCTTTTCCTTGTCATCTTCCGTTTCGCTTTGTTTCTCCTGATCGCTCTCTGATTCCTTACTATCTTCTGAAAGTTCTGTTTCTGATGTACTTTCTGTGCTTTGTGCCGTAGTCTCTGCTGTTGTCGTATTCTCTGTACTTTGTCCGCCACATCCAGTTAATGACATTACCATTACTCCCATTAATAACATATTACCTATTTTTCTCATAATTCTTTATCCTCCTCTTTCATCAATATCAGAAATACAGCCGAAAAAGCTTTATTGTAGCTTTCTTCGGCACGCTACTATATTAGCATACTAAAGTATTTCTGTCCATCCCTATTTTAAATAAAAATAAAATCCCCCTTAAATCTGTTTTAGATTTAAGAGGGATGTCAGGTTTACTATAATCTTATTTTTTTATTTCCCATAATAAGCGCGCAGATACATTTCTCTAATCTCACTCATCAGCGGATAACGCGGATTAGCTCCTGTACACTGATCATCAAATGCCTGCTCCACCATATTATCCAAAGTATCCAGGAAGTATTTCTCATCCACACCATACTCTGCAATAGTTTTCTTTACTCCTACGGCTGCTTTCAGTTCTTCGATCTTCTCAATCAGCTTCTTTACAGCATCTTCATCATTATCTGCCTGGATTCCCACAAACCGGGCACATTCTGCGTATCTGGCACGGGTATGAGGATACTGATACTGAGAGAAGGTTCCCATCTTCCGCGGACACTCCTCAGCATTAAACTCCACAACCAAAGAAATCAAAAGTGCATTAGCAATACCATGAGGCAGATGATGGAATGCTCCCAGCTTATGAGCCATAGAATGACATACGCCCAGGAAAGCATTAGCAAAAGCCATACCAGCCAGACAAGAAGCATCTGCCATCTTAGAACGAGCCTCAACGTTAGACCCATCATTATAGCATATCGGCAGATATTCAAATACACTCTTCATTGCCTTTAATGCCAAACCATCTGTATAATCCGTAGCCATCACAGAAGCATAAGCTTCCAAAGCATGGGTCAATACATCTACACCTGAAGCGCTGGTCAAACCTTTCGGCTGGCTCATCATATTATCTGTATCCACAATCGCCATATTGGGCAAAAGCTGATAATCAGCTAAAGGATATTTTACTCCTGTCTCTTGATCTGTAATAACTGCAAAGGGAGTCACCTCCGAACCAGTACCAGAGGATGTAGGTATTGCCACAAAATAAGCCTTTTCGCCCATCTTAGGGAATGTATATACACGCTTCCGAATATCAATAAAGCGCATAGCCATATCCTGGAAATCTACTTCCGGATGTTCATACATCACCCACATAATTTTTCCTGCATCCATAGCAGAACCGCCGCCCAAAGCAATAATTACATCAGGCTGGAAAGCAGCCATAGCTTTAGCGCCTTCTTGTGCATTTGCAAGGGTAGGATCCGGCTGTACATTGGAAAAGCACTGATATACAATTCCCAGCTCATCCAGCTTATCTGTAATCGGCTTTGTATATCCATTCATATACAAGAAAGAATCTGTAACAATAAATGCCCTCTTCTTTCCCATTACCTCTTTCAGCTCATTCAATGCCACTGGCATACAGCCTTTCTTAAAGTATACTTTCTCAGGCGCACGGAACCACAGCATATTTTCTCTCCTCTCCGCCACAGTTTTGAAATTCAGCAAATGCTTTACACCTACATTTTCAGATACGGAGTTTCCTCCCCAGGATCCGCAGCCTAAAGTCAGAGACGGAGCCAGCTTAAAGTTGTAAAGATCACCGATACCACCATGAGAAGATGGAGTATTTGTCAAAATACGGCATGTCTTCATAGCTTCAGCATGCTTTAAGATTTTTTCATGTTCATTTACATTAATATACAAAGAAGCTGTATGTCCATAACCGCCGTCTGCTACCAGTCTCTCAGCCTTTGCCAAAGCCTCATCAAAGGTCTGAGCCTTATACATAGCCAAAACAGGAGACAGCTTTTCATGAGCAAATTCTTCACGAATATCAACAGACTCTACTTCACCGATAATAATCTTTGTATCCTTCGGAACATCTACACCAGCCAGCTTTGCAATCGTATGAGCAGTCTGTCCTACAATCTTTGCATTTAAAGATCCATTAATCAGTATAGTTTTTCTTACCTTTTCAATCTCATCCGGCTTTAAGAAATAACATCCCCGATATTCAAACTCTTTTTTCACTTCATCATAAATAGAAGCAAGAACAGTTACTGACTGTTCAGAAGCACAGATCATACCGTTATCAAAAGTCTTAGAATGAATGATGGAGCTGACTGCCATCTTAATGTCAGCCGTATCATCAATGATTACCGGCGTATTACCAGCGCCAACACCCAAAGCCGGCTTGCCAGAAGAATAAGCAGCACGTACCATTCCTGGACCTCCAGTGGCCAGAATAATATCTGCTTCCTTCATTACCAGATTGGTCATATCCAGAGACGGAACATCAATCCAACCGATAATTCCTTCCGGAGCTCCAGCCTTAACGGCTGCCTCCAAAACAACTCTTGCAGCTTCAATTGTACAATTCTTAGCCCGTGGATGGGGAGAAATAATAATCGCATTTCTTGTCTTCAGACAGATTAAACATTTAAAAATTGCAGTAGATGTAGGATTTGTCGTCGGAATAACCGCTGCCACTAATCCAATCGGTTCAGCCAGCTTTTTAATACCAAATGCCTTGTCTTCTTCTACTACTCCACATGTTTTGGTATCCTTAAAAGCATTGTAAATATACTCTGCGGCATAATTGTTCTTGATTACTTTATCCTCAACAACACCCATGCCTGTTTCCTTTACTGCCATCTTAGCCAGCGGAATTCTCAGCTTATTAGCGGCAGAAGCAGCCTCATAAAAAATCTTATCTACCTGTTCCTGAGTAAAGTTTGCAAATATCTTCTGCGCTTCCCTCATTGCCTGCATTTTTGCTTCTAATGCTTCAACACTGTCAACGACTGCAGGAACATTCTGTTCTTTCTTTGCCATTACTCTCTCCTCCACATTTTTCTGACATCATTATATCGATAATTGTTATCGATATTTTTTTAACAATCTTGCTATGATTGCATTATACTTCCTTGTTAAATAATTGTCAATATATATTTTTAAATTACACAAAAAAAAATCTTTCTCCTGTTTATGATATATTATACATTATTAACAATAAAATATCCTTTGTCCACTGAACGTATCATTCTAATATAAAAACAGAGGATATTTTGTGAATATCCCCTGTTTTTATTAATCATCCGGCTCCAATTCATCAAACAACTCCGAATCATAGAATTCCCGAATTGTAACACCTAATCCGTCTGCAATCTTATTAATATTAACAATACCTGGATTTTTACTTTTGCCATTAATAATACTCTTATATGTTGATGACGGCATTCCTGCTCTATAACTTACAGAGTAACCACTTAAATTTTTCTGTCGGCATAATTCGGCAATCCTGAAGCTGGTTGCCTCACGTATATTCATAACCATCCACCCTTTCTCTATAAGTTTATTCTATATTGGAAATATAACAGGACTATATATTATCCTGTATATATAAGAATACCAAAATTTTCCAATATTTCATTAA
>OFGX01001624.1_pt1 | contig 13128 bp, 12 predicted proteins | sample 1521831 | NCBI WGS metagenome assembly OFGX01 (sample SAMEA3504080, study PRJEB24116) | mouse gut metagenome | biome: mouse gut; feature: mouse-associated habitat; material: faeces | place: Denmark | collected 2011
TAAGATTATTACCACCGCATCTGCTTTTGAAGAAGGCGTAGTATCCCTGAGCGACCAATTTTTCTGTCCGGGATATAAAATGGTGGAAGACAGGAGAATCCACTGTCATAAAAGAACCGGCCACGGTTCCGAGGATTTTACACAGGGAATTATGAATTCCTGCAATCCGGTATTCATCGAGCTGGGCCTGCGGCTGGGCGTGGATAATATATACAAATATTTTGAGCAGTTCGGACTTTTAAGCCGGACAGGAATTGATCTTCCGGGAGAGGCAGCCACCATTATGCACAATAAAAATAATGTGGGGCCGGTGGAACTTGCAACGGTGTCATTCGGACAGTCTTTTCAGGTTACGCCCATTCAGCTTGCCACAACAGTTTCTTCCTTAATTAATGGAGGAAAACGGATTACGCCTCATTTCGGCGTAGCAGTAAAAGACGACCAGGGAGAACTGATTGAAACCCTGCAGTATGACGTGCAGGAGGGAATTGTCAGCAGTGAAACTTCTCAGGTACTGCGTACAGTGCTGGAAAAGGTGGTAGCAGAGGGAAGCGGAAAACGGGCTTTTATAGAAGGTTTTTCCATAGGCGGTAAGACAGCTACTTCCCAGACTCTGCCCAGAAGCGCCAATAAATATATTTCTTCCTTTCTGGGATTTGCTCCGGCAGATAATCCCCAGGTACTGGCGCTTGTGGTCATCAACAATCCCCAGGGGATTTACTATGGGGGCACCATTGCGGCGCCGGTGGTAAAAGAGATTTTTTCCAATATTTTACCTTACCTGGGCATTGAGAAGGAAGTGGATCCGGCCAAAAAGGAACAGGCACTTGAATAATGCATGGAAAGGTTTTATAATAAGCAGGATTGCAGAAACGCCCCTGCAGAGGGGCAGGTTTTGAGATACGATAAAAAAGAAAGATACGGTGAGCATAAAACATCGTAAAACAAAGAGGTGTAGAGAAAATGGAACAGAGAGTAATAGTTCCGGTGCTGATTGCGTTTGCAATTACGGCTGTACTGGGTCCGGTAGTGATTCCGATTTTGAGAAAATTAAAGGTAGGACAGACAGAGCGGGAAGAACTGAAATCCCATCTGAAAAAGGCAGGGACTCCCACCATGGGCGGCCTGATGATACTGGCCGGCATTGTGGTAACTTCCCTGATTTATGTGAAAGATTATCCAGGGATTCTGCCCATACTGTTTGTAACGGTAGGATTTGGAATTATCGGATTTCTGGACGATTATCTGAAAGTGGTACTGCGGCGCTCTGACGGACTTTTACCCTGGCAGAAGATGGCAGGACAGATTCTGGTGACCATTGTGTTTATTTACTATATGATTCGGTATACCCAGGGAGCTGAAAAAATGCTGATTCCCTTTACCGGTGGTTTTGAGCACGGAGTTTATCTGGATCTGGGATGGCTGGCAGCTCCTGTTATGTTCCTGGCCATTCTGGGAACGGTAAACGGGGCCAATTTTACCGACGGACTGGATGGCCTGGCTTCCAGTGTGACAGTGCTGATTGCAACCTTTTTCTCTGTGGTGGCCATCGGAACAGGCAGCGGAATAGAACCTGTGACCTGTGCGGTTGTGGGAGCCCTGCTGGGCTTTCTTCTGTTCAATGTGTATCCTGCCAGCGTATTTATGGGGGATACCGGTTCTCTGGCGCTGGGCGGCTTTGTTGCCGCAGCTGCGTATATGCTGCAGATGCCGTTGTTTTTGCCGATCGTAGGATTTATTTATATGGTGGAAGTGATCTCCGTTGTAATCCAGGTGGGATATTTTAAGGCGACCCATGGCAGGCGGTTTTTCCGTATGGCGCCGATTCATCATCACTTTGAGCTGTGCGGCTGGTCGGAAACAAGAGTCGTGGCTGTGTTTTCCATTGTGACGGCGCTGCTTTGTCTGACGGCGCTTATGGCATTGTAGGAGGGTGATGTAAATGATTGACAATAAGAAGAGATATCTTGTGGCGGGAACCGGAAAAAGCGGCGTTGCAGCTGCAAAACTGCTGGTGGAAAAAGGATTTTCAGTCAGGCTCTATGACGGAAACGAAGCGCTGGATGCTGCCTTGTTTTATGAAAAACATCCGGAATTAAAGGGAATTGAGATCCTTCTGGGCACATTGCCGGAAGAGGAAATGAAACAGACGGATATTCTGGTGTTAAGTCCCGGAATTCCGACGGATCTTCCGATGGTTTTGGCTATGAAACAGATGGGAGCAACCGTATGGGGAGAAATCGAACTTGCATATGCTTTTGCAAAGGGCAGGTTGCTCGCCATAACGGGAACCAACGGAAAAACGACGACAACGGCGCTGCTGGGTGAGATTTTAAAAGAACATTATCCGGATGTCAGGGTCGTAGGAAATATCGGAATCCCGTATACGAGCGTGGCTGCAGATACGACAGATGAGACGGTGACGGCGGCTGAAATCAGTAGCTTTCAGTTAGAGACGATTCATACGTTTGCGCCGGAAGTGACGGCGATTTTAAATATTACGCCGGATCATTTGAACCGACATCATACCATGGAACAATATATCGCCGCCAAAGAGAGTATTACAAAAAATCAAAAGCCAACAGATTTATGCGTGCTGAATTACGAAGATGAGGTCTTGCGCGCGTTCGGCGAGCAGCTTTCGACCCGGGTGATGTGGTTTTCCAGCGGCAGGGAGTTAACGTACGGGTTTTACCTCAAAGACCACACAATCTTTCTCGCCAGAGAAGGAAGCGTGTCGGAAGTTGTAAAGACAGAGGAATTAAAACTGTTAGGGAAACATAATTATGAAAATGTAATGGCGGCTGCGGCGATGGCATACGGAATCGGCGTTCCGCTTCGCTCGATACGAAAAGTTCTGCTGCGTTTTACCGCAGTCGAGCACAGAATCGAGTATGTGGCGGAAAAAAGAGGGGTCTGTTTTTACAATGATTCCAAGGCGACGAATCCAGATGCCGCGATCCAGGGAATTAAGGCGATGGAGCGTAAGACTTATCTGATCGGGGGAGGCTGCGATAAAGGTTCCGATTACGGTACCTGGATCGAAGCATTTGACGGTAAAGTCAAAGAACTTGTTTTGATCGGAGAGACTGCCGAAGCGATTGCAAAAGCTGCAAAAGCCCGTGGATTTTCGGCGGTTACATTTGCGAATACGTTACAGGAGGCGGTTTTGGCTTGTTATGCACATGCAGAAAAAGGAGATGCCGTTTTGCTTTCACCAGCGTGTGCAAGCTTTGGCATGTTTTTGAATTATGAAGAACGGGGCAGGATCTTTAAAGAAATTGTGCAGAATTTAGAGGAGTGAATCTATGAGCCGCAGGCCGAGGGAAACGAAAAACGGGAAAAAGCAAATTAAATATTTTGATTATACGCTGCTGTTTATCATAATTTTTCTGGTGGGTTTCGGCCTGGTTATGCTTTACAGCACAAGTTCCTACAATGCGCAGTTAAAATTCGGTGATTCCGCTTTTTATTTAAAAAAGCAGCTGTCTGCGTCTCTTCTCGGTTTTGCGGGTATGCTTGTCGTTGCAAATATAGATTACCATATCTGGCTTCGTTTGAGCAGTTTGTTTTATCTGGCGGCGCTCGCGCTATGTACGGCGGTTATTTTCGCGGGAAGTACCTTAAACGGTTCGACCCGGTGGTTAAAAATCGGTCCGCTTTCGTTCCAGCCGTCGGAAATGGCAAAAATGGCTGTGATTTTGTTCCTTGCGGCGATTATCAATAAGATTCCCAAGCAGATGGGACGGTTTGCCACGGTAGTAAAAGTCATGTGTATCGTGCTGCCGGTCGTTGGCGTCGTTGCTTACAGCAATTTGAGTACGGCGATTATCATCATGGGAATTGCCATCTGCCTGATCTTTGTGGCAAGCCCCAAATACGTTCAGTTCCTTGTTATGGGAGGCATTGTCGTAGTATTTGGCGGAATCTTTATTATGCTCGAGAGCTACCGCCTGGACCGTCTGAAGATCTGGCTCAATCCGGAAGCCTATGAAAAAGGATACCAGACGCTGCAGGGCTTATATGCTATCGGTTCCGGCGGCCTGTTTGGAAAGGGCTTAGGGGAGAGTATGCAGAAACTCGGATTTTTGCCCGAAGCGCAGAACGATATGATTTTTTCGATTATCTGTGAGGAGCTGGGCTTATTCGGCGCCATCTGCGTCATTCTTTTGTTTTTGCTTATGATCTGGAGGTTTCTGGTGATTGCAAATAATGCGCCGGATTTATTCGGGGCGCTGATCGTTGTCGGAATTATGGCGCATATCGCCATACAGGTCATGCTGAATATTGCGGTTGTTACCAATACGATCCCAAATACGGGCGTTACGCTGCCGTTTATCAGTTACGGCGGTACTTCGGTGGCGATCCTTCTGACCGAGATGGGACTTGCGCTGAGCGTATCCCGCGGAATAAAACTGGAGATGGTATAATATGGGAAGTAACAGGTCGATGTCGATACGGGAAAAAAAGCGAAAGCAGAGAAGAAGAAAAAAGATTCTTTTTGTTCTGCTGGCATTCCTTTTGACGGGGTCCGCCGCAGCTTTGATCGTGTGGAACGTTTTTACCGTAAAGACGGTTCTTGTGGAAGGGAACGAATACTATTCGGACAAGCAGATTCAGCAATTTATTTTAAACGATGAATATTCCTGGAATTCTCTTTACGTATTGTTAAAACACCGGCTGCTTGAAGGCGAAGAGATTCCGTTTATCGATACGGTTGAAATTTCCTTAAAGAATCCGCATACGTTAAATGTTCACGTATATGAAAAGGGAGTGATCGGTTATCTTTATATATCGGCGATCGGACAAAACGCATATTTTGATACGGACGGTTTTGTCGTAGAAACGTCGAAAGAAGTGATCAAAGATACGCCTCAGGTGGAAGGGCTGGACTGCGATAAAGTGGTTTTATATGAAAAGCTTCCGATCAAAGACGAGAATGTATTAAAAAGCCTTCTGACTACATCCAGGGCTCTGGAGAAAAACGGAGTCATACCGGCAAAAATAAAGTTTGACGAGACGGGGGATATTTCTCTGGACTACGGGGCGATACAGGTTCTGCTCGGTTCATCCGAAGAACTGACGCAGAAAATACTGCGGCTTTCCTATATTCTGCCGGAGCTTTCCGGAAAACGGGGAGTCCTGCATATAGAAAACTGGACGGAGAATACGCCGAATATTATCTTTGACGAGGCAAAATAAAAAAAATCCAATTTCTAGTTGATTAATTTGGTAAAAAACTATATTATATTCTATATGAGTATGTTCAAATAAAAGTTGAATCATAGAATATATGTTTGATATGTATTTTTATGGATAGAAGGAGGAACTACGTTGTTAGAAATTAAGACACCAGATGCAGATTCCAGTGCAAAGATTATTGTAGTAGGAGTTGGAGGCGCCGGGAATAATGCAGTAGATAGAATGATCCAGGAAGAGATCAGGGGCGTGGAATTTATCGGTGTAAATACCGATAAGCAGGCATTGATGCTCTGCAAAGCGCCGACGCTGATCCAGATCGGTGAAAAACTGACCAAAGGCCTTGGCGCGGGAGCACAGCCGGAAGTAGGTCAGAAAGCGGCGGAAGAGAGCGCGGAAGAGCTGACGTCTGCAGTAAAGGGCGCAGATATGGTGTTCGTTACCTGCGGCATGGGCGGCGGTACCGGAACGGGAGCGGCTCCGGTCGTAGCTCAGATTGCCAAGGAACAGGGAATTTTAACCGTAGGAGTCGTTACCAAGCCGTTTAAATTCGAAGCGAAAACCCGCATGGTGAATGCGATTTCCGGCATTGACCGATTAAAAGAGTGCGTCGATACATTGATTGTCATTCCGAACGATAAGCTGCTTGAGCTGGTAGACCGAAGGACGACGATGCCGGATGCCCTAAAGAAAGCGGATGAAGTCTTGCAGCAGGCGGTACGCGGTATCACTGACCTGATTAATCTGCCGGCTTTGATCAATCTGGATTTTGCGGATGTTCAGACGGTTATGAAAGACAAAGGACTGGCGCATATCGGTATCGGAACCGCCAAAGGAGACGACAAGGCGATCGAAGCGGTGAAGCTTGCCGTTGCAAGTCCGCTGCTTGAAACGACGATCACAGGCGCGTCTCATGTCATTATCAATATTTCCGGAGATATTTCTCTGATGGATGCCAACGATGCGGCAAGTTACGTGCAGGATCTTGCCGGGGATAATGCAAATATCATCTTCGGAGCAAAATACGACGAGAATATGACGGATGAAGCGACGATTACCGTAATTGCCACAGGACTTGAGAGTCAGTCTTCTGCCGTGAAGCCTGCGGGATTAAAGTATTCGTCCAATGCCGGATCGGGACGGACGGCACAGCCTGCAGGAAGGCCGATGACAATGGGCACAAGACCCATGGCGCCTTCTTCTTCCGGTATACATAGTTCATCGGCAGGCATGGGAAATTCCATGCAGCAGCCGACTACGACGCCGTTTAATTACGGCGGAATTAAAAAACCACAGAGACCGGAGAGTTCTGTGAAGCAGAAAGATATTCAGATACCGGAGTTTTTAAAAAATGCCCGTAAATAAAACGACACATTTAGGCCTTAAGAAGAGCAGATCTTCTTAAGGTCTTTTTTTGTCAGTTTTCTTGGATGAAATTCAGGAAAAAATTACCAGAGTTTGACAAATTATGAAATCCGCATCTTTTATAATAAATGTCAGCAGAAGGATCTGGAGGTGAAGAGTGAATTATGTATTCTATGCAGATGTATTTTTCCTGACCAATTGTTATCTGGATTTTTTGGCTGTGTATGCAGTCGGCGAACTGTTGAACCAAAAGAAAAGACTGCTCCGTTATCTGATCGTTTCTGCCGTCGGCAGCCTGGCAGGATGCGTATTGTTTGCGGTACTGCAAGATTATGATATGTATCTGCTGTGCATGCATTTTATGATCAATCCGGGACTTGTGTTCTGCTGCTTTTTTCCGGCAGAAAAAAGAATATACGGAAAGGCGTTCTGCCTGATGTATTTTGTCGTGCTGCTGTTGGGCGGAAGCGTGGAATGGATGTACGTTACGGTCTGCGGCAGAACGTATTATGAACTCTGCCTCTTTTTTACACTGATCCCGGTAACCGTATTTCTATATATATTACGTAAAAAACGAAAAAGTGTGCAGTGTTTTTGCCGGGTTTGGATCAAACACAAAGAAAAGGAGATCGCTTTGCCGGCATTGTACGATACGGGAAACCGCCTGATCGACCCGTATATTAAAGAACCGGTGCATATCGTACCCAAAGACGTATACGAGACATTCGGGGGTATGGAAACGTTTGGCGTTCGTTTGATCCCGTTTTCTTCGGTAGGATGCAAAAACGGCATGCTGCAGGCGTTTACGGTAGATTCTATACGGATGGAAAACGAAGGCGCCGTTTATGAAATTTCTCCGGCAGTCTTAGCAGCGGCAGAGGAAGAAATTTTTCAGGGGCGGGCATATCGGATGATATTAAACAGCGAAAGTATGGAAAGAAAAGAGGAAAAAATATGTACATAAAAATAAATATCCCAAAACAGATTCAGTTCAAATGGATACCGTCGTTTTGTCAGATGGTATTCGGTCCCAAAAACGAAATTCATTATATCGGCGGAGCGGAAGTTCTGCCGCCTCCGTTAGCGGCGGAGGAAGCCGCCTGCATCCGCTGCCTTGGCGAAGGAGGAGAAGATGCGGCAAAAAGCACGCTGATCGAGCATAATTTAAGGCTTGTCGTCTACATTGCCAAGAAATTTGACAATACCGGCATTGGCGTGGAAGATCTGATTTCGATCGGAACGATCGGTCTGATCAAATCGATCAATACATTTAATCCTCAGAAAAATATCAAGCTGGCAACGTATGCTTCCCGCTGTATCGAAAATGAAATTTTGATGTATTTAAGAAGAAACAGCAAGACGAAGATGGAGGTCAGTATTGACGAGCCGTTAAACGTTGACTGGGACGGGAATGAATTGCTGCTTTCGGATATTCTGGGAACCGATGAGGACGTGATTTACCGGGATATTGAAGCGGAGGTAGAACATCATCTGCTTGGCAAAGCGATTGATAAATTATCCGGGCGGGAGCGTTTAATCGTGGAACTGCGCTATGGACTTGGCAGAGGCGGCGGCAGAGAACTGACGCAGAAAGAAGTGGCGGACCGTCTCGGCATCTCGCAATCGTACATATCCAGGCTGGAAAAAAAGATCATGCGCCGTCTGAAAAAAGAAATGATCCGTCTGGAATAAAAGTCTGTGCAAGCGGCTCTTTCCTATGGTATAATTGAGACATTGAAACGATGGGAAGAGGGTGCCTGAACGATGAAATTAGAATTTTTGGGGGCGGATCATGAGGTGACCGGTAGCTGCCATTTTCTGGAATTCGGAGAAAAACGCCTGTTGGTGGACTGCGGTATGGAACAGGGAGCGGATTTATATGTCAATCAGGAGATTCCGGTAAATCCGGCGGCGATCGATTATGTCTTTCTCACGCATGCGCATATCGACCATTCCGGGCTGCTGCCGCTGATTTATGCGCACGGGTTCCGCGGTCAGGTTTTTGCGACAAAGGCGACCTGCGAGCTGTGTGGCATTATGTTAAGGGACAGCGCGCATATTCAGATGTTTGAAGCGGAGTGGAAAAACCGCAAAGGGAGGCGTGCGGGAGAACCGGAAATTGTGCCGTTGTATACGATGGAAGATGCGGAAGGCGCATTGCGGCTGCTCTCGGCATGTGAATACGGAAAAAAAATATCCGTCGATGCACAATTAGACGTTAGGTTTGTAGACGCCGGGCATCTGCTGGGCTCTTCGAGCATCGAGATGTGGGTAAAAGAGGACGGGAAGGAAGTAAAGATTGCCTTTTCCGGAGATATCGGCCATGCCGGGAAACCTTTGATCAAAAATCCGGAATTTATAACGGAAGCAGATTATGTAGTGATGGAATCGACATACGGCGATAAGAACCATGCCGAACCGCCGGATTTTTCCAGAGAGCTTGCGGCGGTGATCGACCGCACGTTTGCAAGGGGCGGCAATGTGGTCATTCCTGCGTTTTCCGTAGGTAGGACGCAGGAAATGCTCTATTTTTTAAGAAAAATCAAAACGGACCGCATGATGAAGCGGTTTTTGGATTTTGAAGTGTATATCGACAGTCCGCTGGCGGTAGATGCCACAGGTATTTTCCATAAAAACGTAGCGGATTGTTTTGATGAGGAAGCGTTGTCTCTGGTTAAGCAGGGGATCAATCCAATCGGTTTTCCGGGCTTAAAAATGGCCATCACAAGCGACGAATCGAGAGCGATCAATTTTCTGGAAAAGCCGGTCGTAATCATTTCGGCGTCCGGTATGTGTGAAGCGGGACGGATCCGGCATCATTTAAAGCACAATCTCTGGAGAGAGGAATCTTCTATATTGTTTGTAGGATTTCAGGTTCCGGGGACGCTGGGGCATGCCCTGTTAAACGGAGCGAAGGAAGTGAAGCTCTTTGGGGAATATATACAGGTTTCTGCAGAAATCTTAAATCTGCCTGGTATCAGCGGTCATGCGGACCGAGATCATTTGACACAATGGGCTTCCAAAATAAAACGTCCGAAAAAAATTTTTGTGGTACATGGGGACGATCATGTATGCGACCGGTTTGCCGAGCATTTGGAGCAGACGCTTTGCGTTTCCGCCGTCGCTCCTTACAGCGGAGACTGTTATGAACTTCTGACCGGAGAGATGGTCGCGCAGGGAAGCAGAGAGCAGGCGGTAAAGAAAAAGAAAGCAAAACAGCGCGCTTCCTCCAATATTTTTGCAAGGCTCCTTGCAGCGGGCCAGCGGCTGTTGGCTGTGATCGGCCGCTGCGAAGGTATGCCGAACAAAGAACTCGGCAGGTTTGCCGATCAGATCAATTCCCTTTGCGATAAATGGGACCGTTAGTCAGGAAAGATAGCTGCGCATGCTTTTTAAAGCAGATTTTTCGAGCCGGCTGACCTGTGCCTGGGAGATGTGGATTTCTTCTGCAACTTCCATTTGGGTTTTTCCCTCAAAAAAACGCAGTTTGATAATGTAATTCTCACGTTGGTTTAAGTGTTTCATGGCGTCGTTGACGGAAAGGTTTTCGATCCAGTTTTCTTCTTTGTTTTTCTTGTCTTTGACCTGGTCCATGACATAGAGCGTATCGCCGCCGTCGGTATAGACCGGGTCATAGAGGGAAAGCGGGCTTTGAATCGCGTCTAGGGCGAAGACCAGTTCTTCTTTCGGTATGCCGGTAGATTCGGAAATTTCCTGGATCGTAGGTTCTTTAAAGGAAGTTTTTGCCAGCTCTTCTTTGGCATGGATGGCTTTGTATGCGGTATCCCGCAGGGAACGGCTGACGCGTATGGAAGAAGCGTTATCCCGCAGGTAGCGCCGGATTTCGCCGATAATCATAGGAACCGCGTAAGTAGAGAATTTTACGCCGATGGTATCGTCAAAATTATCAATGGATTTGATCAGTCCGATGCAGCCGATCTGAAACAGGTCGTCTACATTTTCGTTATTGCCGGAAAAACGTTTGATCACGCTTAATACGAGCCTTAAGTTTCCTTTGATATAAGTTTCTCTGGCGGCGGCATCACCGGCTTTGATTTTTTTGAATAATTCTTTTTTTTCCTCTTCTTTGAGGATGGGGAGTTTGGATGTGTTAACACCGCAGATTTCGACTTTGTAGGCAGCCATGGGAGAACCTCCAGTTTCTTAAAGTAGTATATAAAAATGATTCTCACATTTGCCTTTTTTTATTCACAAAAAACGGCTTCATAAAATAACATAAAACAGGATAAGAAAAAAGAAATAATAGAATAAGGAGATACAAATGCAAGATACGATTGATAAAAGAAATTTCAGAGAAAAATGTGCAAGGAGCATTGTAAAAGGATATAATGTGCGCTATGTAACCCAGGAGGAAACGGAAGCAGAGAAAGCTTTGGAAAAAGCCCAAAATCAACGGCAGGCAGCGGGCGTTTCGGAGAAAGAGATGGTATTTGAGGCGGATGAGAGGTATGCCAGCCAGCCGTCTTCCCGGTATGGGACAACGAGTGTGAACGATCCGGTGACGAAGGAACAGATTGAGAGAATTTTAGGGGAACAGAACGTGGATCCGTTTGAAGCGTTCCGCGAAGAGGCATAATAGAAGCAGGAACCAAGTGTCTGGCGGCAGCATAAAATAAAAGTGAGAAGGAATTTTGTGAGGGGTCGCTATGGCGGTGATTACGATGCATAAGTATCAGGGATTGGGAAACGACTACCTGGTGTTTGATCCGAATCAGAATAAGATTACCCTTTTGGAAAGAAAGATCCGCTTGCTCTGCCAAAGGAATTTCGGCGTGGGAGCGGACGGAATTTTATATGGTCCCCTGTTGGATGAGGGAAAGATAGGAGTATCTATTTTTAACCCGGACGGGAGCGAAGCGTCGGGAAGCGGGAACGGCGTACGGATTTTTGCGCGATATTTGAAGGATTTTGGGTATGTTTCAGAAAAGAAAATTGTCATTACGGAAAAATCGAAAGATGTGGAAGTGGAATTTTTGGACGACGACGGAAGATGCATGAAAGTAGATATGGGAAAGGCGGATTTTATGCGGTCCGTGTTATCGGACGGATGCTCCCGTGAAATGTTTAACGAACCGCTGATGTTTCATGGAAATTTCTATAATACAAGTTGTATTTCTCTCCAAAGTCCCAATTGCGTGATTATGACGGAAGATGTTTCCTGTAAACATGCAAAGGAGCTCGGACCGTATGTGGAAAATGCAGCCTGTTTTCCGAACCGAATGAATTTACAGCTCTGCAAAGTAGAGAGCAGGAATCGGCTTAGAATTCAAATATATGAGCGCGGAGCAGGTTATACCTTAGCTTCCGGTACAGGCGCCTGTGCGGCGGCAGCCGCGGCTTACCGGATGGGACTTACGGAGCGGGCGGTAACGGTTGTTATGCCAGGAGGAGAGCTTGGGATTGAAATCGGGCCGGACGGGACGGTTTTTATGACGGGAACGGTGAAGAAAGTTGCAACGTTTACGCTGGCGGAAGATTTTTTTTCGTGATTTGTTTCATAAAAGCAGAATGGGGCTTTACGCCTGCCGCTTCTATTTGTTATAATAATAGACCGGGCAGAAAAATGCCAAAGCGGATCCGGCGGTGAAACGCCGTTAGATAAAGTGAAACGCTGTCATCATGACAGAGAGAAAGAAACAGAAAAGAGAAAGGAACGACAGATGAAAATTTCGGAACTGTTACATAGTCAGGACGTGGGAATTTCCTGTGAATTATTTCCGCCCAAATTAGGAAGTCAGCTTGCAAATGCGAAAGAAGTCGTAAAGGAGATGGCGGAACTTTCGCCTTCTTATATGAGCATTACATACGGCGCGACGGGAGGTACGAGCGAGTATACCGTAGATATGGCGAATGAAATCCAGAATGTCAACCATATACCGGCGCTGGCGCACTTAACATGCGTATCCTCTACAAGAGAGAAGGTACATTCGGTGATTCGCCAGTTAAAGGAAAAACAGATTGAAAATATTCTGGCGCTTCGGGGGGATGTTCCGGTTCGGGCGGATTTTCCTCTCCCAAATCAATACCGGTATGCCTGTGAGCTGATTGCAGATATTAAGAGCCAGGGAGATTTCTGCATCGGAGGGGCATGTTATCCGGAAGGGCATCCGGAAGCAGCTTCCATGTATGAAGATCTGGATCATCTGAAAGAAAAAGTGGATGCGGGCTGTGATTTTCTGACGACCCAGATGTTTTTTGACAATAACATCTACTATAATTTTATGTATAAGATCCTTCAGAAAAATATTCATGTACCGGTCGTTGCCGGCATTATGCCGGTGACAAACAGCGGACAGATCAAAAAGATCATTTCGCTCTCCGGCAATATGATACCGCCGCGGTTTAAGGCGATTGTCGACCGGTTTTGGGACAATCCGGCCGCCATGCGGCAGGCGGGCATTGCATATGCGACGGAACAGATCATCGACCTGATTGCAAACGGCGTAAACCATATACATATCTATACGATGAATAAACCGGATGTGGCAGGTGAGATCCTGGATCATCTTTCAGAAATCTATATCAGAAGATAGACCTAAAAGA
>OFGX01001632.1_pt1 | contig 13080 bp, 8 predicted proteins | sample 1521831 | NCBI WGS metagenome assembly OFGX01 (sample SAMEA3504080, study PRJEB24116) | mouse gut metagenome | biome: mouse gut; feature: mouse-associated habitat; material: faeces | place: Denmark | collected 2011
GTAATAAAGACCGAAAATAAGGGATTATAGGGGCGGTTGCTCCATATATTCCGATGATTCTGTCCGGCCGCATGCGCAGGGATGACTTGATCAGATCGCGGATGGTAATCTCGCTGCAGCCCTCCACATTGCTGTTGCGGGTCTCGAGGCGGACCAGATTGGGAAGCCCCTGCAGCTGCAGTTCCGCGCTGTCTTCGATGGTGATGACTCTCTCTTCCGATGGGATATATTGTGACAGGACATTCAGGAATGTGGTCTTTCCGCTTCCTGTGCCGCCGCTGATGAAAATATTATATTTGGCCCTGACCAGCTTTTCCAGGAAAGCTGCGGCCTCTCGGGAAATAGACTCTATCTGGAGCAGACGCTCCATGGTGATCGGTTTTTCGGGAAAACGCCTTATGGTGACGATAGGGCCGTTGAGGGCTATGGGGTTCATGACGATATTGACCCTGGCTCCGTCAGGAAGCCTGGCGTCCACGATGGGCGAAGCCTCATTCACTACCCGGTTGCATCCAGCCACAATCTGCTGTATCACATCCTGCAGCTTCTCCGTGGATTCAAACCCGATATCAAGCTCTCTGAGCCTCCCGTCCTGCTCCACGAAAATATGGTCTTTTCCGTTGATCATAATTTCCGTGACGGAGCTGTCCTCCACAAATATCTGCAGAATATCCAGCCTGCGCAGTGAATCGAACAGTTCCTGCTTCAGCCGCCTGCGCGTTTCCACCGGATAGGCCAGCAATTTCTGCTCCAGCAGGATCTCGTCTATCGTGTCCTCCACCTCGGCATCCGTGAAGTCCTTGAGGAAATCCATCCTCTCCTGGACCTTGCCGCGCAGTTCTCTCTTCAGTTCTGCATATTCCATTCTCCCTCCTCCTCTTCCTCCAGACTCGCAAGGATTCCCTTGACCAAATCCGCCATATCTCCTTTTGTCAGTTGTTCCAGCTCCTCCGGAAGCTTCTGGATGTGGGACAGCGACAGGCGCTTTGTCTTGCCCAGCACATCCCCATATTCGTACAGGGCCAGGACATGCTCATATTGGAGGAGTTTGCTCCGGGCAATCCTGTCCTCACGGGTCAATGTATAAACCTGGGTGCACATCCGAAGAATCTCAAAAAGCCCCTGCATGCTCTCCCCCAAGTCTAGGACTACATACTCGTATTCTTCCAGTTCCTCGATTTTCTGCAGCAGCCCAAGCCACTCCTCCGCCGTGACACCAAGCAGATTCTGCCCGGATTTCATGGGCGGGATGTAGGCCAGCCTGCCCTTGTGCTTCAGAATCGTCTGCATCCTGAGCCGGAACTTGTCCTTCTGGGCATTGAGAAAATAGAGAAGATCCGCCATGTCCAGGGTCTGCATATCCGGCAGAAGTTCCGCGATTCCCGCGTAATGCTCGAAATTCAGATACAATGTGGGATGGCTTTCGGCCAGCATCAGGCTCATGGTAATCGCGAAGGAAGTCTGCATGCATCTGTGCACCGGAGAATAATTGCCGATGAATATGGTCTTGCGGTTGGTGCGGAACACGGGCAGCTGTACATCGCTTATCTCCATATAGATTCCCAGAAGCTGCTTGAGCACCTCCTCCGCCTCCTGATATTTGTTCACATAGGAGACGCCCTCCCATCGCATGACGCCGCTCTCATTGAGCACGATCACGCACCGGGGACAGATCTCCTGCAGCTTCCGGCAAAAGGTCGATTCGGCCACCACCAGCATGTCGATTCCCTGGGCCCCCGCTTCCAGCAGGGTCTCCACATTCGTATAGGTGTGCAGCTCCCAGGGCAGGTTTTTATGTTTCTTCATGAATTCTGTCATCAGCTGCGCATATTCTTCCTCCATATCGCACAGCGCCATGACCTTATGGATTTTTTCTCTCAATAGACACCTCCCAGATACAGCAGCACGCTGGCCAGTGCGGGACCCGACAGGCAGATTCCGGTACGCTCCCGCTCTTCCCTCTCTTCCATATAAAGCTGCCAGCTGCCGCTTTTAGCCACTGCGGCAAGGTACCCTGCCAGATACCGCATGCGCTCGCAGAAATCCTCTCTCCTACACATTTTCACCAATGAAATCACCGCTGCGATCAGCAAAGAACACATCAAGAAAGCCAGAATCTTGCCGACGGGCAGATAGCCCGCCGTGGCCCCATAGAGCTTCACGTCCCCCGCCCCCAGGCACCCGATTTTGAAGAACGGATATAGAAATGCCACAATCAGCGCCGCTTGTCCCAGATAGGACAATGCTCCCGGCACTCCCTGGTTCCGGAACCGCCATCCCACGCCCAGAATCGCCATCCATATCAATAAATGATTCGGAATTCTCTTGTCCCTGTAATCATAACCGCAGGCCGCCGTCAAAAAAACACACAGCGCCGCCAAATACATCATCTCCTTCTCTCCTGATATCGTACCTGGTTACCGAGGCGAATCATGCCTCCGGATTATCGAATCGTTGAATAAATTGAACTGGTTGATTTGTTATCGTAGTTGCATTATAGCCAATCCTCTGCCCGATTGCAAGAGGTATTGCGAAAAAAGTCAAACTTTGTAGAAAACTTACAAAATTCTGTAGAGGCCGATTCCGTAAATCGCCAGGAGCCCCGGAAATCCAAGGATTCCGGATGTCAATACGGTGGCCGCGTTAATGCCCACGCCAAGAGATATCCCCATCCCCTCCAACACAGAATTGATGAAATACATCGCTATGGTGCCCAAAATCCCCCTCATGACAAAGTTCAGGATCTTCTCCATGTATGCCCTCACAGATGACATTCTTTGAACTATAGATATGTCCCTTTTCCGGAAATATGCGGAATTGAAAAAATTTCCCATATTTGGAATAAATTACCTGTCCATGCCCTATACTTTTATCGTAACCATTCATTCTGGCCCTTTTAGACATTTTTCGAAGATTCAGCGGAAAGGAGAAGCTGCCATGAAAATGTATTTCAGCCAAAGAAGCGGAACCGGCAGTATGACCGAAGAAGATTACTCGCCTGTCACGCTAAGGGATTCCATAGAGAAAACCCGCCAGGCCCTTGACAACGCCTATGCGGGTTTTGACAATGCTGTAGACAACGACTTGATCGACAGCTATATTTACGAAATCAATTCTCTCCAGAAAAGATACAAGCACCTGACGGATCTGGCCGCCCTGGAAGCCGTGCCCGAAGAGGAGACCTTATACAAGCATTCCCCGGTTCGCGCCCTGATCGGCCATGTTCTCAGTTAAGGTATTCCTTCCATAGGTCAGACCGGCATAGACCGTCTGGGAATTGCGCATCACCGGCCCGGCGCTGTTCTGAGCCGCCAGCTGCCTATAGGCGTCGCGCAAAGGCTCCACCACGCGCCTTATCTCCTCCAGAGGCCCCATGTGGCGGCGCTGTTCGCCCGTCGCCAACCGCCTGATGCAGTACATGTACAGCTGCATCAGCGCCGGCGCCGGCTCATATTCCATATGCAGAGAGCTGACCAGCTCATTCAGGCAGCCGCGGGCCTTTCGGAGGGCTTCGCGGAATTCATCCTGCCCGCAGGGAGCGTCCTCCCCAGGCTGCAGCGCTTCCCTGGCGTCCTCCAGGTAGCAGAGCAGCATCTCATACAGAATCACCACCAGTTCCGTAGAATTCGCCTGGGTTATCCGTAGGGTGAACTGTTGTTTATCCTCTTTCTTCATAACATACCTGCCTTGTCTTACTGCAGCAGCTGCAGCACCTGGGAAGGCCTCTCGTTAGCCTGGGCCAGCATGGAGGTGGCCGCCTGGGTCATGACCTGATAGGTGGTGTAGTTCGTCATCTCCTCCGCCATGTCCACGTCCATGATGCGGGAATAGGCCGCCGTCATATTCTCGGATGTGATGTCCAGGCTGTTGATGGTGGACTCCAGCCGGTTCTGGTAAGCGCCCAGCTGGCCGCGGACACCTGAAATGAACTGGATGGCTCCAGCGACGCGGTCAATCGCTTCCGTGGCCGCCTCTTCCGTACTGACATCCAGCGTCCAGACTTCCTGGCCGTTCTTATCCGTCACTTTTATTGTCTCCAGCCCCATCTCCCGCAGGGAAATCTTAGGGATGTTGATTTCCAGAACCTGCCCCTCGTTGGCACCGATCTGTAGCCTCATGGCACCGAGTCCCTCGGCGTTGATGGTGAGATTATTGAGCGCAAAAGGTAGATTATTATTCCCTAAATCACATCTTGTCAGATCCAGCGTCATCTCAAATCCGTTAGGGGCTTTAATCGTCAGAAGGTCATCCTTTATGCTGGCAGTGGCTCCCTTAGGAAAACCTCCATCTTCCAGAACCGCTTCCACGGTGGTCAAAGTCCCGGGAGCAGCGGCGCTCACTCCGACCTTATATTCCCCAGTCAGCGCATCCTTGTCTATCTCCAGACCATTTATTTTGTAAGGCTTCACAGCCACATCCGAAGAATAAGATGCCACTTTGATTTTGAGATGATTCGTATTCGACGACTCAACATACCCCTTATAAGAGAACTCCCCGTTCAGCAGCCTCTGCCCGTTGAACTCCGTAGCCTCCGCTACCCGGTCAATCTCCTGCGTCAGCTGTTTCACTTCCTCCTGTATGATTTCTCTGTCCTTGTCGGACTCCACGCCGTTGGCCGCCTTCATGGTCAGCTCGTTCATGCGCTGCAGCATCTCGCTGATCTCCGACATGGCGCCGTCCGCGGTCTCGATGATGGAGACGCCGTCGCTGGCATTCTGGTTCGCCTTGGAAAGCCCTTCCAGCTGGGCATTCATCCGCTTCGCCATGGCAAGCCCCGCGGGATTGTCCTTTGCGCTGTTGATCTTCAGGCCTGAGGACAGCCGCTCCAGAGACTTGGCCAGCGCGCTGTCGTTGTTGGCCAGATTGTTGTTCGTGATCATTGCGGATACATTATAATTGATTCTCATCTCTTAAACCATGCCTTTCCTGTCGCCTGCGGATCTCCATGCGCATCTCCGATGCTGCGCAGGCGCAATTATTGTAAGACGCATCCCTTCGTCCTATATGTCGTCATGTGTCATCACGGAGTCTGCACTACGGCATGCAGAAACACCTTCGCCACCCGGTAAAGCTCGGCGCTGTCCGTGGGAGTATGCTCGCCCGACTTGATCAGCTCCGGCATCCTGGTCTCCGAGGTAATGGTGGTAAGGTTCCCCACCGCCCAGCTTGCCTGCGCTTCCTCTTTAAAGGTATCGGCAATCTGGCGCAATTTCATTAGTTCGACTTTTCCCTCGCCGAAAATCATGCCGTGGACCATGCCGTTCTCCAGATAGAGACGGGCCTGCAGATGCGCTTCCTCGGAAAGGGTCACGCCCACGGTGACAGTGCCCTTCTCCTGCTTTCCCTTGTCCAGCGTCAGGTGGACCCTGGTCAGGGTATCGCCCACATAGACGGGCAAGTAATACTCTTCCCGCTTGGCCAGGGCCGCCGCCACGGTCAGCTGCTTGTGGTTCAGCTGCATGTTCCGCACGTCCACGCTGCTGTCCGCCTCCGCGAAGGTGGCCTCCTCCACGGATTCCAGGGCCGCCGTGGTGGTCTGGCTGTAATCCTCCACGAATTGCTCCATGTTGTCCAGTTTCTGCCACAATCCGGCAGATCCGGTCTCTTCGGCGGCCGGAGCCGGTTCGGGCTTGTTTTTTTCGGCGCCGGACTTGCTCGCCAGCATGGCCATCAGGTCGTTCATGGAATACTGTTCTTTCTTCTTCGCGGGCTTTCTGTCCGTAATCTCGAAGAGATTGTCCACGCCGCGGTTCAGGGCCTGGGCCGCCATCAGATTGTCCGCGTTGGAGGGCAGCGCGCCCCTCTGCAGCATGGCGACGCTCTCCTTGTCCGCGGAGCTCACCGCCTGGCGCTGCTCTTCCAGCTGGGTCTTGTTGTATTCTTGGGTGGCCTCCGCATTGGAAGACGCCTCTGTCAGCACATCGTTGGCCGCCTTGACCAAAGCTTCGGAGACCTTCTCCGCCCTGGCGCTGTCCGGCGTCTGGGCCGCTTGGGGAGCCGCCTCCGGCACCTCTGCCCGGCTGCCTGCCGCCATCTGGGCTCCCGCCATCTGGGCCACCGCCATGGTTGCCTGGGCATCCGCCGATGCCCTGGTATTCCTGGATTCGAAAGATGCCGCGGGAGCCGCGGTACCGGCAGAAGGCATGGCTCCTGCGGCGGCCATGGTTTCCGCGGACGCCATCGCCGCCGACCGGGCCTCCCTGTCTGCAGCGGAAGCCCCGGCACCCGGCGCGGGCTGCTCCTCCTTGGCTCCGGCATCCTTTCTCGCCTTCAGCTCCGCCTCGAACCTGGCCTCCTCTATGCTGGCCGCTGCCGCGTTGGCCTCCCGAATCTCCCGCACGGTCTTGTTGAAGGCTCTGGAAATCTGGGACGATATGCTCTCGCCCTTGCGCGTGACTCCCAGTTTGGATCCTGTCTCGTCCGACACCAGCATATCCAGCGGCCTGCTTCTGCTGCTCTGCAGGGCGGACAGGAGATTGGAGAAATGAATCTCCGTCTGGGCGTTCACCAGAGCGCCCACCGCGGCGCCCTCCGCCTTCTCCAGCTGGCGCACCAAACGGTAGATGCCGATGTAGCTCTCCCGCTCCTCCGGCGTAATCTCATTGTTCCGCTCCAGGCCGTACAGGAACCGGCTGTAGCTGTCCGCCTCCTTCTTGTACTCCGGCGGCAGTGTCTTGAAATACTGCTCCAGCTCCCCGAAGCTCTTCTCCAGGGGATTGAAGCCGTCCCGGATCATCTTCAGCGTGGCCGCAGGGGTCAGCTTCTCCAGGACGCCCTGCACCTGCCTGTCGGCATCCCTGACGGCCTCCAGGTTATGCAGGTTCATCTCCATCTGGTTGTAGCCCAGGATCCTCACGGCCCTGCGGTTTTCGTCTGTCAGCTCCACGCCCAGATCCTTCAGGATATGGTCCACGCTGGCAAAGGCCTTGTCGATGCTGTCGCCCAGGTCGCTCCTGGGTCCTGTCATCAGCTTCTCGTAGCTGGCCTGGGCTTTCTCGTAGCTGGCCTGCAGCGCCTTGCCTTCGTTGTAGATCGTCTCCAGGGAAGCCGTGCCCTCTCCCTTGGCGAACATGCCCAGCACGTCCGCGGGGAGTCCCGGCAGCTGGCCTGCCACATTGCTGGCCTTCTGGTAATTCTGGTACTTCTCCACGGCCATGTTGTCCCTGGGGAAGTATTGGTTGGCCAGCTGGTACTCCGCCCGCTTCAGGGCCTCTATCAGCTCCACCATGGGCTCTGTGTCAATGGAAAAGCCGCTCCGCAGCAGCCGCACGTTCACCTCCGCCGACATCCGCAGACGGACTTCCTCCAGCTGCCTCCTGGCGGTGATGTCTCCCACCGTGGCCTCCCAGAGTTCGCTGCTGTGGTAGAACTCCGAGATGGCGGCTGCTCTTTCGTATAGATTTCCACCGTTTTCCGTAAAAGAGGCATGGACGGGGTCTCTGCCCTCCGCCACTGCCGCGGCGGCCGCTTTCGCGAACCGCTCCTCCGTCATGGGCAGTTGGATGTCCTGCAGCGCCTCCAGCCTTTTCAGGTTCTCCGCTGTCAGGGGCAGTCCCTTGTCCAGCAGCCATGCCGCGTTCATGCGGCTCTTCTCGTTCACCTGGCCGCCCGCCTGCTCTATGATCCGGTCAATCTGGCCCTGGAGCTGGGTGTTGTCCGCCCTGCCTGCGCTCTGGGTATAGTATCCCTGCACGTCCTCCGCGTAGAACTTGGGGGCGCTGGTCCCCTGTCCCGCGCCGCTGCTCTGGGCCAGATAGAGGTTCCAGATCTCCGCCTCCATATCATTGTCTATCAGATAGTCGTAAGAGCCCTCCGCCAGAGGCGAAAGCTCCAGGTTCATATTCCAGGCCCGGGACACCGCCGAGAGATTTTCCTTCGTCAGGGGCACATCCGCCTCCCGGAAGCTGTCCACCACGGACCTGGCCAGAACCTCGCTGCCCAGCGCCGCCGTGAGCTTGCCGATGTCCATGTCGTCCGTGTAGCCCACGATGTTCTTGCCCGCCCGGACCAGCTCCGCCTTGATCTTATCTACGATGGTCACGGCCTCCTCCGGATCCATGCTGCCGAAGTCGAAGCCCTCCTCCTGCATCTTTGCATAGTCTTCCTCGGACATGGTATGTGACACGACTGTCATATAATCCCGCTGGATGCCCACGTCCACATTGCCTGCCTCCTCCTGGAGCTCAATCAGGCTCTTGCCCTTCTCCCCCGCCTCCAGGATGCCGTCCTGCTGCCTGCCGAACATGTCGGCAAAAGCCGTCTGCCCCACCGAAGTGGCAGATGTCTGCTGCGCCTCGCGGTTCTTCTCCGCCTGTTTGCGCTGTGCCTCTTTGATCGCCTGTTCGTTGAATGTTATCTTCAAAATCGTTTCTCCTATTTCTTCCGGTTCCGCCTGCTTCCCCCGCCCGCCGCCTTCCGGTGCCGAAACGGGGCATGGGCCCAGTCCGGACCGCTGCTGCTCTCCCGTCTGTCCATTGTGCTCTGTGTATCAGAAAAGGGCAGCCACATACTTCGTGTCTACCCTTTATTTCGGTAAAATCCCGGTAAACCTTTACCCTGGGCCAAATCTAAATCCTTCCGGGGGACGCACAGAGGCGGCGTCTCTCCGAACCGGCGCCAATCCGCAGGCCGGCCCGCGGCCCTTCCTCCCCTTTCTGCCCGCCGCGGGGCAGGCTGCGGGAAGCGGAATCCTGAATCAAAATACGAACACCGCCGCGCCGTAAGGCGGCAAATCCATGCAGATGGAGTACTCCTTGTTCTTGCAGGGGACTTTTTCCACAGTGATTTCCCCGGCGATTTCATTGCCCCAGCCGCCGAACCGCTCCTCGTCGCTGTTCAGCAGCAATTTGTACTTCTTCTTCACAGACACGGACGGCACCGGCACCCGGTACCCCTCCCGCTTTACGGGCGTCATGTTCAGCACGAACAACAGGTTCTGGATGCCTTTGGAGGATTTCCGCACGAAGGCGTAGACGCTGTTCTCCGCGTCGTCCGCGTTCATCCACTCGAAGCCGTCCCAGCTGTCATCTATCTCGTAAAACGCCGGATACTTGCGGTACAGCTTCAGAAGCTCCTTCACATAGTTCTGCAGGCCCAGATTGCTCTTCTCCTGAAGCAGGAACCAGTCCAGCTCCCGCTCCTCGCTCCACTCCCGCTCCTGTCCGAAGTCCTGTCCCATGAACAGCAGCTTCTTGCCGCAGTGCCCGAACATATAGGTATACCCCACCCGCAGATTGGCATACTTATCCATCTGGAATCCGGGCATCTTGTTCACCATGGAGCATTTCAGGTGCACCACCTCGTCGTGGGACAGGGGCAGGATGTACTTCTCGTACTCGTTGTAGCTCATGGCGAAGGTCATGGCATAATGGTTCCCCTTGCGGTACAGAGGGTCAAGCTTCATGTATTCGCAGAAATCATGCATCCACCCCATGTTCCACTTAAAGGTGAAGCCAAGGGCGTCGCCTCCGATATCCCCGGTGACGTTGGGCCATGCCGTGGACTCTTCGGCAATGGTCAGGAAACCGGGGTAGGTCCCCCGCACCACGGAGTTCAGATGCTTGAAGAATTCTATGGCCTCCAGGTTCTGATTGCCGCCGAACTTGTTCGGCACCCACTGGCCGTCCTTCTTGCCGTAATCCAGATAAAGCATGGACGCTACGGCGTCAACCCGGATGCCGTCTATATGGAATTCCCGCAGCCAGAACAGCACATTGGCAATCAGGAAATTCTTCACCTCAGGCTTGCCGTAATTGAATATCTTGGTGCCCCAGTCCGGGTGGGAGCCCAGGCGGGGATCCGGATGCTCGAAGATGCACTTTCCGTCGAATTCCGCCAGCCCGTGGGCATCTGTGGCAAAATGGGCCGGCACCCAGTCCAGGATCACGCCCACGCCCATCCGGTGCAATTTGTCCACCAGGTACATGAAGTCCTTCGGCGTCCCATAGCGGGAAGTGGGGGCATAGTAGCCGGTCACCTGGTACCCCCAGGAGCCGTCGTAAGGGTGCTCCAGCACGCCCATCAGCTCCACATGGGTATATTTCATTTCTTTCAGATAATCCGCAATCTTGTCAGCGAACTCACGATAGGTATAGAAGCCTTCCCCGTCGCCCGGATGCTTCATAAAAGAGCCGATATGGCATTCATAGATGGCCATGGGCTGCTTCTGCACTTCTTTTCCGTCCCGGGCCTCCATCCACTTCTCGTCCTTCCACGGAAACCCCCGCAGATCCGTGATGACGGATGCCGTGCCGGGCCTGTACTCCGCGCTGTTGGCAAAAGGATCTGCCTTATAGAGCTTCCTGCCGTCCGGGGTGGTGATCAGGAACTTGTACATCTCCCCCGGCTGCACTCCCGGGATGAACAGTCCCCAGATTCCCACGGGCCCCAGCTTCTTCATCTCATGGGCATCCTCCTCCCAGCCGTTGAAGCTGCCGATGACATGCACCCGGCTGGCATTGGGTGCCCAGACGCCGAAATAGACCCCCTTCTTCTTCCTCTCCTCGGACACATGGGCCCCCAGCTTTTTGTAGATGTCATAATGCGTTGCCTGGGAAAAAAGGTATTGGTCGGCTTCCGATATGAATACCTTCTCGATTTTCTCCCCACCGGACCTCGTCCCATTCCCCTTTGCCTGCTCTGCTGCCTTTTTTGCCATATCTCCCCCACCTTTCATGCAACAAAATCTTTTTCCGTCAAAATTATCATATCTTCGTCGTCATATCTCCTGGCCAGGAGCACGTCGAAGAAATGCCCCAAAGTCTTCCTGGACGCGTGATGAATCGCCTCGTCCACAATCTGTTTCACCTCGGCCACGGTCACCACATGGTCGATGGTCTGCAGCTCCTCGATTCTGGTATGGAGCGCCAATATGCCTAAGTCGTCGATGGAATACTCCATCTCCCGGGCATATTGCCTGCCGAAAGACACCAGCGTGTCGTTGCTGAGGGCTTCCAGGTCGATGCGGGCTGAGAAATCCCCGTACAGATCCGGCGTGCCCAACAGCAGCTTCTTCATGGCTTTCTTCGTATCTTCCATGATCACGATGATGCCCAGGCGCTCCTGCTGCAGGGATCTGTGCAGCCGCGCCGCGGTCTCCGGGCTCATGCCGGAAGCCGCCTCTATGATCAGCGCGCCGTTGTTCAGGCGCTCCAGGGTCTCCTCGACGTTTCTGTCGTTCAGGCCCTGGCCTGTTATCTTCGCCACTTTCCCCGAAAAGTTCCTGTCCGTCACCTGCACGTCCCTGACAATGTTCTTCGCCAGGGTCAGCATGTCGATTCCCTCCTCGCCTGTGACGATAAGGTTGCCGGTATAGGCGGCCATGCTGAGGCTGTCGATGGCTTTTATGAGCTGTTCCTTGGAGCGGCGGCTCTGGATGAAGGAAGCGAACAGTTCCCTCTCCTCACGGCTCAGGCTGCGTATCTTCTCCTGGTCGCGCTCTATGGGCTGTTCTTCTTCGGTTCCGGAAGGCTTTTCCGTCTTCTCCTTTTGCCGCTTCAGTTTCGCGGGCTTCGGGCGTTTGTCCGCCTTTATGGCCTGCTTCTGCCGCCCCTCTATCTCTTCAATGATGTCGGCTTCCTGCATGCCCTCCTCGTCCTGCAAGTCCCGGGCAGTCTCTTCCGCCATATCCGTGTAACCGGCTTCGTCCTCCTCGTCTGCAATGCCTCCATAAGCGGCCTGTTCCACTACATTGTTATAGTCATCTTCTTCGTCCGCCATGTCGCCGTAGACAGCTTCTTCCTCGTCCGCCATGTCTGCATAGGCTGCCTCTTCCTCGTCCGCCAGGTCTGCATAGGCTGCCTCTTCCTCATCCGCCAGGTCTGCATAGGCTGCCTCTTCCTTGTCCGCCGTGTCAGCATAGGCTGCCTCTTCCTCGTCCGCCAGGTCGCCGTAATAGGTTTCCTCATCTACGGAATCTGCTGTCACCCTCTCTTCCGGCTGTCCATAGTACGCTGCCTCTTCAGAATCGAGTCCTTCCAGATACCCCAAGTCCTCTTCATCCACTGCTTTCCTGGCGGCGGATTCTTCGATGTAGTCGGCTCCAGCTCCAAAACCGCGCCCTATTCCATCGCCGGTCTCGTCCTCATAGCCCTCCTCTTTCCAGAAGTCATAATCGTCTTCATTTTCTGTCCCGCCCGTATCCTCCAGCTGATTCCCAAAGCCCGGATTCTCCTCATCGCCGAATCCAGCTTCGTAGCCGGAACCCTTTTCATAGCCGACTTCCTTCCCGGCTCCAATCTCTTCCTGCGCCTCCATGGAACGGGTATGCTTCCCATTGCTGACCGCTTTCTGCAAATCGGCTTTTCCATACATCCCTTTTCCTGAAAAGTCCTGGCCCTCCAGGTATTCCGGGCTGTCCTCTGCGCCGGGGGCAGCCGGGTACTCCGCACTGTCCCCGAGACCTGCTCCCGACTCTTCCGGCATCTGGGCGGAATTGCCGTTTTCCGTCACATGCCGAACATCCCGGTCTATGTATTCCAAGCTGTCTTCAACGGGGTTCCCCGCAGTCGCTCCGGCCGCTTCCTCTCCGGCCATGCTCTGGGCCGGTTTCTTCCCTTCTTCCCCCATGGCCTGCCGGGCTTCTGCGCGGTCCTCCTTGTCGGCGGCCCCCTTTTCCAGCTGTTCCAGCAATCCGTCCCTGATGGCAGCCTCGAATTCCGTGAACATGGGGCCGGTCTGGTGCAGGATGTGCATGCGCACCTCTTCCTTGCGCTTCTCCTCGTTCTCTTTCTTCATCCGCTCCCATTCCATCAGGATATCATCTATCTTCATCTGGCCGGTAATCTGCTTCTCAATCGCGGCAGACTCCGGCAGCACCAGGCTAATCTGGCCGTTGGCCTCCTGGGAGAGCACTTCCTCCAGTTCCCTGGGCACCTGTCCGCCCTCCACGCTTTCCGAGCGCATCTCTTCCATGACCTGCCTGGCGGTCTCGTCCACAGGCAAGTCCTCCTGCCGCTCTTTCCGGGCAGACGGGCCTGCGCCATCCGGCTGCTGTCCATGTACCGTCCCCGCCGCTTCCGGCTGCGGTGCCGCTGGCTGCCCAACGGCTTCTTCCACTGCGCTCGGCTGCTGTACCGGCAG
>OFGX01001637.1_pt1 | contig 13053 bp, 10 predicted proteins | sample 1521831 | NCBI WGS metagenome assembly OFGX01 (sample SAMEA3504080, study PRJEB24116) | mouse gut metagenome | biome: mouse gut; feature: mouse-associated habitat; material: faeces | place: Denmark | collected 2011
AGGGTTGCCAGGGCCTTTCCTTTCCATGCGCCGGAACGGTTTCGATAGTTGGCAGATGCATGTTTCACAGATTACTCCCCTTCTTCGGCGAGCGCCCACCGCCCGTACCTCGGCGCCACGTGCCCACTCGAACAAACTATGTCTAGTTACTAACTAGAAAAATGAGGTAACACGTTGTACCAAATCTCTCGATTGCCCATGACGATACCTGGCAAAAGCACTCTTCCCAAGCCCAAAACCCACGGCCCGTACATATTCATTTCACCAGGTGAATAAAGGAAAGTTTCCCGGTTATAATTCGCAACGCTACCTATGTGCTCCGCCCTTTCCCCCTGCTTTTTCGCATTAGAGCAAAAAACTCCCCTTCCTGATGCTGTTAAAAGCTGAGAGCGAGTATCATGATTTTCATCAGTTTTTTATGCGCGAGGGCACGTTCGCGCTCTATCTCAAGGGGGTTGCTATGCAGATTATCGAAGACAAGGTGTATGCATTTTCTAAGGACAACCCACCGTGCTATACCGCGCGGCCCGGCGAGGTCATGGTGTTTAAGAGCCTCGACTGCTTCTCGGGCCGTCTCACCGACGAGACCGTCACCATGCGCGACATGGACTTCTCCTACAACATCACCAACCCCGCTGCCGGCCCCGTGTACGTGGAAGGTGCCGAGGTGGGCGACGTGCTCGTGGTGGATATTTACGACATCCAGGTGGCCGACGAGGGCACCATTGCCACCGACGACCACTGCGGCCCGCTGTTCGAAGGCACCGAGTACCGCACGAAGAAAATCAAGATCGAAGACGGCATGGCCGATTTCAACGGCGTGCGCTTCCCCATCAACCCCATGATCGGCGTGATCGGCACCGCGCCCGCCGAGGGGGCGCCAGCCGACGGCTTCGTGGGCAACTACGGCGGCAACATGGACAACAAGCTCATCACCAAGGGCACCCGCCTGTACTTCCCCGTGCGCGTGCCGGGCGCCCTGCTGCAGATGGGCGACGTGCACGCCACCATGGGCGACGCCGAGCTGTGCGGCACCGGCATCGAGATTGCCGCCGAAATCACCGTGCGCGTGTCCGTGCTGAAAAACTTCGAGCTTCACTGGCCCGTGCTGGAGACCTTCGGGCCGGCTGGCCGCTGGTACGTGAACGCGAGCGCCCAGGAGTACAACGAGGCCCTTATGTGCGCCTCCAAGGAAATGCAGCGGCTGCTCATGGCCATTACCGGCTGGGATGCCATCGACACTTATATGTACATGTCGGTGCAATCCGACGTGGAGATCAGCCAGGGCTGCAAGCCCTGCGAGGTGCAGCTGTCCCTGCGCATCGGCACACCGAAGCTGCCGCAGTTCCCGCCGCTGGTGGGCTAAAACACGACCGGGGCGCTCCGCGGGACAGAGGAGCGCCCCTCTGTCGGCCAGCTGCGCGCAGAGGATGCTGGCCCGCGCTGCTCAACCCTCGCCAAGGGCAGCACGACGTCGGGGAACGTCATGCGCCTTATGCGAGTTTTGAGGATAGAAGAGAAGGATCTGGAAGGGAAAGGAAGGAGACTCTATGTCGAAACCCATCCAAACGTCGGGCGCCGGGGATAACGCATCCCTCGAGCAGTTCGGCTACAAGCAGGAGCTGCGCCGCGGCATGGGCCTGTGGGACGTCGTGCTGTACGGCGTGCTGTTCATGGTCATCATCGCGCCGCACTCCATCTGGGGCCTCGTCCAGCAGGACGCCCTGGGCATGTCCACCCTCGTGTACATCGTGGGATTCATCGCCATCTTCTTCACGGCGCTGAGCTACGTGCGCATGAGCAACAAGTTCCCCATCGCCGGCTCGGTGTACTCCTACGTGCAGCGCGGCATCAACCCCCACGTGGGCTTTATTTCCGGCTGGCTCATTCTGCTGGACTACTGCATCACGCCGGCCCTGCTGTACGTCATGGTGGCCAACTGGGGCACCATGCTCGTGCCGAACAGCCCGTGGTATCTGTGGGTCATCGTGTTCGTGGTGTTCAACACCTTCGTGAACATCCGCGGCATCTCCATGACCCGCGGCATCGACTTCGTCATCTTCGCCGTTGAGATTCTGGCCGTCATCGCGTTCATCGCCCTCGGCTGCAACTTCATCATGGGCGGCGGCGGAGCCGGCGAGTTCAACGCCGATCCGCTGTGGCAGCCCGGCAAGGTTGATGCGCACTTCCTGGCCGCTGGCATTTCCATTGCAGCCCTGAATTTCCTCGGCTTCGACGGCATCTCCACCCTGGCTGAGGAGACCAACGAGCCCCAGAAGAACATCGGCCGCGGCATCCTCATCGCGCTCGGCCTCATCATCGTATGCTTCGTGGCGCAGACCTACATCGCCTCGCTGGTGCAGCCCGATTGGCAGAGCTGGAGCCCCGAGCACGCCGAGAACGCCTGGTTCTACGGCTGCGAGATGATCGGCGGCGAGCTGTTCCGCAACATCATGCTCATCATCAACATCGTGGCCATCGGCATCGCCAACATCATGAACGCGCAGCTGGCCGCCTCGCGCCTGCTGTACTCCATGGGTCGCGACAAGGTTATTCCCAGCATCTTCGGCAAGGTGCACCCCAAGTACCAGACCCCCTGGGTGGGCGCGCTGTTCATCGGCGCGGTGGCGCTCGTGCTGTCGCTTGTCCTCACCATGGCCGACCTGGCCACCCTGGTGAACTTCGGTGCCCTGGCCTCCTTCATCATGCTGAACTTCGCCGTGTTCTGGTACTTCTTCATTAAGGAGAAGAAGCGCTACTCCTTCGGCAACATCGTGAAGTACCTCATCTGCCCCTGGCTCGGTATCCTCATTCTGAGCTACGTGTTCACCGGCTTCGACGTGATGACCTACGCTCTCGGCGTGACCTGGTTCATCATTGGCTTCATCATTTGCGCAGTGAAGTCGAAGGGCTTCAAGGAAGTGCCCGACGCCTTTAAGAACCTGGACGTGTAAGCGCCCAACCGCTTACTTCCCCCTGCGTCCCAGAGCCCCCGGCCTGCGTCGGGGGCTCTTCTTGTATACTGTGCACTGGGCGCATGTCGCGCAAACGCACTTTTCTTCTCCTTGGCTTGACCAGGCTATTTGCTTTGTTTTCCCTGTTCATAGCCTCGCCCTCGCTGATGCGAAAATTTGCGTTTGAGCGAGGTTTGGCGCCGTTCAACGCGAAAAGGGAGGCTCTCTGTGAAGATTGGATTTATCGGGCTGGGGAATATGGCCACAGCCATCATCGGCGGCCTGCTGCGCGAGGGCACGGTACTCGCCGACGGAACAGCGGTAACGGCTGCCGATCTTATCGGCTCGGCCAAGACCGAGGCCACACGCCAAGCGAAGGCAACTCAGTTCGGCATTGCCGTGACCGCCGACAACCGCGAGGTGGCCGCGGCGGCCGATGTGCTCGTGTTGGCCGTGAAGCCGCAGTTCTTTCCCGAGGTGATCACCGAGATCCGCGGTGCGGTAAACGAGAACGCGCTCGTTATCTCCATTGCGGCAGGGCTCACGCTTGAACGCATCGCCGCGCTGTTCGGCCGCGACGAGAACACCATGCGCCTCATCCGCTGCATGCCGAACACCCCGGCCCTCGTGAATGCCGGCTGCACCGCCGTGTGCCCCGGCACCGGAGCCACCGAGGACGACGAGGCCCTCTGCCTCGCGCTCATGGAAAGCTTCGGACACGCCATCGTTATCCCCGAGCGCCTGATGGATGCCGCGAGCGCAGTGGCGGGCAGCTCGCCGGCCTTCGTGTTCATGTTCATCGAGGCCCTGGCCGATGGGGCCGTGGAAGCCGGCATGCCTCGGGCCCAGGCCTACGAGTTCGCAGCGGCGGCTGTAGCGGGATCGGCGCAGCTCGTGCTGGAGACGGGGCGGCATCCCGGCGATCTGAAGGATATGGTGTGCTCGCCAGGTGGTACCACCATCGAAGGCGTGAAAGCTCTGGAGCAGCGGGGCTTCCGGGCGGCGGCCATGGAGGCCGTGGGAGCCTGCGTCGCCAAGGCGAAGGCGCTGTAGGAAAGCTCTCTTTTATCACGAGAGTTTGTTCAACTTGTGCGCTTTGCGGCTACGGTTCTCCCACGATGTGGCTCGGAAGCGACAAGGGTGCGGTATGATGGCGCTACTTTACTCCCCGCGGAAAGGCAGTGCCATGAAGCTTTCTCATCTCACTCGCATCGCCCTCGTCGGCGTACTGGCCACCGGCCTGATCGCTCTCGCAGGCTGCTCGATTAAGGGCGGCACGAACGACCAGGGCGCCAACTCCCCCAGCCCCTCCGCCCAGTCGGATGATCAGGCGCCCGAATCCCCTCAGCAGAACGATAAGACGGGCGGCCCTCAGCAAAACGACAACGCGAACAAGAGCGGCAACCTGCCCGCCGATGCCGTGGAAAACACCGCGATGGTGGCCTACGTGAACGGCGACCAGGTGCTCTTCGTCGACCAAGAGACCCAAACGCCTTATATTCCCACCAACATCGACGATGCGAAGATCATCTATAACGGCCAGGAAATCGACGAGGACGACCTGGTTGCCGGAAACATCGTGAAAGTGACGGGCAACGGGGTCATGGCCGAGAGCTATCCGGGGCAATACCCCGGCATCTATCAGGTCGAAGTAATCGAACAGGGCAGCCCCGCCGATGCCGAGCAGTACGCCGACATCGTGGACACCGTCTTCGCCGCACCCGATCAGAGCCAGGTGCCTGCAGGATCGCTTGACTATAAAACCTCCGATGCCCAGGTATCCGTCGTGCTGAACCCCTACGAGTTCGAGTGGCACTGGAAGACCGAGGACGGCCAAACTTCCACGAGCGAAGTGGACGGCTTTGCCGCCGACGGCATGGGCGAGCTCACCGAAAACGTCGCCGACGCCCGCGTGGGAGGAGCCACCGACGCCTTCATCGCCTTCTCGGTGAACCCCACCTCCGTTGAAATCGAGCGCACGCCGCTGGCCAAGGGCTCCCAGCCGAAGATCGATCCGGCCGCCGAGGACGCGAACGTGCCCTGTACCCTCGGCGAGGACGGCGCCATCGCCCTGTCCATCGAGCCGAACTACCTCTACGAGGTGAAGGCCACCTTCCCCCAAGGCGAAGCCGAATACGCCTTCTACACGCTGAGCTAGAACATCTCCAACAGCCGAACAAACTTCGAGCGGGGGCGTCGGATAACCGGCGCCCCCGCTCAACAGGGAGGGTAGATGGATGCGCCCTTAAAGGCGTCAGAGATTAAGCCTCGAACATCTGATTGGCGAGATCCAGACCGTAGTACATGCAATTCACGCCATTCAGTCCCGCCAGCTCGCCGATAGCATACAGCCCCGGAATCTCTTCGCCAGTCGTGCTGATGACCGCATAGGTCTCAGGATTGGTGCTGATACCGTCAAGCGAGATATGAGTACCCCACGTATTAGGGCACGCATAGAAAGGCGGCTCTTTGATGACATCTGAGGCGGAATAGAGGCTTCGTCCCAGATCGTCGGTTTCGGAAGACTCGGCGTGGCGGTTGAAGTCCTCGATAGTGGCCACCAGCGCCGCCTTGTCGGCCCCGATAGCCTCCGCGAGTTCCTCTAAGGTATTCCCTCGATAAACTCGCTGGTACTTCACCATCGATTCTTCCGATTCTCCCATATAATCCTCTCTAGCATAGCCCGACCCGTTCTTGTCGGAAATGCGGTAGAGCACAGCGCCATCCGCATCCATAATGGCACGGCAGATGTCATTGCGCGAGCCCGTCTCATTCACCACGCGCTGGCCCTGCAGGTTTACCAGCGGGCCATTGCCCCCGATAAGCCCCTCGATAGAACTATCCTGAGCGTTCATAATGCAGAGCATGCAATTCGGGGTGAAATCGAACATAGTGCCCCCGATGCCCATGATAAGTCGGTGACCGTCGCCCTCATGCCCGCTCGCATTCGTTGTGGGGATGCGAGGCATGTCTTTGAATCCCCACTCCTGATCTCTTTCAATCAGAAGTTCCGGACCACCGGAATAGCCGCCTGTGGCAAAGACGACACCATGGCTGCCGAGCACCTCGTAGGTCGTGCCATCGACGCACGAGCCCTTGATGCCCATCACTTTGCCGTTCTCCATGATTATCTCGCCCGCAGGCGTCTGGAAGAGGATGTCGATAGTTCCAGGAACACGCTCCATTTCTTCATCAAACGCGATGCAGTAGCCTTCGCCGTTTGAAGCCGAAGTGGGGGCTGCATACTCGGGCCACGGATACCCGCCGATGGGAAAGAGGGGGCTCCACTGAATGCCTAGCTCTGTAAGCCACTCGACCAGGGGAATGCTTCCGGCGGAGTAGGCAAGGGTGCCCTCCCACGTCCCGCCGCCCTGGCCGATCATGTTGCTGATGGTGTTCCACTCCAGCGAGTTGAACGTGGTGGTGTGCCCGGCGTCGTACCACTCCTTCGCCTGCTTGCGAATGAGATCGACCGTCTCCGGGGACACATCGTAGTTGTCCGAGACCGTAGCCAGCGTTGTCTCAAGGTAGTTCTGGTAGCCGTCGTTGTTCTGCTGCCGCAACTCTTCAGGCGCGTTGATATAGGTGAGCACACCGCCCGACACGAGCATATTGCCACCGAAGTTGCCGTTCTTTTCGAAGACGACGACATTCGCCCCCAGCTGGGCGGCGCGGACTGCGGCTGCCATACCCGATGCGCCGGCGCCTACCACTACCAAGTCGGCCTCCAGCTTCTCGGTTGCCGCCGAAGCCTCTGGTCCGGGAGCGTCTTTCAGCGCTTTGACATCCCCACCGGCCTGAGCCACGCAATCTTCCATGGCGCCGAGAACAGCCATACTCGTGAGCGTCGCGCCCGAGACGGTATCGAGCTGCAGCGTTTGGCAATCCACAATCTGCGCAGTCAGCTGGTTGATAGCCGCATCGGCAATACGCTTGGTCTCAAGCTCGGGCGTTACGCGAACCGCCTCGATACGGCTATCGGAAAAGTCGGCTTCCACCACCACGTCGCCCTTCTTCCCCAGAGCTGTGGCGCGGTAGGTTCCCGCCGTATACGACGGCGCCAAACCCATGTCGGCTGTCTTGGGCGAGGAGGGCGCACATCCCACCCCTCCGAAAGCAAGCAGCGAAATCGCTCCACCGGCGAGCGCAACGAAGCGGCGGCGGCCCATCATGAGAGGCCTTTGCTGTTGAGTCTCCATTCCATCCCCTTTTCTCGTAGGAACTATCCGCTCTTTTGCGAGAAGCGGATGCCGCGCCGAAACAGACGAGAACCCTGTCTTCAGGAGGTGCTCGAGCGGCGCCGGCAGCTTTATTCTTCCGATCTCGCAGACCGCCGTCCATGCCATACCGAGGGGTATTTGCCCCACCCTCCGAGGGTGAGACTGCCGTTTTTGTAGAAGAGGGAGTTGTTCGAATGCTATATTTATAGGTGATGGAGAGAGGAGCTTATGGGAACGTCCGTGAACATTGATCGCGGCTTCGTATTCACATGCGTCGCCATTTCGCTTCACCAGCTTTCCTATTGGATCCTCAATACCTGGGTCTTCACACAATTTGCAAGCGAATTCACGGCTGGACCTGTTGCCCTTGTTACTACCTCGGCAGCATGCTGCCTGGCAATCCTCGCCCTTCTCTGGTTTTCCCGAACTGTCTTACGGCCGGCAGCAGTCCTTCTCTGCTCTCTTATTCCCCTCGCCTGCGCCACATTGGTCCTCTACGGAGGCATGCAGGAACATAACTACCTCCTGACCGTGCTCGGCTGCGCCCTGTACGGAACCGCCGACTTCTGGACCTTCGCCCTGCCGGCCCTCGCGCTGAGCGGCCGACGAGAAGGTGAGGTTGTCGCTTGCGTTTTCGTGGCAATCCTCATCCGATCGATCGTCCAGTTCTTCAGCGCCGCCCTTCCCATCGGGAACGCAATTGCTCTCGGGTTTATATTCCTCGCTTCCGCAGGAGCTGTTCTTCTTTCGTATCGCAGAGCGTTTGGGCAACTTCCCCCGCGCACGTCCTACCACTTCACCTCCGTGAACGCCGAGAAACCCTCAGCTTTCTTCTCCGCCATCCACCCGGCGTTGCTCGCGTTCCTCATTTCCGGCATCGCCTTCGGGTTCGGTGCCGCGGCCCGCAACGGAGGGGGTGCACCTCAGGAGAATCTTCTGTCTGTTGTCCCTTTAGCTGCTGCGGCACTCGGTGTCGTCCTCATGAGAAGAGACAGGAAAGTCGATACGCTCTATTTGATCTCGGCATTGCTCATCCTCGGAGGCTTCGCGTTCTTCTTCCCCTCTTCGCTCGCAAGTTCAACTGGCATTGTCGCGAACCTGTCGGATATTTTCTTCGCAGCCGGCTACGACCTGTTCGTCCTGACAGCCTTCGTCTTCATCGCAGCCATAGGCTCCAAGAACCCGCTGGATTCGTTGCGAGCCGGGCTCGCATACTACTGCCTCGTCGATATCGGCACGGCCATCGGGGCCTCTCTGAGGCATTCCCTGTTCTCGCTCTTGCAGGAGGGGCCTGACGACTCCCTTGCATTCCTCGTCGTTTCCGCAATCATTCTTCTTTTTGCGAGCTACATCGTTGTCGTTGCAAAGCGCTCCGATCTTTCCCGCTCCATCCTAAGACTACCCGGTCTCAGCCCGGCTATGGCGCGAGACGCGAGTCTGGATATCGAACGCCGATGCCAGCTTTGTGCGGAAAAACATTCCCTTACGCCACGCGAACAGGAAATACTCGAGTACCTCGCACTCGGATACACCGCAATCGGCATTAAGGACAAGCTGACTATTTCCCAGAATACCGCCAAGTCCCACATCAAGAACATCTATCGGAAGATGGGCGTTCATTCCCAACAGCAGCTCATCGACGCGGTTTTCGATTAAGCAGGAAGTTTGGCTTTCTGCAGACAGCCGGCCATGTACAAGGGGAGGAAGACGCTCTCCTTCCTTCCACTTTCAACTGTTTCGAGCGCAAAGCACATCAGCTATCCGCTCTCCCGTCGGCGACACTCATCAGAGGAGCACATCTGAGTATGCCCCTCGAAAACGCCGAGCCTACTCTCTAGAAGAGATTCTCACGAACCGTTGATTTTTACTCTTCGGATGATCGGGATCTGTCATCTGAAGCTTGCCCTTTTTCACGAGGGGCATCACATAGCGACTTATGGCATAGGATTTGGAACCGAGCCCCAAAGTGTCGGCTAGCTCCTCGCGCGTGCGGGGCACTGAGCAAAACGCAAGCAGATCCTCTTCAGCAACAGTTTCACAGAGTGCCCGCTGATTTTTCGCTTCTCGCTTGATCTCACGTGCCGCCTTTACGCCGTCGGCCGCCTTCCTCAAAGTTACCTTGAACGAAGACTGCGTATCGATAAACTCCGGCTCGGGGAGCCCCGCGGCCTCCATTTGCTTGCGAACCGTGGGGATGCCCGAGTACCGGTTCTCCGTGAGACCGAGCACTTCCATTGCCGTCGCTAGTACCGGATTCCGGGTATCTGGCTGCGTATGCCCCAGTTGATCGACGCGCAACCTTCCATAAAGCCCTCCAGGACTAGCCACTTCCACGCGATCGGAATACATCGTGAGCTGGATGGGTTTCCCCTCGGTATGGATACTGTAATCCCGGTGAACCAAAGCATTGAGCAGGACCTCGCGAAGGGCGACTAGCGGATACTCAGTGACGTCTCGTCTCTGTCCCGTCTCCGCATCGACAATAGTTGTTACCTTCATGTTCGACCGCACAAAGGAAAGCGCTTCGTTCAACATCGACGGTATGGTTCCCTCGATACGCTTGTTGTCGGTAAACCGCGCTCCTTCCTCATCGGTTTCCCCGATTTCGACGCCGGGCACAGCAATCGCTATAATACACAGCTGTGGCATAAAGGCCTGCGGATAAAGGCCGAGGAGTATTTGGGCGGCGAGGGTCACACCGTCATCTTTTTCAACGCTCATAAGCCGACAGATTTTATCGTCGGAAAGCATGGCCAAATTCGGCTTATTCGCTTTGAGCTTCTGAAGGTAATCCGCGAGAAGCGACTGATCCAAGCTGTCGGCATCAGCGTCAGGCACGATGCGAATATCGTCCTGGTACTTTTTGCGGAAGGCCTCGTAACTATAGATCTCGTACTCCGTCATGGGCTGATCTCGCTCACCCACGCGTCGATAAGCTCCCTTCACTCGTCCCTTACCTCGATAAAAGCAGGGGCGCTCGGCAAGATCGATAGAGGGTATCTCCGCGGAAACTACCGCAACGCCATCGATCTCTCCCGCCGTGAACAAAGGACGCACGACAGGCTCCATCTGCTCGCATTGATCGACGACGCGTTTCTGCAAATCTTGCACATCGTACACTCCGACGGCCCTAAACGACTGCTTCTCGTCGAGCCCGAAGAGAAGCACGCCCCCTTCGTCCTGATTCGAAAACGAGGACAAGGTATCGTAAAGTCGCTCGGGGCAACCCTCGTGAGAGCTTTTCACTTCCACTGTCTGCTGTTCAGCCTGAAGCCGCTGGGTTTTCTCTACTAAATCCCTCAGTTCCTCTTCTAGCATAGACGGCTCATTTCTGTAAAATATCAAAACTGAAGTAAATTTTCTTAAAATTAGATAGATTTGTCAAATTTGAAATATTTTAACTAAATCAATTTCGTTTAGAGAAATTTTAAGAGAATTTTCGAAAACAAAGTTCTCTGGAGAATCTTATACGCGCTTTAAAATGAGCCTGTCCGAGATCGCAAGGGCCATAGTTTCGCAATATCCCCCTGATTATGCAAAACTGGGCCGGGACATGCCCGGCCCAGTTTTGTGCAAGCTTTGCTGAAAGCTGGCAGTGTCCTGAAACTACAGGATGTTCTTCAGCACGATGGACTTGGTGTGGGTCATCTCGTCGAAGGTGCTGATGACGCCCTCGGTGCCGATGCCGGAGTACTTGTAGCCGCCGAAGGGCTGCTCGAAGGAGCGGTAGAAGCTCGCGCCGTTGATGACCATGCCGCCGGCCTCAAGCTCGCAGGCGAACTTCGCGCAGGTCTTCTGGTCGGCCGAGAAGATGCAGCTGGACAGACCGAACTCCGAGGCGTTGGCGATCTCGATGGCCTCCTCGGCGGTCTTGAAGGTGATGATGGGCACCACCCGGGCCGAAGATCTCCATGTCGATGGCCACGTCAGCCGTCTTCGGCACGTCCACGATAACCGTCGGCTCGATGAAGGCGCCGTCGCGACCGCCGCCGAGAACGATCTTGCCGCCCTGCTGCACGGTGAGCTGGATCTGCTCCTCCACGGTCTTGGCGGCCTTCTCGGAGATGAGGCAGCCGATCTGGGTGTCCTCCTCCGGCGGCATGCCCTGCTTCAGGGTGTCGATCTTCTCCACGACCTTCTTCGTGAACTCCTCGGCCACGTCCTCGTGCACGAGGAAGCGCTTGGAGGCGCAGCACACCTGGCCGGTGTTGTACAGACGCTGCGTCAACAAGCTGGAGCCCTTTTTACCGCGTTGCAGGCAGGCGAGATGCACCTGCTAGCAGCGAGAAGCAGCCCCACCGAGTCCAGCGCATAGCGGCGAGCCTCCCGCGCCCTCCGGAAGGTGCGCGCCATCGCGTTGCCAGCGCCCCTGCTATACTGGCACGACCCCCACGCGAAGGAGGAACCCATGCGCTATCTCATCGCTTCAGACATCCACGGCTCGCTACCGGCGGCCGAAGCGCTCATCGCCCGTTTCCACAAGGAGGACGCCGATCGCATCCTGCTGCTCGGCGACTTGCTCTACCACGGCCCGCGCAACCCCCTACCCGAGGGCTACGCGCCCGCCGATGTGGCGAAGTTGCTGAACGAGCACGCCGACCGCATTATCGCCGTGCGCGGAAACTGCGATGCGGAAGTGGATCAGATGGTGCTGGACTTTCCCTGTCTTGGCGACTACGCGGTCGTGGTGGACGAGGGAGTTACCCTCTTCCTCACCCACGGACACCTCGATGTGCGCCGAGCCGTCGTGGGCCTTCCCGCCGGCTCATTCGTTTTCAGCGGGCACACCCATGTGAAGGGCATCGGGAACCCGTTCGCGCCGGCTTCCCTGAGAGACGACGCGCCCACCCACATCACCTTCGCGAACCCCGGCAGCATAGGACATCCCAAAGACGGCTCGGCCAGCTATGCCCTCTACGAACACGGCATCGTGGAGCTGAGAAACCTGTAGAGAGAACGCGCGGGGGGTTGCCGCATTCGGCACGCAACCTCCAACGGACAGCCCTGACTGTGCGAGGCTCGAGTTGGGCCATATGCCCTGTGGAAGCCTCCGGGCATGAAAAGGGCCCCGTTGCCGGGGCCCTTCTTGATTATGGTGGTCGGAGGGGGACTTGAACCCTCGACACACGGATTTTCAGTCCGTTGCTCTACCAACTGAGCTACCCGACCATGATCGCGGAAAGCAATCGCTTTCGATGCGAGCATATATTCTAGCGGGAGCGATGACCTATTGCAAGAACTTTTTTACGAGACGAAGGCCACCAGCGTCCCCAGCGCGATAAAAGGGCCGAACGGCATGGTCGCTTGCAACCCCGACTCCACCTCTCCGTCTCGCGCGGAGCGGAATGCGGCCCCGTGGCGAACGCCGGCGTATATCAAGCTCAATGCGCAAGCGGCCAGCAGGCAGATAAGCCCACGCTCGGCACCGAGAAACAGGCCGAGGGCCGCCATCAACTTGATATCGCCCCCGCCGAACGACTCTTTGTGGGTTATCGCCTCGTAAAGGGCCGTCAGAATGAGAAGGCCGCCGCCGAGAATGACGGCGCCGATGATGCCGCCGGCAAACGAGGCGCCGACGATTTCCAAACCCGGGGGCACGAGCACCGTGGGAGCCGGGGCGATGAATTCGGCACCGAACCCCAGCCCCATATGCTCCCCGGCAAAGGCAAGCACTACGCGCCACACAACCCAAAGCGCTGCCAAACCGCCTGATAGCACGTTGGGGATGCGGCGCTGGCGCACATCAACCACAGTGATGGCAGCCAGGATGACCAGCACCAAGCCATAGGCGACAAGAGTGACGACCGAAACGTAGGTCATGGCCGCGGGTTACCTTTCCGCCGCCTCGGCCGCGGCCCCGTCGGCCAACGCATCGGCTG
>OFGX01001641.1_pt1 | contig 13032 bp, 15 predicted proteins | sample 1521831 | NCBI WGS metagenome assembly OFGX01 (sample SAMEA3504080, study PRJEB24116) | mouse gut metagenome | biome: mouse gut; feature: mouse-associated habitat; material: faeces | place: Denmark | collected 2011
AGAAATTCCTAATCTCATTACGTCATCTCCGTTCAGAAGTTTGTATCATATGGCCATGGCTGACCACCTGCAATGCATCCTCCATCCACGCGTATTTCTGTTCCGGTAATGTAAGAAGACGCATCAGATGCAAGCAAAATGCATATTCCGACAATATCTTCCGGATATCCTGGCCTTCCCATTGCAATTCGGTCCAACAGATACTTTGAACGAACCGGATGTTCCCATGTCGGAACTGTTAGTGCAGTCTGGATATGCCCCGGACTCACACAGTTTGCACGAACATTATATTTCGCCCACTCAACAGCCATTGATTTTGTAAAGGATAGAATTCCACACTTTGTCGCACCATACACGGCACATCCTCCCAGAATACTGCCTGTATTATGCGAACCTATATTAATAATACTTCCGGCATTCTGTTCCTTCATGTACGGGGCTACTGCCTGTGTAACCAAAAATACTCCTTTTAAATTGATCGCCATGATCCGGTTATAGGTCTCCTCTGTAACATCCATAAATCCTTCCCGTTTATTGATGCCTGCACAATTAACCAATACATCAATATGGCCGTATATCTTTCCAACTTCTTCAACACAATCGCAAATAGAGTCTTTGTCTGTCACATTCATCACATGACAGGACGATTTACCGCCTGCTGCCCCAATACCAGCCTGTACCATTTTCAATTGCTCATCATTGATATCGCATAAAGCGATTTCTCCTCCTACTGCTGCCATCCCGGAAGCAATCGCACTACCAATGCCTCCTGCCGCACCAGTGAACAAAACAACTTTCCCCTCCAGAGAAAATAATTTTTGTAAGTTTTCAGCTACTGACATCCTTATTCCTCCTCACTGCAAATCCGACACCCAGCCATCTTTTCATAATATTTTGCAATGGCACTATGATCTTCCTGACCACATCCGTCCATATGCAGATTCTGTAAGATTTCCATGACTCCAGCTGTCAGAGGCAGCGGTGCTCCTACACTGTGTCCCGTTTCTATTGCATTATTCAGATCTTTGATGTGTAAATCAATTTTAAATCCTGGTTTAAAATTACCGGCAGTCATCATCGGAACTTTTGCATTCATAACCGTAGAACCTGCAAGACCGCCCTTGATTGCCTGAAATACCTTTTCCGGCTCAACACCTGCTTTTGTACTTAACATGAATGCCTCTGATACTGCTGCAATATTCAGTGCTACAATTACCTGATTTGCCAGCTTAGTTGTATTGCCTGCACCGATCTCACCACAGTGTACAGCACTTCCCCCCATCACCATCAAAATATCATATACTTCATGGAATACCTCTTCCGGTCCGCCTACCATAATTGACATAGTTCCATCTATAGCTTTTGGCTCTCCGCCTGAAACCGGTGCATCAATCATTCTTACACCCTTTTCTGCACATGCCTTACTGATTTCCTGTGAAGCAAGAGGAGCTATTGAACTCATGTCTATCAGAATACTACCCTCCTGTGCCCCTTCCAATATTCCGTTTTCTCCCATCACAACAGCCTTTACATGCGGCGAATTCGGCAGCATTGTAATCATTGTTCTGCATGCTTCTGCTACCCCCTTTGCAGACTCAGCCGGAATTGCTCCAGCTTCTGCCACAGCATCTACATTCTCTTGAATGATATCATAAACAACAACCTCATACCCTGCTTTTAATAAATTTTTTACCATTGGCTTTCCCATGATGCCAAGTCCAATAAATCCAAGTCTCATTTTATTTTTTCTCCTCATTCATTTTTCTGACTGTTTCAATTATATGTTCTTTTGTTAATCCATGATAGGACAATACATCCTGATAATTATGTGCACTGCATCCAAAGGTATCATTAATTCCTACATAATCTATCGGTTTGCATTCTTTCCTGAGCACCTCTGAAATCGCACTGCCAAGCCCTCCGACAATATTATGTTCTTCTGCTGTTACAACAGCCTTGCAGTCATTTGCCAAATTGATGATTGCTTCTGCATTCATCGGTTTGATTGTGCTGACATTTACAACCTTTACTGAAATCTCTTCTCTCAAATCTTCCGCTGCCTGCATTGCGAGACCTACCATATAACCTGTGGCAAATACAATCACATCGTTACCTTCTCTTAAAAGCATAGGTTCGCCAATCCGAAATTCACTTCCTTCTTCGGTAACATTCGGATAATCATTTCTGTTTAAGCGGATATAGCAAGGTCCTTTCATCTCCGCCGCTGCTTTCACAGCTTCTACAGTTTCGTTTGCATCGGCCGGGCACAACACTGTCATATTCGGAATTGCCCTCATTATCGCCAGATCTTCTACCGACTGATGAGTCGCACCATCTCCAAAATCTGACATCCCCGCTGAAGAACCGCAGATCTTAACATTCAGCTTTCCTATTGCGATTGTCTGCCGGATCTGGTCATATGCTCTTCCTCCCGAAAAAACCGCAAATGAATTAGTAAACGGAATTTTCCCGGTCTGTGCAAGCCCTGCGGCAACAGAAGTCATATTTGCCTCTGCGATTCCCATCTCATAATGCCGTTTGGGATATGCCTGTTCAAACATTTTCCCCATTGTTGAACCACCTAAATCCGCGTCCAGTACTACAATATTCGGATTCTCTTTTCCAAGTTTCACTAATGTATCACCATAAGCAATTCTCTGATTTGTATAACTCATAATCTGCTTCCTCCTATTTTAATTCATCCAAAGCCTGCTGATATGTTTCCTCTGTTAAGGCTCCGTTATGGTATTTGACAACATTTTCTGCAAAACTCACGCCTTTTCCTTTTACTGTATTTGCAACAATAACTGTAGGTTTCCCTGTCTTTTCATCTGCTGCATCCAACGCTGCCAAAATCTCCTCCATGTTATGACCATCGATTTCCATTACATTCCAGCCAAAGCTTTCCCATTTTGGAATGATTGGGTTTGAATCCATACGTTCTGCGACTTTTCCCTGTGCCTGCAGATTATTTTTATCTACGATCGCAACCAAATTATCTGTATGGAAAGCTCCTGCTGCCATTGCTGCTTCCCAAACCTGCCCTTCTGCAAGCTCTCCGTCTCCTAGAAGAACATACACTTTCCGCTCAATCTTATCCGCTCTCAATCCAAGCGCCATACCAAGACCTATTGATAAGCCCTGTCCAAGAGATCCCGTTCCGGCTTCAATTCCTGGTGTTTTAATCACATCTGGATGCCCCTGAAGATAAAATCCAATCTCTTTCGTCTTCTTCAAATCTTCCACCGGAAAATATCCCGCCTCTGCAAGAGCTGCATACTGTAAAATTGCCACATGCCCCTTACTCAAAAGGAATCTGTCGCGATCTTCCATATATGGATTCTGCGGATTATGTTTCATTTTATAAAAATACAATGCTGCTACGATATCAGCAGATGAATTAGAGCCTCCGATATGTCCTGCAACTCCTACTCCGATACTGATCACAACATCTCTCCTCAATTTTTTTGCCTTATTCTCCAGACTTTCTATTAATTCTTTACTATATCCCATAATATCAACTCCTTGTTATCTGTTAGCTGTCCTACAGATTGTTTTATAGATTGACTGCCTACTACACAATTTCATTTTTCTGAATACATTGTGCATACCACATCCCGCTTGATTTCAAAATTCTCTCCTGTGTTACAAAATCTACATATACGATTCCAAATCTGCTCTGGTAGCCAAATGCCCATTCAAAATTATCCAGTAATGACCAAACAAAGTATCCAGCCACCGGAACACCTTGATCGATTGCCCTATGAACCGCTGTCAAGTGACGTTTCAAATAGTCTTTTCTCCCTATATCTTCCACGGTATGATTCATTGTAACAATATCGTTAAAAGACGCTCCATTCTCTGTAATGTATATTTTACTAAAGTGATATTCCTCTTTTAAGCGAAGCAGCATTTCTTCCAGCCCTTCCGGGGTAATCGGCCATTCCCGGTCAGTTACCTGTTTACCTTTTGGTATTACAGCTTCTCCTTCAAGAGGCCACTTATCTGGATTTGCACGGATATATGTATCGTTATAATAGTTCAATCCTAAGAAGTCCAGCGGTTGTCCAATCAGTTCTAGGTTTTCCTCTGTAAACTCAGGTATTTTTATTCCTTTTCTTTTAAACAGTTCGATCATATCCTCCGGATATTTTTTATATATTAACGGATCAATAAACCACCGATTTAAATATCCATCTGCATACTGTACTGCCTGTTCATTATCTGCTTTTTTGTCCAGCGCTTGTCTGGGCATCAGATTCAAAGTGATCCCGATTTCTCCTTTCATACATTGTTCGCGAAAATATTTTACAACCTTGCCATGTCCGATATACAAATGATACGACACTTGCAGAGCAGTAGAAAAATCTTGAATTCCCGGCGCCTGTCTGCCCTCATAATGTCCTAAAAATGCAACACAATAAGGTTCATTCAATGTGATCCAATGTTTTACACGATCTCCCAATGCTTGAAATGCCACTTTGCAGTACTCTAAAAAATAATCCGGCATCTGCGGATTTGCCCATCCTCCAATGTCCTGCAATGCCTGCGGCAGATCCCAATGATATAATGTAACATACGGTTCAATTCCTGCTTTCAGCAATTCGTCTGTCAGATCAGAATAAAATCGGATTCCTTTTTCCTCAATCTTCCCGATTCCGTTCGGAAAGATTCTCGGCCATGCAATTGAAAAACGATAAGCCTTTATTCCCAACTTTTTCATCAACTGAATGTCCTCTTTATATCGATGATAATGATCACAAGCAATATCTCCTGTATCACCGCAGCACACTTTTCCAGGGGTTCTGCAGTATCGATCACATATAGATTCTCCTCGGCCATCCTCCTGTGCAGCACCCTCTACCTGATAAGACGCTGTAGCAGTTCCCCATATAAAAGTATTTGGGAACTGATATTTCTCCATATTCACACACTCCTTTGTATTTTAACTCCAAATCCGATCCAGCGATGTTTCCTTATTCCATTCATCCGTGGAGACCCATAAGTTTCCATCCGGCAGATCTGCATGTTCTTTTATGACTTCCTCATTTAATTTCTGTATCCCCAACCCAGGCGTATCCGGCAATATGATATATCCGTCTTTTCCTAATGGCGAAGCAGAGCTTTCCATCAAATCTTCCCACCAGGGCATATCCAACGCATCGTATTCCAAAGCGAAAAAGTTTTCACTGGCAGCAGCTGCATGTGCCGCTGCTATACATGCAATCGGACTTTCACACATATGTACTGACATGGATGCTCCATATTTTGCCGCCAGTGAACTCAGTTTTTTTGTTTCTAAAATTCCGCCCACTGTCAGGAGGTCCGGATGCACCATGGCAAGAGCTCCGGTTTTTAACAATGGTTCAAAATTTTCAGACAAATAAATATCTTCTCCTGTAGCCAAAGGAACCTCGGTCTTCCCTGCGAGCAATTTATACTGTTCTGTCAAATACCATGGAAGCATATCTTCCAGCCACAGCAGATTATATTTTTCCAATCTCCTTGCAATTTTCACCATATCAGTTAATGGGAAATGTCCAAAATGATCAATTGCCAATGGTATCTCATATCCTATGACTTTTCGGATTCTGCCTACATATTCCTCAATACATTCCAATCCTTGCTCCGTAACATGCAAGTTTGTAAATGGATGTGCGAGATTATTATAATCATATAGCTTCGCATGAATCTCTGCCCTATCTTTTACACTGCCGTTCCTGCCAGCTTCCCGTGCCTGCCGTTCCATGCTCCAATATGCTTCAAGCCAATCGGTTGCTCCCGATACATTTCCTTTCTGATACATCAACAATTCTATGCTTAAAATCTTTAATACACTGAATCCCGCATCCATATGTCCACGTAAAACATCTCCCACATTTTCCGGCTGCATAACCTGTCCAGTAAAACGACCATTTTCAATATGTGTATCTGCATATAAACGCACCTTTTCTCTCTGCTTTCCACCTAATAATTGATAGACTGGAATCTGATATGCTTTTCCAACCAAATCCCAAAGGGCAATTTCAATAGCTGCTATTCCTGCAGACTGTCTTGCCATACCGCCAAATGGAGCAATCTTCTGAAAAATGCGTTCCACAGTACATGGATTTTCTCCTAATATACGACTTTTTAACAGCTTCACATAAGTAGAACTTGCCCCATCCCTCATTTCCCCATATCCTGTCAGCCCCTGGTTTGTTTCTATCTTTATGATATGACTTCCCCAAGGCGGAATATTGACTTTACATATTTTAATATCCGTGATTTTCAACTGTGATGGTTTTGAAAATGTACTGACATAATCAAGAATTTGTTCTGTATTTTCCATAATCATTCCCACTAAAACTTCTATTCCGCCATCTCTCGATAATCAAATCCAATTGGCAATGAACATGGCCTCTCGCAGCTTGTGTGCATTTTTATAACGCCATCTCCAACATGCATTGCCTCCATTACCTCAGTTACATGACAAGCCAATTCTGCGCCCGCCCGATTTTCTCTTTTGTTCTCAATGGCATATGCCATATCTAACAATCCAATTCCTCTCATATTTTTATCCGGCTGCCGAAATGTATGTGGGAACACTTTACATTTTTCCCACATTTCAGGCCGGCTAAGTCTACCTGTTGCCTGTGAATTTGGAAGACCATCAATCTCATCAATCAAAGATTCGCTCCGAATAACTTTCACTTCTCCACTAAACTTATTTGGATCTGGAACAATCATTGTTCCTTCCGTTCCATATATTTCCAATTTGGGTAATCCGGATAACCATGTATCAAAACTCATATTCATATTTGCGACTGTACCATTTACAAATCTTAAAAGACCTGCATAATGAGTCGGAACCTCTACTTTTATTTTTTCTCCCTGGTGCGGCATACTATAAATCGTTCTTTCTGACATTCCTGCCGCCCTGAAACAACTGCTTTCCTGTACCGATCCCAACAGTGATACCAACGCAGTGATATAATATGGGCCCATATCCAATAAAGGGCCTCCTCCCGGCATATAATAGAAATGGGGATTGGGATGCCATGTTTCTGTCCCGTGATTCATCATATTTGCAGTTGCTCCCACCGGTTTCCCAATCCAGCCGTCATCTAACAGCTTCCTGCAAGTCTGGATTGCCGAACCAAGAAATGTATCAGGAGCACAACCTATCATGACCTGATGCTTTTCTGCTAATTGTTTCAGTTCTGTCGCCTGTTTTACAGACAATGCCAAAGGTTTCTCACAATATACATTTTTTCCGCTCAAAATAATTTTTGTATTTAACTCGTAATGCACATTTGGAATTGTGAGATTCAAAACAATATCTATTTCCGGATCTTCCAGCATTTCATCCACTGTACATACTTTTTTTATATCATAGATTTCCGAGAATTGTTTTGCTTTTTCAGTTTACAAATCTGCACATGCTGCAAGGCTCAATTTTTTATAAAATTTGTTGATATTTTCTGCATATGTATTTGCAATAACACCGCAGCCTATCAACCCTATTTTTGTATTCTTCATCTCCCCATTTCACCTCCCGGACACTATTTTACATCGTTTTGGAGCAGCTCGAGCATAACACCTAATTTCTCTTCACTTTCAATATATGCGTATCTTCCACCGTTGTAAGAACCTTTTTGAATCAATGCCATACCTTCTTCTTCCAAAATCCCCAACGCTTCCTCCATATTATCTACATCAAATGCAATATGATGAACAATATTACCATGTTTATCTAGATATTCACGCCACGTACTGTTGTTTTCATCTGGTTCAAGAAATTCAATTCGTAAATTCCCAAACTGTAAAAAGCTCTGTTTTGCCCTTGTAAGTGTCGGTAAACCTCGATACTCCACTTTTGCATCTTTTGGCGCCCCTGTCCTTTTTACATTAGGCTTTTCCAATCGGAATAGTCTGCAATAATTTTCCAAAACATTCTGAATATCATTTACAACAATTGCTATGTGCACAGCATTGTTCTTACACCAACTCTCTTTATCCATACTTTTTGTTCCTCCTATAGCGGCATTGGTCTTCCAGTAGAATCAATAAACGCTATCTTAGAATATATTTTTTTCTTTCTCTCTAATATGTCTGCAATACCGGCTGCGATATCACGAGGATCAGCAGGAGCATCACAGCCTCCCATATTTGTACGCATCCATCCTGGATGAACAGCATATACTAGAATTCCCTCTTTCAAATGTTCACGTAATCGTTCGGAGAACATATTCAATGCTGTTTTTGACATACTGTAAGGATAATTTGTCGGGAACGCATTGATGATCGTTCCTGCTTCTGACGAAATATTTACTATCACCTGTTTGCTGCCGCGATGCAACTGCGGCAAAAATTGCTGTATTACCCGCATAGGTCCAACTGTATTGATTTCAAACGATTTCATCACTGCAGACAAATCCAGTTCTTCGATTGTTTTTTCCCGTTCAATTAAAATCGCCGCATTGTTCACAATTCCATCCAGAACTGCCCCTTTATGATTCATTATCTGCACAGCATTTCGTACACTTTCATCACTGGACACATCCATTTCAAAAACAGTGATGCGATCGCGATATTGCTGTTGAAGTGTTTTCATTTCCTCAGAAATATGTGAAAGTGAATGTACTGCCGCAAAAACCTCATTCCCACGCTCAAGAGCTATTGCTGCAATACAACATCCAAGTCCCTGTCCCGCTCCCGTAATCAATATCCTCACCGTCTACCTCCTCGCAAAAGTGAATCTTTTTTCTACTCACGTGATTTTCTTTCCTTAAACTCTAGAGTAACTCCCAACTTATCTTGTGTTTCAAAATATGCATATCGCTCAAATATTTTTTCTTCTAAGAATGACATTGGATATCCGCCTTTCTCCATCAAGTCAATCTGCTCTTCAAACCCATCAATATAAAAAGAAATAAAACATACTCCCGGTCCGTATTTCTCCAGGTATTCTCTCCACGGACTCGGCTCATCATCTGCTGGTTCTAAAACTTCCAAATAAATTGGTTCCAAATTCACAATCAGAGTTTTCAGTTTCGGATTCACCGTTTTCCCTCTCATTTTCTTATAGGCGCCTTCTTTCGGCCTCCGGTTTGGATCTGGATAACGGACAACTGCTTCTTCTTTTAAGTCAAAAACCGTATTATAATGCTTTGCAGCCGCTTCAATATTATCCACAACGATTCCTATTTTTACAATTCTGTCTCTTCCACTGTTATTTTCCATCTTTCTCTCCATTCTGCCATCTTACGTCAACGACACAAATAGCACGAAAAATTCTTTCCCTCTATTCTCCTTGTATTTCTTTCAGAAATTTAACCTGCGGTGAGTCCTCTCCAACCTGCATCAGCTCAATTCGATTACGATCTGGATCTCTCACCCAACACTGCCAGTTATTATCAATTCCAAACTTAACCGGCCTGTCCAATTCCAAACCTGCTCCTGTAATCTTATCAGCAATTTCATTAATGTCAGATACCTCAAAACATAAATGTGAAAATCCAATATTGTCATTGGAGTATTCCGTATAGTTCACACCACCATAAAACAACTCAATGAACTGATTTCCACCTGCGTATAAATACACAATCCATGGCTCTCCTGTCTCCGGCATAGGCATTTCAAATGCCTTCTTAAATCCTAATACATCACAATAAAATGAAATAGATTTTTCCATATCTGATACATTTAACGCTGTGTGTGCCAAACCTTTTACAATCATTTTCTAATCCTCCTGAATATCAATTTTGCTGTTAAACGTTTTAACCTTTTACGCCGCCCTCTGAAAGTCCTTTTACAAATACTTTATTACAAAGTACAAACAATAGAATAACCGGCAAAGAAATGACCGCACCTGATGCCATAATTGCTCCCCAGTCAATAACAAATTCTCCTTTAAACATATTAATGGCAATCGGTAATGTGCGAACTGCTGCAGAATTTGTCAAATTCAATGCGAAAATAAATTCTTCCCATGTAGACAAGAACGTATAAATCGCTACTGACACTAAACCCGGTTTTGCTATTGGAATAATAATTTTCAACAAAATCCCCAGCTTTGTAGTTCCATCAATTCTCGCTGCATCTTCTAATTCTATCGGAACTCCATCAAAAAAACTCTTCAGCATTAATGTTGCTAATGGAACCGTAATTGCTACATCCGGCAATATCAAAGAAAAGTAAGAATCTATCAGTCCGATCTTTGAAAACACCAGATATACTGGTATAATCAATACAACTGCCGGCATCATTTGGCCATACAAGAGTCCCACATATAACATTCTTCTTCCTTTAAACCGGTAACGTGAAAACCCATATCCTGCAAGGCATCCCAATACAAGGGTGATAAACGTCGCTGTCACTGAAATAATAATACTATTTAAAAATGCACGTGGAATACCGCTTTCAAACATTACACGGATATAGTTTTCTAATGTTACATGATGAATTGAAAATGTTGGCGGAGAACTATATATCTCTGATGTTCCCTTTAATGAAGAATCAATCATCCACATAATCGGAAACATAGAAATAATTACCATAAAAACTAAAAATACATACGTTAAAAAAGATTTTATACGTTCTGTTTTTTTATTTCGGATCACTGTTCTTCACCTCCCATCGTTGATCGAATATAAATCGTACTGAAAATAGCCACAATAATAAATAGTACCGTACTGGCTGTTGCAGCATTTCCAAAATTAAAGTTTGTAAACGCTGCTTTATTAATATACATTGACAGTACCTGTGATGACGTTCCTGGTCCGCCGCCTGTCAATACATAAATAAATGTAAATGCATTCAATGTCCAAATTGTAAGTAATAACACAACCGTTTTACATGTCGGTGCAATGTGGGGCCATGTTACAACCTTGAAACACTCCTATCCATTTGCTCCATCCACAACAGCAGCATCCTCTAAACTTCGTGGAACTGATTGCAATGAAGCTTCAATATACATCAAAACCAGCGGAAACATCTTCCACACATTTACAATAATTGCTGAAATCAGTGCCAAATCTTTACTTCCGGTCCATGGCAGTGCGCTGTTGATAATTCCTAGCCGAACCAAAATTTCATTTAAGATACCAAAATCAGAGTGATACATCCATTTCCATACCATACTTCCTATGATCGACGGCAAAACCCATGGAAGCATAATCAAACATCTCCATACTCCTCTATATCTCACTCTGTCCTGCGAAATGACCATTGCACAAATAAATCCAATTAAGAATTGAAACATTACACTAAAAAACGTCCAAGTCACGGTGTTTTTTAAAGCATTTAAAAATGCATCACTGGTTAATAGCTTTTTATACTGATCCAATCCTACAAATGTCCAATCCGGATTATAAATCGTCTTTTCAAAAAAACTCAGTGACATATTATAAATTAACGGAAAAAGCATTACTACTGCCACAACCAATAATGCCGGTAATATAAACACTGCACCACTATTTTTAAGATGTTTTTTTCTTTCCCTTTTCATGCTTCACCTCTTTTCTTTATTTCTTAAAAAGGCTCTGACTGGGAAACAGAGCCTTAAAGTTTTTACAAAATATCATTAATTTGATTCGCTGACTCTACCATTGCTTCCTCTGCTGTAATCTCTCCTGAAAGTGCAAGCTGAATCTGTTCATACATAATCTGTCTGATTTGCATCAACTGCGGAATTACCGGAAGCGGCTTTCCATACTGAACTGCTTCTGAAAGATTTGCAAGTAACGGATCTTCCATATACTGATCTGACTCTGCCATAGATTTTCTAGCTGAAAACGTGGTTGAATATTCAACTGAAATCTCTGGTGATGAAAGGAACTCTGCCAGTAACCAAGCTGCATCAGGATTTTTTGTTTTTGCAGATATTACAGTACTCCATCCTGCAAAAATAAGATTTCTCTCCGCTCCTTCAAATACCGGAACCAGACCTGTTGCCATATTTAATTCTGAATCTATATCACGAATAGCTGAAATGTCATATGCTCCTGACATAAACGCTGCAACCTTTCCTTCTGCAAATAATGTACGTCCTGCTGCATTATCATTCTCCATAATACTCTCCGGAACTACATTGTACTTTCTATATAAATCTACAAAAAGCTGCGCAGCTCTAATGGCTTCTTCCGAATCCAATGTACACTCTGTATTATCTTCATTCAACACATTACCGCCGCTGCATTGAATCATGTTAATCAGCTGATATGAAGTATTCCCCCATTCGCCTCCTGGTATAGCAATACCTTTCACTTTTCCATCATTTTTCTCTGTAATCGCCTGCGCAATGGGAACAAATTCTTCCCATGTATCCGGAAGTCCATCATATCCTGCATCTTTAAACAAATCAGTATTATAAAACATACCATGTGTTTCTGCTCTGTAAGGCAAACCATAAACGGAACCATTCACTGTAATTCCATCACGTGCTCCGTCATAAAAATCACTTATATCATATTCATTTGTCTGAATATATTCATCCAGATTTAAAATTCCTTTTGCTGTTGCGAATGTGGATACCCATTCATTATTGACACTCAGCAAATCAGCGCTTTCTCCACTGGTAAGCGCAGTCAAATATTTATCTGACATACCATCGCTTGGAAAAAACTCTACGTTTACATGAATGTTCGGATATTTCTCGTTAAATTTCTCAATTAATCCAGGTGTAATCTGCTCATTCCATGATGCATCCCATAAAGTCAATTCCGCACTGATTTCTTCCGGGTTCTCAATCTTTCCTCCTGTTTCTGCCGGCTCGTCTTTAGTTCCGCATCCTGCCAGCAGACTCATTGTCATTGCACCCACAAGCATTATACTTAATCCTTTTTTCTTTCTCATCATCTTCCTCCTTTGATTTGACTGTTGTTAGTTGATAGCTGTATTACAGGTATGAGCAAAATATAACATGCTTGTTCTTATTTGTCAACCATGTTTGAAGAAATGCTTTATTTTTATACATTTTTCACAAAAATTTTGTCTCTTGATTTTTAATTGAAATACTCAAAATTCTTCTTAATATGTTCTTTCATCATA
>OFGX01001647.1_pt1 | contig 13012 bp, 10 predicted proteins | sample 1521831 | NCBI WGS metagenome assembly OFGX01 (sample SAMEA3504080, study PRJEB24116) | mouse gut metagenome | biome: mouse gut; feature: mouse-associated habitat; material: faeces | place: Denmark | collected 2011
CTCTGGGAAGTTTTGCGTCCCTCTCCTTCCGTGTTTCATAGCAGCCACGAGAGAGAAGGGAGGGGAACATGAAAGATTCCCACACTGATAAGGGGCGGCGGAAAAGCCGTCTGTCTCTATGGGCATGATGCTGATATCGTACTTCTGTGATTCCCCTGCGCCTTTTCCGCCGTCCCGAGCCGGGGCCTGCTCCCTCTCTTCGCCGGAATCCATTCTGAAGGCCCTTCCGTCCGACTGACTTCGGAACTCCTCCGATGCAAGGCAGAATTCCGCAAACAGGCCCTGCAGCTCCCTCTCCGTCAGCAGCAGCCGCCCGCCGTCATCCTTTTCCTCCTGGATCAGATGTCCTATCTGGGCCATGGCGCTGTCGCGGACGGTCTGCACCTTTTCCTTTGCCAGCAGAAGGGCATTCCTGTGGTTCCGGGCCAGCAGCAGCAGGGAAATAGCGCTGGCGGCCAGGGCCGTCAGGAACAATGTCAAAAGGAAGATTTTCTGCCAGAGCCTCATGCCATCCCCCCTTTCCGAAATCTGGCGCAAGCCTCCCCCTCAGATGGCCAAACAGGCGCACCCTCGGCGCGACAGAGCCTGCATCCCATGCCCTCCGCACGGCACACTGACTCCACGGCTTCACATCTTCAGCAGCTTGTAGCCATAGGTGGGCACAGTCACCAGGCGGCCCTGGAGCCCCAGCTTCCTGCGCACCTGCTGCACATGGGTGTCCACTGTCCGTGTCTCCCCCTCGAAGGCGTAGTCCCAAACGGCGGACAGCAGCCGTTCCCTGGAGATGACGATGTCCTGATGCCGTATGAAGAAGACAAGGACGTCGAATTCCTTGGGCGACAGCGCCACGGCCTGGCCGCCCTTTTCCACCGTATGCCTTTCGGCATCCAATGTGATGTCTCCGTAGGCGAGCACCGTCTCAGCCTTATGGTGGCGCTTCATCACCAATTCAATCCGCGCCAGCAGCTCCAGGGCCTCAAAGGGCTTCACGATATAGTCCTCCGCCCCGGATTTAAGTCCCTGCACCTTGTGGGCCACGTCCTGCACCGCGGTCAGGTATATCACAGGAACTCCTGAGTCCTTCACGCTCTCCATCACCTGGAACCCGTCCAGCCCCGGGAGCATCACATCCAGAAGAATCAGGTCGAAGCCCCCGCCGCAGACCCGCTGCACCGCCGAGAGGCCGTCGCTGCAGATTTCGCTGTCGTAGCCGCCCATGGTCAGGCAGGCCTGGATATATTTTGCAATATTGCTGTCGTCTTCCACAATCAGTATCTTACAGGACATCTACATCCCTCCGCTCATATGGCATCCGTCATGCGCTTCTCCGCCCCGATCCTTTTCCCGATTCGGTTATCGGCAACTCGTAGTTCCATTGTAAACCTATGCCTCCTGACTTTCAATAGGCGTTATTTTTTTCCGCTATCTTTTTCAGCCCCTCCGCATAGGCTTCCTCTTGTGCCGGCTCCTGCACATAATTATTATCTCGCATTTTCCCATAAAATGGGAGTTTTTTCAGAGCTGCCTGTAGATGGAAATCTGCCATTGTAATTACGGCTGATTTCTTTTATACTGGAAGAAGGACGCGCATGAACACAGGTGAGAATCGGCGGATATACGGCAAAAAGCATATAGAAGAACTGCAAGTAGTAAGAACATGCGTTCGAAACCCAGGGAAAGGAGCGTGAAGATATGGCATGGAAGAAAAGCATTCCGAAGAAAGGCATTCCACGGACAATCGGAATCGGAAACCAGGACTTTGAAACCATTCGCAGCCGTGGAGATTTTTATATCGACAAGACGGACTTCATAAGGGAGTGGTGGGAAAGCAGAGACAGCGTGACGCTGATCTCCCGGCCCAGGCGTTTCGGCAAGACGTTGAACATGAGCATGATGGAGAAGTTCTTCTCCCTGCGATACGAGGGCCGGGGGGAGCTTTTTGAAGGCCTGTCCATATGGCAGCATGAGGAATACCGGGCGCTCCAGGGGGGCTATCCGGTGCTCTTCTTAAGCTTCGCGGTGGTCAAGGAAAATACCTTTGCGCAGGCCAGGCAGAGCCTCTGCCGGGTCATAGAGGAGCAGTACAATAAGCATGATTATCTCCTGGAAGGGGATCTGCTCAATGAGAAGGAAAAGGAGTTCTACCAGGAAGTGACGGCAAAGATGGCGGACAATACTGCTGCGGCTTCCCTGCGCTCCCTGTCGGATTTCCTCCGCAGATACCATGGGAAGAATGTAATCATTCTTCTGGACGAATACGATACACCCATGCAGGAGGCCTATGTCAACGATTACTGGGAAGAGATGGTCGCATTCATCAGAAGCCTGTTCAACGCCACGTTTAAGACGAATCCGTATCTGGACAGGGCCTTGATGACAGGCATTACAAGGGTCAGCAAAGAGTCCGTCTTTTCGGATTTAAATAATCTGCAAGTGGTGACGACTACCTCCCCCAAATACACCGGCTGCTTCGGCTTTACGGAGGAGGAAGTCTTTGCGGCATTGGACGAGTTCGGGATGTCCGATAAAAGGCAGCAGGTGAAAGACTGGTATGACGGTTTCACATTCGGGCAGAAAAAGGACATCTACAACCCCTGGTCCATCATCAATTTCCTTAAGGAGGGCAGGGTCGGCGCATACTGGGCCAACACCAGCTCCAACAGCCTGGTGGGGAAGCTGCTGCGGGAAGGCAGCCCGGATGTGAAGACAACCTTTGAGCGCCTGCTGCAGGGAGAGTCCATCCGGATTGAAATTGACGAGCAGATCGTCTATCATCAGCTGTCCGGGGAAAAAAACGCGGTCTGGAGCCTTCTGCTTGCCAGCGGATATCTGAAGGTGAAAAGCTTCCATTCTTATACCACGGAATACGGCGAGTGGAAGGAAGAGTATGAGCTGGCCCTGACGAATTTTGAAGTCCGGGTCATGTTCCGCAAGATGGTCCGGGGATGGTTCGACCCTGCCGTGTATAACTACAATAATTTCATCAAGGCGCTGCTGCTGGGCGATATCAGGGCCATGAATACTTATATGAACAAAGTGGCCCTGGAAATGTTCAGCTGCTTCGATTCCGGGTCGAAGCCTTCCGAAAAGGAGCCTGAGCGGTTTTACCATGGTTTTGTGCTGGGGCTGATGGTGGAGCTGGCGGATAAATACTTGATCACCTCCAACCGGGAGAGCGGTTTCGGGCGCTATGACGTGGTGCTGGAGCCAAGGGCGCTGCCAGGGGGTTCGGCTTCGGATGCCGATACGGCGGATGCCAAATCCATGGACGCAGTCATTATCGAATTCAAGGTGCAGGATAACGATGAGAAGGATTTGTCTGATACGGTGCGGAATGCCCTGGCGCAGATTGCGGAAATGGAGTACCAGGCAAATCTGATTGCAAAGGGAATACCGGAAAGCCGTATCCGCAAGTACGGCTTCGCGTTCTGCGGAAAAAAGGTCCTGATCGGTGGCAGCGCCAGCTTCCAGGCACAATGAAAACCGCTCCGCAATCCATCCGCGGAACGGTTTTCCCCTCAAATCGTCATCCATTCGCGGGCGACACCGGGAGCCAGAGCTCTATATAGCGCTTCTCGCTGTCCGGATTCCGGAACCAGTGGGTCACCGAAATCTCCGGAGCCTCCGCCAGCACATATCTGGAGGAAGGGAGCCATTCCTCCACGATCCTCCTGCGCAGTTGTGGGAATATCATGGTGGGATACTTGCACCGCTCCGTCTCGCATACCACATAGGTGTGGGCGGGAATGGCGATGTTCTCGAACCGCGCGGCATCCTCGGCATTTCCAAGCTCCTCCTCCAGATGCTCCCTCTCCCACTCCCGAAGCTTGGCCGCGATATAGAAATCGTACCCCTCCTCCCGGAAATTCGTCATGACTCCATAGCTGGTCACCGGGTCTCCCGCAAGCCCCTTCAGCGCATACTGGTTCAGCCTGGTGGTCACATAGAACGCTTCCTCCTGGGCATCCCGCTCCGCGGGGCTTCCCGTAAAGAACCTCTTGTAGCCCGTGAGCACCATCTCCGGCTTCTCTTCTATCCTGTAGTCCATGCTGCTGCCTCCTTCCAATGATATCCGGATGGACAGGCGGGCAAAGGAGCGAAGCCTGGCCCCCGGCTCGCGCGCAGCCGACGGCGTGATACCGTGGAACCTGGCGAATGCTTTGGCGAAGCTGTCCGGGCTCTCGTACCTGTACTTCACCGCCGCGTCGATGACCCTGATCTTGTCGGCCGCCAGCTCCATCCCCGCCAGGGTCAGCCTGCGGCTGCGGATGTACTCCCCCAAGGTATAGCCGCACAGGATGCTGAACACCCTCTGGAAATGATAGCTGGAGGAAAAGCCTGTCCTGGCTATCTCCTCATAATCCAGCTCCTCCGTGATGTGGTCTTCGATATAGTCGATGGCCCTCTGTATCCCTACGACCCACTCCATTCATCGCTCCCCCAGGCCGGCATATCCCCGCGCCTGACCTGTCCGTCTTTTTTGTCTCCGATTGTTCTGTTGCTTTTACCATGGTATGGAGACATTATACCGGAAGAAAACGCCCTGCGCCCGACTTTCCCTGCGGATGGGTGACGGTATGCCCTTTTTATGCGGAATGCAGGCGGCCCCAGGCTAAACCACCGCCTCCACCCGGCTGATGATTCCCTTGTCCTTAAGGACCTTGATTTTCTGGGAAACGGTTTTTCTGCTCACTGTCAGCCTGTCAGCTATCTCAAGGATTTTCTTTTCGCTTTCCGTTAAAGCGCCATATGTTTTATCAGTCACCTTTTTGGTCACCTTTTCAGTCACTTTTTCAGTCACCTTTGCGCTTTGAACTTCACCATGATATCCCCGCCATGGACAATGCAATATCCCCTCTGCAATCCTGCACAAAGAGGAACACTTCCCAGGCTTCCTTAGCGTGCTCGAAGTCCTCCATGCCCAAGAAATAAGCCGCAAACAGGATTTCTATGCATTCCATCACCCAGGGGATTGCAGCCTTTTCTTCCGCGGACAGGCGCGTTATGCTCTCATAGCCCTCGATGGCGGCTCTCACGTTTTCCGTCCATTCCTTTTTGGTGAAAGCCTCCTCGGCCTCTTCCGCCAGCAGCCCTGTCAGGAAGTAGCAGATGTCGAAAATCCTGATGTTCCTCTGGCTCAGGTCGAAGTCGATATATCCCGACAGCTCGCCTTCCGAGAACAGGAAATTCCCGAAATGCACGTCTCTGTGAATCAGCTGTTTCGGCAGAAATTCATACACGTTTTCCAGGGATTCCACTGCCCTCGCACAGGCTTCCCTGTCCACTGTCTTCCACTCATCCCGGGCCAGGTTCTCCCACACCCATCCCTTCATCTCGTCCAGCAGGCTGTTGTCCCAGAACCCGATCTCCTTCTCGCATTCCAGAAACGCTTTGTGCAGCCGGGCTATGGCGCAGCCCATTTTCCGGGCCATCTCCTTATCCTTACTATCCGTGATGTTGCTGCCCTGCAGCTTCCGGGTCAGGAAGAAATAGAAGCCCTCCTGTTCCGCATATTTTTCCCCTGTTTTGGTGGGCAGGATTTCCGCAACCGGGATATGGCATCCCGCCAGAATCTCAGATATTTTTATGTTCCTTTCCAACTGATTCCTGTCGCTGTATGCCTTCATCACATAGGCATGATCGACTTCCCAGGCTGTGTTATAAATCTGGGATATCTGCCGGATTTCCATTCCCCATAATGGCAGAATCTGTTCTATCTTCTCCCTCATTTTCCGATGTTTTCTCCTCTCCCCGGCGAGAATCCTTCTGACGCTTGGCTCCGCCGGGTATAGGGTTCCAGGCTGTCCGCTGGTTCCTGCTTTCCAGATGCTTGCGGTAGATATGGTGGTTGCGCTTCATGGGCATGGGATTCCGTAATCTCTTATCAGGGAAACGGCAATCTCTCTCGCCACCGCGCTGGATACCTCCCGATCCGCTGTCTCCCCCAGATAGACGCAGAAGCAGACCCGGTGCCCCACATCCGCGAATCCCGCATACCAGGCGTCCACCACGATGCCATCGGATTTTCCCATACCCGTTTTTCCATAGACAGAAAAGGGCTCTGCGCCGGTCTCCGGAAGGAACATGACCTCTTCCAGAGCCGCCAGGATGTCCGGAGGATATTCGGAGGCCTGGCCGAAAATCCGCTCCAGGACTTGGGTCTGTTCCCTGGGCGAGATTTTCAGGGAGGACTCGATCCAGAAGCCGGTCAGGGCCGGATTGCTGTTGTTGTTATTCAGACGGCCCTCCCAGTCGGATATGTCGCAGTTTCCATATTGCAGAAGTTCCAGGGCGTCCTGTATGGCCTCAGGGCCTATGTCGTCAATCACCTGTCGGTAATACCACACGCATGAGGTGCGGAAAGCGGTGGGAAAATCAATATCCTGGTTCCAGTCATCGCTCCAGAAAGCCTCGCCGCTCCAGGGGCGGGTGGAATCCTTTTGGTCAATGGCACCGCTCTCCAGCCCCACCAGGGATGAAATAATCTTGAACGTGGAGCATGGGGAGCGGCGGGTGTCCGCCAGATCTTCGTTGTAGATCTGGAACGTATTTCCATCCGGGTCAAAGATGACTGCCGCACCGTTCAGATCGCCGAAATAGGAGCTCCAATCCGGACGAAGCGTTGTCACAGGGGGCACATCCGCAGGCTCTTTTGCGGCTTCCGGAACGGCTCCGGCGGAAAGGGCATCCTTTTCCTCCGAATCTGCCGGGGCTTCTGTCTCATTTGGGGCATCCGTCTGCGTCTGCGTTTGCATATCATTTAGAGCCACCGGCTCTGTTTCTGTCCGGGGCGATGACGATTCCTCATGTTCCGCCGCGCATCCGGACAAGATTGCAGACAGCAGGATCACAGGAATAACCAGTCTCGTACATCTCATATGGCAAAGTCTCCTCACTGAATCATTAACTCCCTTAAATCCTCCCAGACTCATCTTCCTTCGTCCTCCCGGATTCTCTCCGGGACATTCCTTCCAGGGTACAGTGCATCTTCTTATCCGCTTCCATTCTAGCAAACACAAAGAAGAAAGGCAATGCCATATTTCTGCCGAAAGGCCTCGCATCATTCAACCAAAATGGAAAATGGCAGATTTTCATTTAATTTCTGGAAAACCGCTCCGAAATGTGGTATTTTTTTATTAGAGCAGCCCTCATCAAAGGCGTTTGCAGCCTTCGCAGTGGGGTATTGTATACAAAAAGATAAAGGGGCATTTCTCATGAACGAAAGACGGAACAGCAACTGGAAACGAATATTGACAGGATGGTTATCTGCATTCCTGCTATTTGGCACGATAAATGGTCGTCCGGGAATGCCTCCGGCAAATGCGGCAGGGGCAGCGGTACAGGTGACGGAGGGGCAGGAAGGACAGGAGGGCCTGGAGGGCGAGCCGGAGGCCCATGTATGCTGCGAGCTAGAGGAAGAAAGGACACAAAGAGACTAATACTTAAGTTCGACCGAGAATTCTTCCAAAAATGCTCTTCTTAAAGCAGGCGCATTGCGGAAAAGCCCCACCGAATCGTTCAATGCACAGGACTGCACTGCCGCCAGGACAGCCTCTTCTGTGCGCGATGCCTCCGCCAAAACCTGGGAATAGTAGAACAGATAGCCACCAAGATGATTTATGTTGCATTTCAACATGGCAATGTCAATACGTTCATATAGCGCAATCAGCTCGGCATGACGATTCTGCCGGTAAAGCGTCTGGCAATATCGCAGGTACACATTCATCAGGAACGTATTCAGGAAAAGAACATCCAGCCTGTTCTTTTCCACATAATGCAGAATATGAGAATAATACAAAGTCGCCGTCCCCTGCTCCCCTGCCGCCTGGTAGCTCTGGGCCATGAGGTTCAGGATGGACAGCTCCTGCCAGGTCAGGCGGCAGCCGGAGAGATTATAAATGTCAAAATCCGGCAATGTCAGCCCCAGCGCTTCCGACAGCCTAAAGATTCTTTCCCTTGGATCCTCCGGCTCGTAAGCAATGTCCACCAGGTACTCCTGGCGGTAAAGCGCACTTTCCCCATCGACCAGCCGTTCCATCTCCGCCTGATACTCCCGACGCGTCTCTTTGGGCAGCAACTGGTCGTGAATCAACTTGAACTTCAGATCATAAAATCTCGCATCCTTCTCGCTTCCCCAGAAAGTAAACGCCCGCTCCGATATGCCCAGCCGCTGCAGCAGGGCCTCTGCCAGAGCGATGTCCGGCTGGAGGTCTCCGGCCTCTATCTTAGACAGCTTGGACGCGCTGCACAGCCCCCGGCAAAGGGTCTGTTGGGAGATTTTCTGTTCTGTGCGGAGCTCCCTGATCAAATCTCCAAAGGTATAGATGTCCGGTGAGTCCGTATCATAGACGCCGTCGGCCAGCCCTGCGCCGTCCATCCCGTGAAACGGATACGCCTTCAGGGGCGCCGCCTCCAGACTGCGCATATATTCCGTCACCAGGAAGTCCGTCCTCTGGCACAGATACTCCCTGCAGACAGCGGCATAGCAGCTGTCCACCGCCTGGGCCGAGTAGAATACCGCTTTCAGGAAGACATCCGCCCTGTCCGGATTTCCCAGATGATGGTGGCACAGGCCTGTCAGAAAGCATAGTTCGAACAGAGGCGCGCATTCCACGTTCCCAGCCATCCTGTGCCGGTGGAAGTCCGCCATCTCCAATCCTGCGGCATACTCCCCCATGGCAATCAGGTACTTGGCATATACCACGGCATCCTCCGCCTGCATGCGCTCTTTCTCCAGATAAGTGAATTTACTATTGGCCAGATATTCCGCAATCTGTCCGTGGATGGCAAGGCAGCCATCCGGCCTTCCCAGATACAGCTCCTCCTGGGCCAGCGCCGTCAGGAGCCTGATTTCAATCTGGGACAGCATCAGATGCCGGAAATCGGACAGGCAGATGTCAGGGCGCGTGATATGCAGGGCATCCAGAAGGGCATCATAAATCGATTGGTGGGAGCCGCAGTATGAGCGGAACTGCAGCCTGCACTGGAGCAGCAGCCATTCCTGGCAGTACAGCCTGTTGTCCGCCCAGCCCATCTCCTCAATGCCTCTGAGCTCGTCCCAGGCCCTGGGAAGCTGCCACGCGTCCAGATAAAAGCCCGCGCGTTTCAGGCGATAGTAGCAGTCGAAGTCATCCCTTCCCGCGAAGACCGGAAAGCGGTGGCAGGGCGCGCCGGCACGCTCCATCAGCGCCTGGAAGGTCGCAGGGCTCACCCCCGACACCCCGGTCTCTATCCTGGACAGGGCCTGCAGGGAGCAGATGCCGTCGGCCAACTGCTCCTGCGTCAATCCGGCCTTCCGCCTCGCCTCCCGGATGATGTCTTTCGTGCTGCGAACTCCCATTTTATAATAATCCTTTCTCTTTTTTACATTTATTATAATATGGATTCCAGTAAAATTCAACCAGGATGGAAATTAAAAATTTTCCTGTGGCTTGCTGGAAAAGAAGCGCAAATTGTTGTATTATGATATACGTAATCAGAAAGCATGCGACCTACTACAGAAAGATAAAGATAGGAGAGATGATTATGAGCAAATTGAAAAAGAAAGCATTTGCCGTTATCCTGGGTGGTGCTCTGAGCGTTATGAGCTGTCTTCCTGTGTTTGCGGCTGAATCCGGAATAAGCCCTCATGTCCAAACTGCGCCGTGTAATCAATGTCGCATAGGAACCGTCTATAAATATACGACGGAAGAATACAAGCATGACGAAAGGATTGACGGAATCCTTTATAAGGTATATAAAGTGACTGTATCGAGTTCCTGCAATAATTGCAACTACCAGAATTCATACAGCTACGAGGATCACAGGCGTCAATAACACATCAATCCTAAAACAGCAGATTTTTTCACAACATTCCGACCATGCGTTTGTATGGCCGGAATGTTGGCGTGAAAGGGAGGCAACTATGCAAATCAGGCAGAAAACCCATGACAAGAAAACCCCCAATGCCGCTCCCCGGCGAAAACTTCGGCGGGCAGTCTTATTTCCGGCCTTAGTTCTGGCCCTGGCACTGACCGGCTGCGCCAAGGGAGGCGGGGAGGAAAGCGACTCCCCTTATGTCTACGAGACCCAGTTCCACTCCCCCGAGGGCGGCGTGGAGGACTTCACTGTATCCGGTGATTCTGTCTACTACAGCACCTTCGATGGAGAATTCTACCAGTGGACACCGGGCGGGGAGGCCAAGAAGCTGGACATAGAGCCCTTTATGGAGGAGACTGACAGCCGTCTCCTCCAGGCGGACCTTCAGGGGAACCTGTATGTCTTCTATAGTGTGCCGAATCCGCTGAAGTCCGACTTCCGCTATCTGGTGAAATACGATGCCGCGGGAAAGGAGCTGGCCAAGCAGAACGTCTCCCTGCTCACCAGCCAGTTTCTCCCCTATGAGACGGCAGTGGACGGGGAGGGGCGGCTCTATCTCATAGGGATGGATAAGCTCCTCCAGTTCGATGAGGCCTGTAACTGTATAGGGACAGTGGAGGCTCCCGAGGGAGAGATGCCAAACTGGCTCGCAGCAGATACCGCGGGCCATGTATACTGCAGCCTGTACGACACCCAAACTTATGAGACGTCTGTCATACGGGAGGTCGTCTGTGGCGGGGAGGCATCCGGGGACAGCCAGGGCGGTTCCCCTCAGGATTCCCAAACCGCCTCCTTCGGAAATCCCCTCGGAGAGGCTGTGCCGGGAAACTATCTGGCGGCCTATGGCGAGAACCGCTTCCTGAACTCCGTAGACAATTCCCTCTATCTCAATGACCTGACGTCAAATACCCGGACGGCACTGCTGCAATGGGTGAATTGCGACATCAATCCCGACTTCGTGCGGCGCATCGCCACGCTGGCTGACGGACGCATCGTGGCGCACCTCCAGGAGGATGATGGCATCGGCGAGCTGGCCGTGGTAGCGGAAGTCCCCAGGAACCAGGCCGCCGAAAAGGAGGTCATCACCCTGGGCATCCTGCAGGCCGGCAACAGCCATCTGTCGCGCTGCATCTCCCAGTTCAACAGGAACTCCCCTGACTGCCGCATCGAAGTCAGAGAATATTACGATGCCTACCTGGATTCGGGACAGCCTGATGCCACAGAGGAGGCCCGCACCGCCCTGCACATGGACATCTCCTCCGGCCAGTGCCCGGACCTCCTGGTTCTGGAATACGACGACCTGGAGACCTATGCCGCCAAAGGGCTCCTGGAGGACCTGGCCCCCTATCTGGAGGAGGACGGGGAGCTGGAGCTGGCGGACAATGTGATAGAAGCCTACACCTTCCATGGGAAGCTCTGCGCCCTCCCCGGCGCGCTGCAGATCCGGACGCTGGCAGGGCGCACCGAACGCCTGGGGGAGCTGGGGGACGCCGCGGGCTGGACGCTGGAGGAGATGATGGAGTTCATAGACAGTAACCCTGACAGCACCGTATTCTCCGCGGATGCCGGACAGCTCCTGGAATACAGCCTCGTCTTCAACCAGTCCCATTTCGTGGACTGGGAGGCGCATACCTGCGACTTTACATCCGATGAATTCATACGTCTGCTGGAATTCTGCGGGCGCTTTTCCGACAGAAAGGGGACGGAGGGCGCAGAGGTCCTGGACATGATGGAACGGAGCAACACCGCCCTGCTGCACGAGGTGGAGCTGGTCAGGCCGGAGGACATCGCTATGCTGGCGCAGATCCTGGCGACGGAGGACATTTCCTATGTGGGTTTCCCCACGGTGGACGGGCGGATGGGAAACCTGCTGGAGGACTGCGGCGGGACATGCGCCATCTCCGCCAAGTCAAAGCACAAGGAGGAGGCATGGGCCTTTGTGGAGCTGCTGCTCACCGGGTGGGAGAATCCCCCCAAAAGCTATTCCGCCCTGAAGGGCACAAAGGGCTTCCCCACGGAGCTGGGCACAAGGGAGCGGTATTTCGCAAAGGTTACTGAAAATCCTTACCAAACATTGGAAAACGGAGAACTCTTCATGTGGGACGGAAAGCCTGAACGGCGCGCCCCCCTGGCAATCAGCTCAGGAGCGATGCGGGTATTCTTCTATACGCCCCTCCCTGAGGAGACGGAGCTCATATGCGCCCTGCTGGATTCCTCCACCACCGCCCGGGGCGGCCGCCAGATATCCTCCATCGTCGCCCAGGAGGCGGAGGGGTACTTCAGCGGCCAGAAAAGCGCCGCGGACGTGGCTGCCCTCATCCAGAACCGGGTGTCGGTGTACCTGGCGGAGCAGGAATGATGTCCCCCTGAACCCCCGTCTGCCGGGACGACAGGAACATGCCGGGCAGTCTGGATATGGACGATATTCCAGACCACAGTATACGTTCCGGAGAACCGGTGCACCGCTGCCTCTATTCCCGGGTAATCAGCGCTTGATATCCGCGCCAGGACTAGTACCCCGATGCATGAATCCTTGAGCAATCAGCACTTGATGTCCCCCCAGTACCGCGTTGTCGTCAGTCAACAATGCCACCGCATTGCCTCCTTCCTCCGCCTTGCGCTGACGAAAATATCAAGCACTAAGTATATGGGGATTAAGAAAACGCTGTACTAGGAATTTACAAAAATTTGACCGAATACTCCCCATATGCTATACTGCTCGAACAAGGAGAAAAACATGCATTTTATTACAATCGGAAGCGTCATCGCGCACGCCAGAATCAATCAAAACAAAATTCCAAGAAAAGATCTCATCCGCGGCATCTGTACAGAACAGACACTCTACGCACTCGAAGAAAACCAGTACAAGACCGATACCCTGATGATCGACATACTGCTCCAGCGTCTTGGCATCTCGCCCGACAAGCTCGAAATCGTGCTGTCGCAGGAGGCGTACCAGCTTGTCCGCTTACGGGACCTGATCGAGAAAGCTATCCTGCGCGGCAGAAAAGAACTTGCCGTCACAGCGCTTGCCGCCCACCCCGCACAAAACAGTGTCAGCCAGATGTATCACAAAAGAATGCAGGCGTGTCTGTCCTACCGCATTGACAAGGATTATGAACTTGCCGCCTCGCTGCTGCGGCAGGCAGTCGAG
>OFGX01001653.1_pt1 | contig 12989 bp, 15 predicted proteins | sample 1521831 | NCBI WGS metagenome assembly OFGX01 (sample SAMEA3504080, study PRJEB24116) | mouse gut metagenome | biome: mouse gut; feature: mouse-associated habitat; material: faeces | place: Denmark | collected 2011
CCCCTCTTTGGTTTCTGTGTGCTTTATCCCATCCTTATCCTGCCATATTTCTTCATACTCATAGGTCTCTTCGATATATCTCCCAAAGTCATCTAAAACATACCGACCCCGCCAATCCTCATCTCCGTTTCCAATGGTATTGGGGTGCCCGCTGACAATGCCAAGGATATAGTCTCCAGGAGAGGCAATCCTAATCTTTTCCGGTTCCTGCTCGTCAAAGGTAACAAAAAGTCCAACCCGGTCCTCCCCGTCGGGGTTACCGTCCGCCCACTCAAAGTACTCCGCGTAATCGGCTCCTGTGGCAATGGTGGAATTTGTGGCGTATATAGTGCCGTTGTAGTTGACGCGAAAAGCGTTAGACCTGGAGGAATCAGAACCATTCCCGATCATAAATGCTGTCCTACTCTCACTGCCTGATTCGCTGCTCTGTATAGTTGACAACTTGCAAAAATGCCCAAATGCAGTCTGATTTGAGTGCGCCTGATTATTATTTCCTGCGATCAATACATTTGACCCAGACACATAATTCCCGTGACCGTTTACAACCGTCGAGTTTCTGTAATAGGTACTGCCGGATGTAGGTGTTGGAATAATATTTCCCGATCCGGCGATAATAGCACTCTGTGTAGCATTTGCGATGGTGTTTCCGTAACCCCCCGCAATGATATTTTCATCCCCATTATCCTTATTTCCTGTACCAAGCAAGGTGCTTCTAGTGGATGTGCCTTTCGTGCAGCTTGCGCTGTATATAAGCCCCAATTTTTTCTTGTCGAGAGCGGACAGCAACCCATTTGTACTTTCCGTCGCGGTCCCATAAGTCGTATCCGTAAAAACTGCATTGCTCGGAACTGATTTGCCAAGCGTATATGTACAAGCCACAGGCTTCCCGTCGGAAAAATAGACAGGATTTGTGGCAGAACCAGCGGATGTACTTAGTTTAGTGGCAGAAGAAGCATTGCCGGACAAATTAGCAACAACAGTGCCAGTTGTACCTTGCTGCGTCAAAAAATAGTAGTTCCCGTTGGCTCCCAAAGCAAGAGTACCAGCGGTCATATTGCTCCAATGGAATCCGATCGAAGGTGCATAAGCAATATCACTTTTAGTATTGGCCACAAGATCATTTTCCCGTATCTGGAATGCTGATGACGAAAATCTGCCCGCCGCCGAAGAATTATAGCTGCCATAAAAGGAGCCTTGTCCCTTTACATCAGCAGATCCGTTGAATGTTTTCCCAAAAATTGATCTGGAAGCTGCTAATTTCGTAGAAGTTCCCGCATTTCCCGTTATATCTATCCCCCATGTTCCACTGGCGCCTTCTCCTGTTTTGGACGGAACATAGGTTTTGTCTGCTTTGTTGTTGATTTCATTTTCAATTCTCTCTAACTCCTGTACAGATACAAAGGCTGTAGGATCAGCGCGCAGGCTGACATTTTCGCACCCACCAATATAGATATAAATGCTAAAGGTCGCCGTGATGGGCGACGCCTCGTTATAGGGTGGCATATACACCGGTTCTTCCGCCAGTGCTATCCCGTAGAGGATCTCATTTTCACCATCTTTTTCTTTGGCAAATATTCCGATCTCTCTCATATGGTACCCTTCTTGGAGATCAGCTCCGCCCTCTGATCCGAAATTAGAAGCGATAAAACGGATCTGGAGTTTGTCCTCTTTCTTGGTAAATGAACTGATTGGAAAAGACTGCTTTTCATTTTGCATGGACAGCCTTTGAGATACTCCTTCCTCGTTTTCATATATACCATCTCCAGCAGCCACCCTTGTAAGTTCCAGGTCACACTCTCCCAGCTGCGTTCTGAGTAGTAGGTCTCTTCCCTCTTCTGTCAGGGCTACATTTTTATACTTCGACATTTTCTACCTCCTCGCAAAAAATACACACGGATTCATCTACGGTTACTCCACTCTTGATCTTGACATTCTGTTCCAAATCCACTAAAAACACAATGCTTTCCAGAGTGGTCTCTGTATTCTTTATTTTATGTATCATCTTCCGGATCTCTTCCAGTCGTTCCGGCGACACCTCCGCATCTGTAGAGATCTTAAAAAAATATGGCCTCCCTCCATAATCGTGCCATGGGGTGACCGTGCCAGTTTTAAAGATCTCCACCATTCCCTGCACAGCCCAGAGTGTCCCCGCCTTCATTTTCCAGGGTAACGTGTTGCGAATTAGCTTTGCTTTTATTTCAGTCGGAAGAGAAGATTCATAATAGGGAGTATTCATTTCCTCCGCTAAAAGATCTAAACTAGTTCCTGGCAAGTTTTCAAGATTTCTAAAAATCATGGTGCGCTCTGCATATTCATAAATGATCCTTCGCACCTTTCGTTCCGCCACTGAATATGCTTTAAATTTTGCCAAATCCACAAAAATTTCCGGCAAAATATCGGTCAGCAGAACATCTTTAAGATCAGTCACTCTCCACACCTCCGTATGTTACTTTTTGAGTTCCGTCAAAATGCGCCACCGCTCCGTCCGGCACTTGACAAAAAACTGGAGATGTGATAACAACCCTTTTTGCTCCTGCCTGTTTCAGCATGACAAGCAGCTCGTCAGGGTTAATATCCCTGCCCACCCTGGAATCCTGCCATTCGGTATATGCTCCCACCGCCTGCTCTGCATTCTGACATATCTCCGTAATCCTTGATTTACTGGACTCCCCGATATAATAGGTCAGGGAAATCTCATAATTTACTTGCTCCGGCGGTTTTACTTCCACCAAAGTACACAATGTACGTATGTCCGGCCGCATCAAATACTCCTGAATGCTTTGCAGTTCTGCAGGTTCTGGGATTCGTCCATGTTTCATCAGAACGGTGATTTGTGCCACTCCACTTCCCGGTACTGTATCCGGACAGACATCCTCAACATCACTATTAAAATCTTTTACCAGGGAAACCCAAGCTTGGTTCGGGCCCGCCACGGAGTATTTGCTCGGAGCGCAAAAAATACCCTCCGCGTATTCTTCGTCGGTTTCCCGGTCCATTCCCCCGCTGCTCTTTGTGGTATTGGAGATCGCCGAGATAAAGCCCGTCGGTGTTACTAACGTGGCAATCTCTCCCTTTTCGTAGTTATTTCCCGCCGTCCCTGCTATCGTGGCACTACAACAGATCTCTACAGATAATTCCCCCGCGGGGATCTCAGCATAATCATCTGTCTCAAAAAAGATCTTCTGATCGGCTGTCACCATGGTTCCCTGGGGGATCGGTTCCACTTCGTTTCTTGGCTCCGCCATAAAAAAGCGCACCATAACAGAAGCCCTTTCAGCTTCCTTTCGCGCCCGGTTTTTAAAAGCCCCCATATGATCCAAAAAATCCCCCTGGGCATATTTTAGCAGATTCATCTTGCCGCACCGGTCGACAAAAGAGAGTAGCTGCATATCCAGCACTGCCTGGGCAGAAATCAGGACTCTCATGGGGTCACTGCGCTCCATAACTGCCTCTTTCCCTGTGATATTTTCATATTCCTTTTTGTATTCTTCTATCAGGATGTTTTTAACATCCTCCAGAGACAAGTTGTCAATAAAGGATACGTCAGGCAGATCTTTGATTTCTTTTAGTCCCATCCATCTTCCTCCTCGTCGTCATATTCTTCCTCGTTGTATTCTTCATTTAATCCAACGGTGATCCTGGGTCTCATTTTTCCATCCCCGTCGTGCTCAAAGGCGATATCAAGGACCTCCACCTGGGGGACGTATATTTCAGTTTTGTTATACACCTCCAGCGAAAATGTGCTTTTCGCCACTTCCGGCGGTTCGTCCACATATTCATTGGATAATCCAATTTTCCGGTCTCCCGGGCAGGTTCCCTCCACCGTAGCATATAAGGTTTCCAGCGCTATCCTGTACCGCTCCAGCTCATTCTCATTTCCAGGACCAAACTGCAGCAAGGGTTGTTCTATTGTTGCCATTTATAAATACTCCTTCATTGTCACGTCTACGTTGGCGCTTACCAGTTTCCCATTTTTAATGATATGCCCCCAGCTCTCCGAAACGTTTGTGATAATGTATTTGTGCTTCCCGATCTTTTTCGATCCGATAATAAAATATCCGATCTTCCCTAATCTGACACAGGATTCCAGGCTACGCAACATCTTTCTTGGATTGACGCCCAGAGAGGCGGAAAAAGTCATGGTAAATGTTATTTCAGAAAGGTTGGGACCGCCAAATTCCGTCTTGTGTTTTTTTAATATCCTTGCATGTTCCGTCACCCGGCTGCTGACGTTTCTCTGCAGGTTCTGAAACGTCAGGTATTTTACCTTGTCTTCTCCCTCTAAGGCGGGCTTCCTATAAACCTCAAAAGTCAGATGTTTTCCAAATTTCCCAACTATCATCTTCTCACTCTCCTGGCAGGTTATTTTTGTTCCAGTAGCGTCCCAAAACAACCCCATCCTTTTTCCCATTCAATGGGGCTACCACCACCCAGTCACCCGGTTTGAGAGATACATTCGCCGGGTTTTCCAGAATTGGCATTGGATTTGAAGCCTCTCCATTTCTCCCGTATCTGACAGTAATCATCCCATCTTTTACAGAAGTTACGATTGCAGTATTCATTTTGTCACCCTTTTCTGTATTTTGTGCATTGTCAATTTGGTTGTAAATCCGCTTTCCGCATCAATGTCATGTATCACCTGGTCGATAAAATATTTCCCGCTGAGACGATAAAGCCCACGAATCCTGACCGTATCCGTCTCATTGTATCTTGTGTTGCCCCGTATGGTGAGGTCCAGCGTGGTGGCGGTCTCATTTTCCCTGTTTACAGCTGCTAATGCTTTCCGGCGCGCCTGTGCGATGCTGTCGGCATCACCAGACACGATATACCACCGGTTTCCCTTCCCCACCTTTACAATGGTTTCTTCATCGGAATCCGCTTTCATATACTTCATTTTTGCCCCGGTGTATGTGCCGGAAATATTAGTATTAAAGTCAAAATCCAAAAGCATTCTCCGGGTGATTGTTCCCACGACGCCTTTTTTCTCATATTTTCCTTTAGAATAGATGATCAGCTTGCCTTTAAACATCTTGATCCCATAATTGTATTCGTGGCAGAGCTCTGTAAGGAAACTGCAGTCGGTCTGCTCATTCTGTTCTACGGTCCCCACAGAAAAGTCCTCTCCGTCAAACACCAGCTTCATCCGGTATCTGGCAGTAACCTTTTTTGCGATCTCTTTTAAAGTAGCCTTTTTCCAGGACTTTGTTCGCTCTGTTGCGCGAAAAGAGGATGCCTCTGGTATGGAGGTGGCACCCACTGTGCATACCAGATCCGGGCCGGACATTCCCAGGCTGTCCACGAGAAATGTACCACAGCGGAAAGCTCTTGTGGTCTCTCCGTTCTTCCAGTGTTTCATGATAATACTGGCCGACATCTTATCTTTTTTCCTTGGCATCCAAGACCGCATCCAGCGCCAATCGCAGTTAATCAAGGTGACTTCGATGCGGTCCGCTTCCCCATCCGCTGTCCCGGTAAAGGTGAATTTTTTTAAAAACCGCCTCATTTGACTGGCGGTGTGTCTCGCCTGATCGACGGGTATTACTTTGGACGATTTGCCGTTTTTGATGTACAGCAGTTTTGGGTAAGCGCGCCTTGCTCTGGCATAATCAATCGGAATCTTGTCTGTGGTTCTGATAGAGTATTTTAATTTTTTCCCATTATCCATCCTCGTCCTCCTCTAAGAACTCGTCCAACCCATCTTCCTCGTCCTCCAGGCCTTCCTTCCATGATGGGATCTCGATTTGCGTATCATCTATTTCCGGAATCACTACTTCTATCCCTGCTGGAAAGATAACATGATCTATGAGATCATAATTGCACTGGATCAGATCACCCATATAATCTTCTGAGCCCATCTGCTCAAACGCAATCTTGTCCCACATATCGCCCTGGGACGTGATATAGATTCCTGCCATAAGCCCTCCTATTGTCTCATGTTAAACCGCTTATTATCACGGACCATCTTTTTGTACTGCTTTTCCAGCTCCTTCTGGACAAGGTTTCTGATCTCATTTTTATCCTCTGAGGTTGCCTTGCCTGTCAGCGTGATGTTTATCGTCGGGGCAAAGGTCACTCCCTGAGCTTGGTTTTTGTTATAACCCATGAGTTTTCCGGTGGCTTCGTAGAGCCTCCTGGACCGCGCGCTGCTATTAATGGGAATGATAGCCTCCGGTTTATTTCCCTCAGACACGGCGGCAATGTGTGCTTTAGTACTGATGATTCCTTCGGCATGTCCGTCATCCGGGCGGATGATAATGGGTGATGTGCTCCCGTTCTTCTTTTTCCCCTCTTTTGCAGTACTTGGTGCTACCGGCGATATAAGCTCTACCGGCATTTCAACTGGTATAGTTATTGGATTTATTTTCAGGATCTCGTCAGACAATGCTTTTGTAAATGCTTCCCCGGAGGCAACGCCTCCTTTTTTTGCCGCTTCCTCCATTTTTGCTACAGCGGTCGGACCTGCTGCCACAAAGCCTCCAAGCATATTTACAGGTGCTTCCTGTAGGCCACCCTTTGTATTTTCTGTTATGGCATAGGCGGTATTCTGGGTAGATGTTCCTTTTTCCTCTTCTTTTATAGCAACATCCACTCCATACTGTGGCGCTTCCGTATCTGCGCTAATTTTAGGAGTACTTTCGCGAGAAAGAATAAAATCATCTCTAAGGTTGTAAGCTGATTTATCACCTATTTTCTCTGCTTCTTCGCTCAAGCCACTTTTCTCATCAATATAATTCTTGGCATATTTAGATGCCATGCTCTGAAACACCTCTTTGTTCGATGTTCCTGTAACATCATTTCTCAAATAGGCATCTCCTCCACCATTAAAAGCCATGTCAAGTATTTTTAGGATTTCCCCCTCACCGCCCTGCAGATCCTGCGAACTCATGCCTTTAGTAATTTCCCCAATGGCTTTTATGTCGCCGTATTTATACTCCCCGCTGGCGATTTCTTCTCCATAAGTATCCATGAGCGTGTTGTACTGGAGTTCTGTAGCTTTTTTCTTTGCTTTTTCTACAGTTTCCCGATACGCTTTTTCAGCTGCTTCTTTTTCCAGCTTATACTCTTCTTCGCTCATGTTGCCATTTTCAAGCTTCTGTGCAGCAGTATTAAAAACTGTCTGCTTTGTCTCATAGGCGATTTTTTTCACTTTTTCAACATTTTTATTTGTTGCTTCCTGGAGTTTTTGGAATGTATCTGGCGTCAAATCCTTTCCCGAAAAATCTGATTCTATGAGATCCCAGCTCGCTCTTTCCTTGCCCTTTGCTACCTTGGCGCTTAGATCTTTTAACTCTTCAAGGTATTTATTCATTTCCTTTATCAGTTTCTTTTTCTTTATCGGTTTTAGATTTGGCTTCATGCTCCTTTGTATAACATCATTAATCTTGGCATTAAGTCCGTCCGCTTCCATTTTCAAGCTTCCGAAAAAACCATCATTCTGTTCAATAATATCCTTCCCGGTTTCAGAATCCCCAAAAAGAAACTTTGTCGCCACGTTGACCGTGTATCCCTGCTGGTCGATCTGATCCTGTACTGACTGGACATAGTTCTGTGCATTCTTTCTCGCCTCGTCCATGTCCTTTTCATCCAGTTCCAGACCTGCGGATACCTTCCACTTTATTTTTCCAAAGCCCTCAGCTGCTTTTTTCATCTCCCGCTCAAAGCCTTCTGAGATTTTTATGGAGGACATAAATTTTTCTATGTTTTCCAGCTTTTTACTGCCGATGAGGCTGTCCGCCGCGTCCTGGATCTGATCCATGGATAAGGCAATATCCCCGAAATGATCGTCCAGGCTGGCATTTGCCGCCGCTCTTTCCGTGTTGACGATAGCTGTGCCGATACCTGTAAGCGCTCCTGCCACCAGCGCTCCTCCTGCAATATATGGTGAGGCGGTAACACCGCTTATCAGTCCCTCAAGGCCTTGTCCAAGTTTAGGTATGGTATCCAGCAATTTATAACCGGCGATTGTTCCACCAATGCCTGCAAGGGGACCTGCGATCGCGTCTGGATTCTCGATCATCCACTCTCCGACCTCTAATAATGGGTCAGCAAAATCCAATACAGCTGAGCCGAAATCCTTAAAATCATCCACCACACGTGCTACGTCAATCTCTTCTAGCCAGTCCGTGGCACTCTGAACGATATCCCGCATGGGTTCTTTTAACTCGTCATACAGCTCAATGCCTTTTCCCTCCAATGCGGACTGGAAGATTGTAACATCCCCCTGGAGATTATCCAGGCGTATCTTTGCCATACGTTTTGCAGCACCAGAGGCATTGTCAATGGATCCAGCAAGTTTCTTGTAATCTTTCTCGCTGGCATTGACAATGGCAGACATTGCGGGCATTGCTTCTTTCCCAAATATTGTACTTATTGCTGCCGCCCGTTCCGTTTTTGATGACAACCCTCCAATACTGTCCCGCACATCATCAATCACACTTCGCAGGCTCTTGGTCTTGCCATCACTGTCTTTCAGGCTGATATTGTACTTTTTCATTGCTTTCTGCATCTTTTGGGTGGGGGCTGCCATGTTTGCAATGGCTGTCTTTAAACTTGTGCCTGCTTTAGAGCCTTTTACGCTCTGGTTTGCCATCAGGCCCAATGTCAGAGACACATCCTCTATGCTGTATTTCATGCTGCCCGCTACCGGTGCGACCTCTTTAAAAGATTCTCCCAGTATTCCCACGTTTGTGTTAGAATTTGAGGATGCCGCTGCCAGCACATCTGAAAAATGGGCGGACTCTTTTACTTCCATCTTAAAAGCCGAGAGCGCGTCTATGACTATATCCGATGTGCCCGCCAGATCCATGATTCCACCGATCCCATTCAGCATATCTTTTGTTTTCCACCCAGCCATCGCCATATATTCCATTGCCTGCCCGGATTCTGTCGCTGTAAATTTAGTAGTTGCTCCCATTTCCTTGGCTTTCTCTTCCAGCTGTGTGATCTGCTTTTCTGTCGCTCCGGATATCGCTTCGACGGTAGACATCTGGGACTCAAATGAAGACCCCGCTTCTACAGCCCCTGTCAGGGCAGCCGCTGCGGCGGCCCCTCCGACAAGTGTGGCTGATTTTGCTAGCTTCGTCATTTTCGAAAAAGCTTTGTCTACTTTTTGGCTCGCCGCATTGAGGGAATTATCTACTTTTCCCGATATCCTAATTTTTACTTCTTTTTCACTTGCCGCCAATCTCCACCACCTCCTCTAATATTTCGTTTAATTCACTCAATGGAATATTGAGCAGATATTCCATTGATGTGTTGATCCGGATTCCTAGATGTATCGCACATTTTCTAATCTGTTTTGCGTCCTGGAATCCTATCTCCATAAAAAATTGATTACTGCCACCTTGATCTTCCTTGCCTCAATCAGTGGAAGTTTGCCAAAAAACTCAAAGGGAACCTTTGCAGCCTGTGCAGCGTACATAAAAGCTCCTTCCGGTGTTGTTTCAAAGTTCAAACTTCTAATGCCCATTATCCGTAGCATCTTTTCAACATTGATAAAATCATTTCCCGTCATGTCTTCCAGGCCGGAAAGGTCGATCTCGTTGTAGGTTTCACCCTCAAATATGTAAGGTTTTTCAAAGGCGATCTTTAATGGGTTTGCTTGGTTCTGGTTTTTCTCCTGATCCTGATTCTGATTCCGATTTTCTTGTTTTTTGATTTCTGACATGATAAATTCCTCCTTTATTTCCTAAAAATTTTTATAAGAAAAACGACCCCGGTAATGAGGTCGCTTTGCTTTTTTAAGTTTCTTTTTATTTAGTTAATTTGTAAAGAGCCAGCTGATTCAAGCTTACTCCTTCTTTTTCTGCCTCTAGTGCCAATCTCTGATGTAAAGTTTTTGGAAGGCGAACTACAAACTTGCCGCTATAATTATCTGCTGATCCCGATACTGGTGTCGGTATTGGCAAGTCATTTTCCAACTTAACTTCTATATAGCCTTCTATAGCCTCATTGAGAGACTCATATAATTCACTCAGCGTATCACCTGTGCTTTGACAGCCATCCAGTTCCAAAATCCTCCCATAAAAATAATGGCCGCTTTCATCATTTACTTCCTGTACCAGTCTTGTGTACGGTAGTTCCATGTAGTCTTTCACATTCACTTTTTCAATTCCTTTCTACTGCTTTTTGGTATTGTATCCAGAGCACGAGAAGCTTATTCTTCTATTCTCTTTAGTACGTCAACCACATATACTTTTTTTAATGGATTTTCTTGTTTGATCGTAATTAAATTTCCTGTTTTTTTATTAAGGTACTGTTTATGGCTTCCTTTTTGCCTTGCGGGCTCATAGCCATATGCTCTAAGTACTTTGTCGACCTCCTCTGGCCTTATACCATTTGGTTTTCGTTTCATTTTCTCCAATATTTTTTCTATGTTGGGCATCAACGGCTCTCCTTTCTTGTATCTTATAGTACCATATTTAGTACTATTCGTCAATACCACTTAACAACATTCTAAACGTCTCCCTGCCCTTTGGCGTGACCAACGTCTGCGTACCGCTCCAACTGGTTTTGTCGTTGAAGCACTCCTTCATTTCAAACAGCCCGACATCCACATAGGCCTGATAGGGCATCAGCTTCCCTCGCTGGTCGCGGTAGATGTACTTTTTCTCCAGCAGGAACTTCACAAGCGCTCTCGGCTTCGCCCCGATTTCCTTTGCGGTCTCCCGGAAGTTGGTCAGCGTGTTTCGCTCTACCAGTTCGTCGAAGTAGTCCGCTTTAGGCTGCATGATCTGGTTTTGGACGGTCAAAGCGGACAGTCTCGCCTCCCGATCTGCCAGTACCTTCTGCGCTACGGTGAGCGCCCGGGCCATCAGCTCCTCCGCCGACATCTCTTCCTGGCCCGAGATGTAGCCGCCGGTGCGCCGGATGGAAGGAATGACTTCATCAGCGATCTTAGCCTGGAATGCCTCAGCTACGGCGTTTTTCGCTTTCATCGCCAAGCGGTAGAAAATGTTTTCCGGGATGAATCCGTCATGCCCACAAGTGGGCACGCCAAATTCGGAGAGGTACTTTTCTACCCGTTCCCAGCGGACCACCTCATTCCCGCTGTCCGCAATTCTGGTAAACCCCAGTCCGCGGGCCACGGTCTCCAACTTCAGGTAAGCGGTGCCGTCCTTCTCATAGCATTCGACCCCTAGGATATTCATGATTTTCAGCTCGTTCATTTGACTACCACCTTTCGCAAATCGTTTCCTTATGTTGAACCGGGGCAGGCGGCAAGGCTATCCGCTTTTCGGGAGCGACCCTAGCTCCAGCAGTTCAACCTAAAAAGCTGCAGCAACACCCAGCATATCGGTACTGTGGATATTGCGCCGGATACTGCACACAGCACTGTTGCAGCGAGTTTATCACTTGCGCTGTCTGTTGCGCTTGATACGCTTGCATTTGCAAGCTTACATTTTGAGCCATCAAAGCGTCTATTGATGCCCTTGTGCTCTGCGTCTGGTCAAACAGGTTAGAATTATATGTTTGTATGGATTGGCAAGGATGATACGACACATTTTGATTGACCGGCTTTGGCGTCTTCCTGCTGATCCACTCCAGTTCCCCGTCCTCATTCAGCCTCAGCCCATCCAGCCCCCACCAGAGAATGATAGTCTGGTCTACAGGTTCCTGGTTCTCCAGAATATCTAGGGCGGCTTTCTCCATCCGGTCGTAATATTCAGAAACAACGAATGGTTCAAGTGGCTCCAAGGGCTCCCCTTCATAAGGTCTCTCGTTAATTATGTAATGGAGAGAGCAAATGATAATTGCTGCCAACATTCCGATTAACCAAGCAATCATTTCAAAAACTCCTCCCAGAGCCGCAAGATCATCACCCGTTTAACTGTGCTGTCACCTTAGAAAGCTCATTCGCTTCATCCCTCATGATGGACAGCATTCTAATACGTTCTTCGATTTGCTCTTTTTCAAGCAAACGCGCTGTATCCAGTTCCACTTTCAGTTGTTCAATTCGAATTGACAACAAATTAGCGTGAATCTTATATTCTTTTGATAGTTCTTTCATTGTCATAAAAATTCCTCCCAGAGCCGCGTTTCTGGCACCACCGCCCGGTATTGCCCCGGTTAGTAACTCGTGTTACACAGTCATTTCAAATTTGATCTTCATCTGCGCAGGATACAAGTCAACCTCCGGTCTGCGCTTCCCTGTCCAACGTAAACCGCCAGCTTGTCCCAAGCACTTCCATCCCGCCGCTTTAAGGCTTGTTCCTGGTTCACTGCCCAATATGTAGGTTATAAGTCGCTTATAGCCCATTGCCCGCGCTGCCCGCCAGGCCGCCGCATACAGCATAGAGCAGGCATTTCGGCTCCCGTCCGTACATAGGCGGTTTACCTCAAGCGTCCATCCATCATCCTCATAGCGTCCTACCGGTCGCCCAACAATGGCAACGCCCACAATTTCTTCCCCGTTGGAAAGTCCAATGGAAAACTTGTGGCCCACAACCTTCCCGTGGTGACGGTGGTTCTGTTCTACAAAGGCGTTTGCTTCTTTCAACGTCATTGGGACAATTTCAAGAGACATTTTATTCACTCCCGAATTTCTGTGGTGGCCCATCCAGGAATCGAACCTGGGCCAGCCGGTTATGAGCCAGCCGCTCAACCTTCGAGCTAATGGGCCATATGCAGCGGGGAAGCGGTTATGAGCCGCTACGGAGTCTCCAGGGTTGACCGGTGCTTCTGGATTTTCCTTCTGCTTCTGCACCCCGCATCTATTCGCAAATAAATCTGCGGCTATCATCGGTTTCTTCTCCCTGGCCTGGCACAGCCCCCGGCTCATGAGCCGGGCGGCTGCGTATGTGAGCGCCGTGCCGGTCCTTCCCCGGCTGGCCATTTTCGCCCTAAAGGTTATGGCCTAACTTTCAAGGGCGTTGTTATCTAAGCATGTCATATCGCCACGCTGACGGCGCTCTGTTGCCCCATTCTGTCCCGCAGGGCTGGCGGGTGTGTTTTGCGTTTTTCACAGGTCGAGACCTATTGGGTATACC
>OFGX01001655.1_pt1 | contig 12968 bp, 9 predicted proteins | sample 1521831 | NCBI WGS metagenome assembly OFGX01 (sample SAMEA3504080, study PRJEB24116) | mouse gut metagenome | biome: mouse gut; feature: mouse-associated habitat; material: faeces | place: Denmark | collected 2011
TAATTGTATATTCATATTGTCAACATCTATCAAACATTCCTGCTTGCATTTCGGACAAAATATCGGGAAGTTTTTTAGTGAAGTATCTGCCCGAATTTTTGTGCGTGTCCTGCATTTACAAAAAGGGCAGTGTATCCATCCGCTTTCATCCACACAAAATCCTTCGGCTTTCTGCATTTTCTTTCCACCTTCTTTCTGTCCTATTTCTGATAATATTCCTTCCAGCCGTTCCCATAAAATGCACGAAGTTCATTGATATAATTCCTTGCTTCCTCCATCGGCATATCGTGAATTACTACCTCGAAAATACCGGAATAAAAGGCACTGGAAACAACGTGTAGGAAACCGTCTGTAATGCGTCCTTCAGCCATTGCTTTACTGCCAATCCGAACTAAAAAAGATTTCATACAGGCAGTATCCAATTCAACTAAACTTTCTAAAAAGTCCTGATAATAGTTCCCCGGCGCCCCCGTAACCAAGAGCTTGAATTCATCAAAATGCTCATAGATAAATGGGACTGTCTCTGCAAATCCTTTGTCAGAATACTCCATTATTTTTTCAGCCTGATCGTTTTCTGGTAATGTCGTAAATTCCGACAGGGAGCGTCCTATCAAATCTTTTAGCCCATTTGCGGCCGGTTCTACAAGAAATCGGAACAAACCCTCTTTATCTAAATATCTTGTATAAATCGTACTTGTGCTGACATCAGCATTCTGAGCAATCGTTCTTAATGAAGCATCTGCATATCCTCTTTTCAAAAATTCTTCTTTTGCACAAGCAATTATTTTTTCATCATACCCCTCAATTCTACTCGCCATTGTCTACCACCTTTCTCTTTCACAACAGCGTTTCCAAAACAACGTATTTAAAACATTGTTTTAATTATACTTAAAAAATTCCGTCTGTCAAGATAAGCAAAAGAATTTCTACAAAAAATCTATTTTTTTTGCAGAATAATACGCTCTGGCGCTTATAAACAAGCTCCAGAGCGTATTTCCAATACCTTTATTGCCATCCCATTTCTAAATATAAATGAAATATCATCCTCATTACTCCATCGCCCAATTTTGGCTCTGCGTCTGGAGCTTCACCATACGGGCATAGATACCGTTCTTTTTCAGAAGCATATCGGAACTGCCCTGCTCTGCCACGGTGCCTTCCGAAAGGACGACAATCTTATCCGCCCCCGCAACGGTACGCATACGGTGGGCAATGATCATGACCGTCTTATTCTCAATCAGCCTTGACAGGGACTCCTGAATCAACGTCTCGTTTTCCACGTCAAGGCTTGCCGTTGCCTCATCCAGCAGGATGATCGGGGCGTTTTTCAGAAATGCCCTGGCAATCGAGATACGCTGGCGTTCCCCGCCGGACAGCTCGCAGCCGTTCTCCCCAATTAAGGTATTCCACTTGTCCGGCAACTTCTCCGCAAATTCATCCACATTGGCAAGCCTCGCAGCCTCCAACACCTCTGCGTCAGTCGCATCCTTTCGCCCCAGGCGGATATTCTCCATGACCGTGTTGTTAAACAGCGTCACGTCCTGGAACACGATGGAATACAGGGACATAAGCGTCTCGGGTTCGATTTTCGAGATGTCCATGCCGCCTACCGTGATCTTCCCTTTCTGGATATCCCAGAACCTTGAGGCAAGGCGGGAAACCGTCGTCTTTCCGCCGCCGGAAGGCCCCACCAGCGCAGTGACCTGCCCCTGTTTCGCGGTAAAGGATACATCCTTCAATACCGTTTCCCCGCTGTTAAGTGAAGAAGAGCATTCATAGGAAAAACCCACGTGGTCAAAAATAATGTCATATCCTCTGTTTGTCAGCTCCGACCTGCCTTCCTGTTCCGGGTGGCTTAAGATTTCGTCCATCCTCCTGCACTGGATATTCCTTATCATAATGACTGCGCTTAAATTATCCAATGCAGCAATCAATGGGTCATATACGCGGGAAACTAAAATCATAAAAGCAAAAAACGTGAGCAGGGTAATCTCTCCGCCTGCTAACAGCGCGCCTCCCGCCAACACAGTCGTAGCGATACCTACTTTAAGCACCATGCGCCCGCAGGTATGGAATACCGCATTGGTAAGCTCGCCGATCACTGTATACTTCTCCACATCCTTTATTTTTTTATCCAGCCCTTTCAGATATCCATCTTCAGCATTGTTCGCTTTCAGGTCGCGCAGCGTTTCCAGGCATTCCTGGATGCCGTCCGAACACGCAATGGACACCTCCGTCACCTTTTCCTGCCGGATCCGCATAATCCCGGCCGTGGCAAGGATGATGCCGAAAGAAACAGGCAGCACCCACAGGGAGGCAAGAGCCATGCGCCAGTCGAAGACAAAGAGCCCTGCCGCAATCAAAAGGGTGGAAATAAGCGAACCTATAAATTCCGGCACCCAATGGGATAATCCGCCCTCCAATGTCGCACAGTCCGCCATAAGAACCGTTGTCAGGTCGGACAGATCTTTTTTTCCGAAAAAGGACAGGGGAATCTTCCGCAGCTTCTCCGCAAGGGAAAGCCTGCGCACGCCGCTCTCCACATAGGTGGCAAAAAAGGTGGCGTTGTACTGGATATAATATGTCAGCATTATGAGTCCAAGGGCCATGGCAAGCCCTGCGATGTAAAATGTGCTTTTCCCTTCCGGGATGCCCCCGCCCAGCAGGTCACCAACGAGGTTATATAACAGCACCACCGGAACCATCAGGGAAAGGTTATGCAGGATGCAGGCAGAAAACGCCTTTACCATATCCTTTGCGCCCTTGTCGGACAGGGCAAACGTGTGCCTTAATTTCTCATGCATTCGAAACACCTACCTTCCATTTTGCAGCTTTGTTGTACTGCTTCCACATTTCGGCATACAGGCCGTCCTTATCCTTAAGCTGGTCGTGTGTGCCTGTATCTTCTATCTTCCCGTCTTTGATTACCACGATCCTGTCCGCGCCGGTAACGGTAGAGAGCCTGTGAGCGATCATCAGCACAGTCTTTCCCTTTGCCAGCACAGAAAACGCCGCCTGCACCTTTGCCTCGTTGTCCGGGTCAGCGAAAGCGGTCGCCTCGTCCAGTATCAGGATCGGCGCGTTTTTCAGCATCACCCTCGCAATGGAGATACGCTGCTGCTCCCCGCCCGACAGATACACGCCTTTTGCACCCACGACTGTATCCACGCCCTGCGGCAGTTTCTCAAGGATATCATCGCACTGCGCGTCATGGAGGGCTTTCAGGATTTCGCCCCGGGAAGCGTCCGGTTTCGCCATCCTTACATTTTCCAAAATGGATGTCTTCAGAAGTTTGGAATCCTGAAAGACAAAGGATACCGTATCCATCAGCTCTTCCTTGGCAATCTCCTTTACATTGATGCCGCCAATCTTCACGCTGCCGTCCCTTACGTCCCAGAACCTTGCCACGATACTGGCAAGGGTGGTCTTTCCCCCGCCCGACGGTCCCACGAAAGCAACGTGTTCGCCCGGTCTGATTGTGAGAGAAATGTTTTCCAGCGCGTTCCTCGGCGTGGGATTCACGCTGACGTCCTTATACCGGAAGGAAACCCCGGAAAGCTCCACGGAATTGTCTTTCGGATGTTTCGGATGATCTGTTTCCGGCAGCGGCTCCATTTCCAGGATACTGTCGATGCGGGACATGGCGTCCGCCACGATCAGCTTATTCTCGCTGGCATACATAATCTTTGTCAGCGTCAGCGTAATGATCGGTGTGATGATGATGTAATACATCAAATTCAGTAAGAACCCATTTGTCACCCCGCCCGATGTCATCACCAGCGCCGCCGCGACCAGTACCGCAAAAATCCCGTTTACCAGCGTGGTATAGCACATCATCGGGAGGCGCAGGTCTTTTGTATAGGCGATCACCCATTTCTCATAATTGTCGATGGATTCTCTGAAGCGCCTGAAAGAGAACACCGACTGGCCGAAGGTTTTGACCACCGAAATTCCCCTTACATACTCCACCGCCTCACCCGCCATCTGCCCCAGGGCGTTGTTGTATTCTTCCATCTTCTTTTGCATGCGCTTTCCCGTCATGACGCTCATGATGACAAACGCCGCCGCAACCGGCAGAAGGCTTAAAAGCCCCAGCCGCCAGTCGAAGACAAGCAGAAGGACGATAAGCCCCACGGGTGTCGCAAGGGCATTCGCCTTGTCAGGGAGCTGGTGGGCAAGGTAGGTTTCCGTTGCCGCGCTGGATTCATAAACGATCTTCCTGACTTTGCCGCTGCCAGAGCCGCTCATGAACCCCATGGGCAGGGTCACGATATGGTGCATTGCCTTTGTCCGCATATTTGCCTGCACCCGGAACGCCGCCAGGTGGGAACATATCAGAGCCGCAATATAGATTAGGATCGCCGCCGCTGCGAAAACTACCGCCATCCAGCCGTTATGGGACAGATTCCGCACATCCCCGTAATCCGGAGCCACATCCAAAACTTCTTTGATGACTTTCCAGATGTACACAAACGGGAGCAATGCCACCAGTGCGCTCAGCGCGCTCAAAATCCATGACGCTATGGTCAGGTACTTATAGCCCCCGGCATACTCCAGGAGCCGCTTTAAATTGGATTCTTTTTTCAAAAGTAAGACCTCCTTGTATGTTTTTCTATGATGTCTGTGACATCTATGATAAAGGGAACGCTGCAGTCATTCCCTGTTACCCTTATGAAATATTAGTTAGTTTTCACTAACTTTCAGGGAAAATATAATAGAATCCAAAAGAGGATTCTATTATCCAGATTCTATAATAAAAAGCCCGCGATGCAGACTTTCTATTACCGGCTGTCGGCTCGGATTACTGTCCCATAATCTTCATCCACCCTGCGGTGTAGAAATCATTTAACTGCTGCAAGAAGACTTTCGCGTCTTCAAAGGGCATTCTATGAAGAACCATTTCAAAAAAGGCGCCTATCATCCCGGTTGCCATGATATGTTCCAGCCTTTCATCAATTTTGGGGGAAGGAGTCCCAAGCTGCTTTAAGACTTCATAATAGTGATGGGTAGCCTCCACCTCAATCTCCACCATGTCATCGATCATGGAAGCATATTTCGTACCCGCCGAACATTTCAGGATCAGGTAAAATTCATCCATATGCCCGCAGGAGTATGCCAGCAGGTCATTCATACACTCCGATGACATCTTCCCCATCTGCTCCGGCTGCTTTTCCATGGGCAGGCTTTCAAAATATTCATGGGTCTGCTTATACCGCCCCATCATATATTCATAGGACGGGTCCACCAGGGCTGCGAACAGTTCTTCCTTGCTGTTGTAATAACCGTAAAATGCCCCGGTGGTCACGCCTGCCGTTTTGACGATATTCCGCAGGGAGGCAGCCTGGAACCCCTTTTCCATAAATTCCGCTTTGGCCGCCCCATGGATCAGCTCCAATGTGTTCCTCTCCGGCTCACTCATTCTGCCGCACGCCCCTTTTCTTATAACACTGTTATATATCACTGTTACACAGTATAGTTCAAGTCGGAGTTTTTGTCAAGAGGATAAAATAACTTCCGCCTGAATGTCCAAATCCTGTTTTCATTTTCCTTCTCCGATCCGGATTTTACTTCAGGCTGTTATATGTCCCATCGTCTACCGCTTCCAGCCACTTATACTACATTTCCCGCTTTTTGTCTGCCGTTCTGTGCCATAACGCCCGCAAGGGCATGGGGAACATACAGCTCCTCCAGATAACGGGTCTCGGCTTCCGTCAGTTCCAACTCCACCGCTTTTACCGCGCCATCCACATGGGAACTCTTTGTCGCTCCCACCACAGGCGCTGTCACCTTCGTCAGAAGCCACGCAAGGGAAACCTCTGTCATGGAAACATCCCTTTTTTCTGCGATTTCTTCTACACGCCGTATAACCTTTCTGTCAGCCTCCGCCGTATCGTCATATTTGAACCGCGCATAAGCATCCTGTTCCAGCCGCTTTGAAGTTTCTCCGGGGTGGCGGGACAGCCTTCCGCTTGCCAGCGCACTGTATGGTGTCATGGCAATATTTTCTGAATAACAGAAAGGCGCCATTTCCCGTTCTTCCTCACGGGCAATCAGGTTATAATGCCCCTGGATGGATACAAACTCTGCAAACCCCTGTGACCTTGCATAGTAATTCGCCTTGGCAAGCTGCCATGCAAAACAATTGGAAATACCAATATAACGAGCCTTTCCTGCCTTGACGACATTATTAAGCCCCTCCATAATCTCCTCCATCGGGGTATGGTAATCCCACATATGGTAAATATAGAGATCTGCCTGTGTCAAGCAAGGAATAAAAAATTTTTCCTCTCAACTCTCTATCAAAAATATAACACTAATCAATATTTGTAAACATAATACCAAATAACATTCACCTCAATTTAATCTATAAATATGCCTTCGCCAAAAGCTCCGATATATACTCAAAATCGTGCAATGATATCCTATGTTCTAAGTTTAATTCTACTATCTCTTCCCTCACTCCTTTAGCAAAGTGTGAAGTAGTAGCAATAATACCTCCTGTTGGCTTTCGTTTATTCATTCCCAAAACGCCATACATATTTCTTATTACTTCTATTCCCACCGGTCTATTTGGAGCATAATGTTTACACTCCACCAGGAACAAAAACTTTCCTAAGTCTGTTTTCTCTGCTATGTAAATATCTACCCCTCCATCCCTTGTCTGTTTTGTCAGTTCTACTTCATAACCTAATTTCTTAAATAACTCCGCCATTATTTTTTCAAATTCTCTTGGCGATAATTCATACATGCTCATTGGTTCTTGTGCAATATAACACATCAAATCATTATTTATCTGTAATACATCCTTCTTTATGCTGATTAAAGAGGGGCTTATAATACTTTTATTCGGAACAACTATATCTGATTTTCCTACAGAAATTTGCTGATATAATAATTTGTCTATAATATCGATACCAAGACTGTCTACCAGCCTAAACATATTCTCTATAATAAGTGGATTTCCCTGCGTCAATAAAAGAATCCTTTTCATTTCTTCATAATCAAAATCTATAAGATGATCTTTAAATCTATTTAGACGAAAAGAAACTATCTCACTTTGGCTCAATCCGTTCACTGATAAACAAACAAATTTTTCTTTACTAAAACGATAATCCACAGTTCTACCAACTACTAATATAAATGATAACTCATTATATTTTATTATTTCTTCTAACTTCTTTGAATCCAATTCATCTGCATCATCAATAATAATAAGGGAATTATCTTCTACCCTCAAATCTTTTGGAAGTTGCCACGCATGCCATATATAAACATTACTATATTGCTCTTTATTCTCTTCTGCATACACCCTTACTAATGTTGACTTTCCGATCCCTGCAACACCAGTAATTAAGGCTACATGATTACCTGATTCACTCAGTATTTTTTTCAGTTCAGATAGTTCTTTTTCCCTTCTTAACAAAGGCATATTTGATTCAATAAATGTATCTGTATTATATTTATCAGATTCTAATAAAACATCCTTAACCTTTTTCCCTATATTCATCAGCACACTTTTACTCCATACACAATTTTCTCAAATAAAATTAACAACTTATTTATCCAACTCTATAAGCATCGTATCCAGCCTATTATAAAGATACTCTGCCGGAGAACCACCGTGCAGTTTTTCGTTCAGCAGATCAACCAAATCCTTATTTGAAATGCTGATAATCAATTTCCCATTCTCTCTCAACGTCCCTTTAATTGCTTTTTTAGCATTTTTATCTTCCCCATAACATGAAATTATTATCGCAACACATCTAAGCGCTTTCGCATACAAGTATTTGTCCGTAGTATATATTTCTTTTTGTGTTATTGTTTCTGAATAATTCTTAAATTCAAAAATAATATATTTAGACCGAAAATATTCCTCAATAAATTTCCAAAAACTCTCTTTTATATCATCTTTAATTTTGCATATTAAATCAAACCTATATAAATCCTCATTTGATTTCTGTTGTTCACTCCACAATGCCAAATCTGCTGCAAAAAGAATATTTAAAACCTTAGTACATAGATTTTCATATTCAGAACTCTTTCTTGTCTTCGGTTCCCAAGCCTGTATCTCCGCTATCAATGATTCAATAATTTCATAATCGTTCGGCTTTTCAACTGTATCTACATTTTCATTCTGAACCTTTACCCCCATTAACTTTAATAAATCTATAGGCTCATAAGGCTCAATATCCTCCGTAGAATACTCCAAAATTGAAAGTAATTGAGATTTTAAAACTTCATCACATTGTACTATATACAACAAATTTCTAATATCTACAACTAAAATATCTGCTTTTTGCTTGATTATTTCCCATGCCTGAGAAGACAACTCATTTGCCACCACTAATATATATTTTGAATTGTATGTATCTTCCAGCATAGATGCAGATGCCAATGCTTTGGAGATTATAGACGTACTTATTACCCTCTGCCTAATTGCTTTCGCCTCAATATAAAATCTGATGTTCTCTTTTTCTGCTAAAATATCATAATACTCATTCCTATTAGACATTTTAGTCAGGCATCCATAACTTTTAAAAATCTCACCCACAATATATTCAAACTGATACCCCCTAAGAGGATACCTGTATCCATATCTGGAAATTTCATCAATAATACAATGTGCCAACTCATTTTCATCATTCCATAATGTGACTGTCCTATTTCCAAACCTCTTTTGAATATCCCCATGAAATAATTCTTTTTTTACAAACACAAATACCGTTTTTCCAGTGTTTAATGCAATATCATATTCCCAAATAGAATTTTCAAGAAATTTTTCTGCTACGACAAACACAAAGCAATCACATTTTTCAATCTGTTCATTAAAATATCTGACTATATTATTACCAGCATTTGTCGAACAAACGTCTGTAAAAATATCAAATCCAAGTTCATTTAGCTTTTTACTAACCAAAGCAATTTTCTCATAATCTTTAAATGTATAGCTTAAAAATACTTTCCTCTTAAATTTACTAAATCCGATCCTATTCATCTATCCAACCCCATTTTCACCTTAAATTGCTCAAATAAATATGAGCCACAGACACAACCTGCCCATGGCTCAATTTTACCACTACTTTCCCAAAATTGGAACTATCTTTCAGGCAGAAACCTCACCCTCAAACGGATTCCTCACCTTCCACACAATCTCCATAGCATCCTCCCCATAGACAACCACCTTCTCAATCAGCATCTTCAACCTCTCCCTATCAAAAACCTCCAGTACAGAAAGTCCAGCCAGTTCCTCGTCTGCCACTTCCTCTGAACCGGCAGCCTCCCTCATACATTCAAGCTCCGCCTGCGCTTCACGCCTGCTCCGCTCTAGCTCTTCCATCCGCACCCTGCCCGTCTCAATCCGCTCCACATAATCCTCCCTGCTGATTTCCCCGGCCTTATACCGCTCATACAGCCGCATCTTCCTTCCCTTCCACTGTGTCAACTCCTTCACACTCTCCGCAACCGTCTTTTCAAGAACTGCCACCCTGCCGTCCTTTTGAGCCGTCCTGCTGATATCCCGCTCTGCCGCCAGCACATCCGCCATCTTCCTCACCTGGCAAAGCACTGCTCCCTCCAGTTCGTTCTTCCTGACAGTCACTTTCTGGCAGTCATTCTCCCGCTCCTGCGTCCGGCCTCCGCAGAAATACCTGCCGTTAGCCCTGCTCCTAAGCTGCAGTGCCTTCCCGCAATGCCCGCAGAAAAAAATACTTTCCCTCTTCTTCATTTTTTTTCTGGCTTTATCCGCAGTCCCTACTCCCTCATTAGCCTTCTCAAAAACACTCCGGGAAACCAGTGCCTCATGATGTCCCTCCACCACGATCCACTTCTCCCTTGGCTGCCTCACCACCTTCTTATCCGTATCCATACCGCACTTCGCCCGGTTCCAGATTAACTTCCCCAGATACACCTCATCCGTAATAATATCCCTTACCGAAGAAGCACACCACCTCTTCACCTTTACATGAGGCTGCCTGTCTCCATAAGTATCTCCTGCCATCTTGTGATAAACAACCCTTGACGGTATCCCCTCTTCATTCAGCCTTCTGGCAATCTCCGCATAACCGGTTCCGTCCGCCGCCATCCCAAAAATCCTCCGCACAACCCACGCCGCATCTTCATCAACCAAAAGCCTGTGCTTATCCTCTGGGTTCTTCCGATACCCATAAGGGGCAAACTGCCCAACAAACTCCCCGTTCCTCACCCTCGTATCCCTGGCAGACCGCACCTTCTTAGACAAATCCGCGCTGTACATCCCATAGACCAGATTCTTCAACGCAACACTCATCCCGCCCGTCGCTCCGAACTTATCCTCACTGTCGTAACCGTCATTCACCGACACAAACCGAACCTGCAGGATCGGAAAGATATATTCCAGGAACCTCCCCACTTCCAGATAATCCCTCCCGAACCGTGAAAAGTCCTTCACAACGATCATATCAACCTTCCCGTCCTTCGCCGCCTCAATCAGCGCCTGCACCCCCGGCCTGCGGAAGTCAACGCCGGAATACCCGTCATCACAATACTCCGTGATAACATATTCCTCCCCCTGCAGCAGTTCCTCCATATGCCTTTTCAGCAACACCCTCTGCGCCGAAATACTGTTGCTCTCTTCCATTTCACCCTTACCGCTGTCCTCATTGGAAAGCCGAAGATACATAGCGACTATCCTCTTCTTCATCATACCGCCTCTCTCTCTGCCCTGATTCTCAACAAATCTTCCAGCACATCATCATATTTCAGATACACTTCAACATCCCCTCCCTCATGCACCGCAACCTTATCCACAAACGCCTCAACCATTTCCCTCGTCAGACTCTGCATATCCAAACATCCCTCAACGACAGCCTTCCAGTTTCTGTCTACACAATATCTGCTGGAATACTCCGCCCGTGCCTTTTGGACTTCCCCAAGCCTTGCCGTCAATGCCCTGATCTTTTCGGCATATTGCCCGCTGATCTGCGCATACTGTTCCTCATCAATCAGTCCATCTCTATAATCCTCAAAAATACCGGCTTTCACTTCCGTCTCCCTCTGCAGCTCCTTCCTTATCCGTTCAGCTTCCTTCCCATAAAAATCATACTTCCTCAAATTCCTGTCATCCGCATTCATCCGCCTCACAGTTTCCTCCGCCTCAATACAGAGCCTCATATGGGCAGCAACCGTTCCAAAAACAGCCTGGTTGACATCTTCCAACGAAACCTTATGGTTCGTACAGCTCCCATGAGTAGATTGAAGATACGTCTTGCATCGGTAAAACTTCTTGTCATGCCTTGCTCCCTCTGTACGGAACCCCATTACCTTTCCACAGTCCGCACAGACAATCTTCTTCCCCAGAAGATTAAAACGGGCATGGTCATAACCGTTCTCCCCATGGGTAGAATGGAACCTTTCCGCATTGCCCGCCAGCAGTTTCTGAACTTTCTCATAGTCCTCCCTACCCACCAGTGCTTCATGCGTCCCTTCCACAACAATCCACTCTTCCTCCGGTATTTTCACCTGCTTCCCAGCCACCCTCTTATACCTGTTATGGACGCTGGCTCCCACATAAGCATAATTCGTCAATATGGTTCTCACCGTCACATAATTCCATTCCGTATTAAACCCCTCTGGAACCTCATGCCCGAACCGCAACATCTTATAAGCCTTCGGATTCATCTCTTTTCGGGAAACCCGCCTTGCAATCTCCTTCAACGAACACCCCTCCAGGAACAGCCGGAAAATCTCCTGCACCGTCCCCTTCACCCGCTCGTCCGGGTAAAGCCGCCGTTCCACATTCACATACCCATACGGGACCGCCCCCGATGAATACTCCCCGTTCCGCCAGTACGCCCTGTGCGCCGTCCTCATCTTCCTGGACAAATCCTTCACATACAGCTCATTCACCATATTTTTCAGCGGCATCATCAGCTCCCCGCCCGGCTTCTCCGAATCATACCCGTCCGTCACCGCAATAAACCTCACGCCGAAAAACGGAAACACCCGCTCAATATAATTCCCCGTCTCCACATAATCCCGTCCCAGCCTGGACAGGTCCTTCACAACAATACAGTCAATCACCCCGTCCCTCATATCCCGCACCATCGCCTCAAACCCCGGACGCTCAAAATTCGTACCCGTGCAGGAGATATCCGCATACTCCTTCCCTATGACCATATCCTCCCGCTCCGCCACGAACTTCCGCAGAAGCTCCATCTGCGTCTCCACCGTCGCCCGCTCCCGGTTTTCCTCCGTCTCCTCCGAAAGCCTGGCATACAGCCCCGCCCTATAACAGACCGCCTTCACCGGAACCGGAACCTGCGCCCCGGAACCACTCGGCAGGTCATTCACATTCACAAAATCCACCTTCTTAGACTTCCTCGCCATATTACACCGCCTCCTTCCACTCAAACCGAATCCGGCCCCGGCTGTCACAGACCGCCTCACAGCCCGCATGTTTCAGCCCCTCCAGGACCTCCCTGTAACAGTCCCCGAAACTGAAAACCACCTCGACCGTCTCCCGGTCCACGACCTTCACCCGCTCAATCAGCTCCACCGCCACATTCCTTGTCAGCCGGTCAATATTCTCATGCTCCGCAAAATAATCCAGCCACCGGTACTTATCCGTATTGGAAGCAAGGATATCTTCAATCTCACCCTTCATCTGCCGCACCGCTTCCTCCGCCAGATCTCGTCTCTGCGTATAAGCCTCATGCAGCTCCCTATAATCCTCCTTAGAGACAATCCCGTCCTTCATATCCTCATAAAGCATGTTCCGCAGCTCCCGACACCGCAGAACCTCCGCCTCCTTCTGCTCAATCCGCCTCTCCAATTCCCGGATATCCAGCTCCTGGAACGGGATCTCAGACACCTTCTCCATCGCCCGCTTCAAATCCAGCACATTGGCAACCTGCACCTTCAAGACCTCCAGGACCGCCTCTTCCAGCCTCTCCACCCCGATCCTGTGGCTCGCACACTCCTTCGTCTCCTTA
>OFGX01001657.1_pt1 | contig 12957 bp, 12 predicted proteins | sample 1521831 | NCBI WGS metagenome assembly OFGX01 (sample SAMEA3504080, study PRJEB24116) | mouse gut metagenome | biome: mouse gut; feature: mouse-associated habitat; material: faeces | place: Denmark | collected 2011
AAATGATTGCTGTTTTATGACTAGGTAGGTACTACCTAGATGGATTTTGTGGCCTCTACCTGTTAGTACAGTCAGGATTCAGGAGACAGTGGCAGAAAGTGAGCACAAACTAGGCCTGTTCCAAGACAGGGGGAAAAAGGCACTGAGTTTATTAGACTTAATCAGGAATTCATGCCGTATGAACAGGGGATTTTTATTGATTTGATGCCATTTGATAACGTGCCTGACGGATGGCTGTCAAGAAGAGTACATTTTATTCAATGCTTTTTGTACCGTAAGTTTTTCTGGTCAGAAGTAGGAAGTAAGACAGAAAAAAATCCGTGGAAACGGACTGCTTATAAATTAATGAGACGGATACCAATGAAGTTTGTAATAAAGAGTTACCAGCGTTTCATTGATGCCGGACAAAGAAAAAAGACACGATTGGTTCGGATCCTTACATTTCCTACACCAAAAGGTGTATATGGATATGAGAGGAAATGGTATACACATTTGTCAAAGTATCAGTTTGGAAATATGCTGCTTCCCGGCGCAAGGGATTATGACGGTTATCTCCGGGTGAAATACGGAAACTATATGGAATTACCGCCTGCCGAGAAACGTAAGACGCATCCGGTCTCTAAATTAAAATTACCTGAGGAGTGATATGGGTTTGGACACAGAGAAGAAATATAAGATTGGATATACGGATGGGGTATATGATCTGTTCCATATCGGACATCTGAATATGATTCAAACAGCAAAGGAACATTGTGAGTATCTGATCGTAGGGGTACATGGGGATGACGTGGTGGAAGGATATAAAAATCATAAACCCATTATCAACGAGAACGACAGAAAACGGATTATCGAGTCTGTCAAGGGTGTTGACAGGGCGGAGATCAACCGATTCCGTGACAAAATCAAATTATGGGAACTGTACCACTTTGATGTGATCTTCATCGGAGATGACTGGAAGGGTACAGAGCGGTGGAACCATTTTGAAAAAGTATTGGCTGAAATCAACGTAGATGTTGTATATGTGCCCTATACGCAAGGCATTTCAACAACAGATATCAAAAAGCGGATTTTGAAAAGCTGAATGTATTTAAGGGAGGAAAATTTTGGAGCAGAAGAGAATTGCGATAACGATGGGAGATCCGGCAGGAATAGGTCCGGAAGTAGTAGTCAAGGCATTGTCGAATCAAGAAATCTATGAAAAGTGCATCCCTGTTGTGATCGGTGATTATGAGGCTTTGCAGGATGCCATACATTTTTCAGGACTGGATCTTTCGTTATCGGAGATTCATGCACCTGTAGAAGCAGTAGGTACATACGGCGTCGTAGAATTTATTGATTTAAAATATCTGAAAGCAGGCAGCTGGGTATATAAGGAAAATTCAGCCCTTTGCGGAGAAGCGGCGTTCCAGTATGTGGTTTATGCGATCCGTCTGGCGATGGAGGGAAAGGTCGATGCTGTGATCACCGCGCCGATCAGCAAGGATTCTATCAACATGGCGGGGCATCATTACAGCGGGCACACAGAGATCTTTGCAGAGTATACGGGGACAAAGGATTTTGCGATGCTCCTGGCCAGCGAGAATCTGCGGGTGATACATGTTACAACACATTGCGCGTTAATAGAAGCTTGCAGACTGATTCGGAAAGAGAGAGTGCTTACGGTCATAAAGCTTGCGGAGTTAGGCTGCAGGATGTTAGGGATTGATAATCCAAGGATCGGCGTGGCTGGATTAAATCCTCATTGTTCCGAGGATGGGCTGTTTGGTACGGAGGAAACAAGCGAAATTATTCCAGCGGTTCAAGAAGCGAAAAAACTTGGGATAAATGTAGAGGGGCCGGTACCTCCGGATACGGTCTTTGTAAAGTGCAGAGCAGGTCTCTATGACATTGTAGTTGCCATGTACCACGATCAGGGGCATATTCCGCTGAAATTGAATGCGTTTCAATGGGACGAAGAAAAGAAGCAATATCAGTCTGTCCGTGGCATCAATTGTACGATAGGATTGCCGGTTATACGGGTTTCTGTGGATCATGGAACCGCGTTTGGAAAAGCCGGTGAAGGAAGAGCGAATGCAGACAGTATGCTGGATGCGATAGAGACTGGGCTGAGGATGATTGAAAATAGAGGTAAGAAGTAATCTGTACTACAGCAATGAAGTGGCAGTGGCATATGAGAGGGCAATTAAAAAGATTTGAGGATGGTTGGTATGAAAGAAACTAAGACATTTAAAAAAGAATTGCATAATGGAAAAAATGAACTGATCGTATATGGCGCTAGCGTATATGGAGAACTAGCATACTATGCGCTGCAAAAAATTGGGATTACGCCGGCTTTTTTTTGTGATCAAGCGATTGTTCAGGATCAATATTTTGGGGTGAACGTTATTCGGCCTGCAGAGATGATTAATCATAAAAATGCAGCAGTAATTATAGCATCGTCTGATTATTTCCATGAAATCAGACGGCAATTAAAGGAAATCGGATGTCGAAATCTTTACGATATGGAATATCTTTTAAATGTTGAGTTGGATATTGGAAAGTTGTCTGCTCGAGCTGCCGATTTTTATGATAAAAAACAGGATTATATAAATATTATTCAGATATCTGATGAAGAGGGGGAACTTAATTTTCCAAGGGTTCAATTTGTTGTGACTTCAGGATGTTCACTTAAGTGCAGAGACTGTTTGTCGCTTATGCAGTATTACGAAAAACCTCAGAATACGGATTTAGAAAAATATAAAAAAGGGTTTTCACGGCTTCTGGAGTGTGTAACGAATATATTTGATCTTAGAATTCTTGGGGGAGAACCTTTTATACATCGGGAAATGTATAAAGTAATAGAGTGGTTTCACGATGAGGATAAAATCAAGAGAATTTCTGTTTTTACGAACGGGACAATTATACCGCCAGAATCTGCAATAGAGCAATTGAAAAGAGAAAAGATTCGGGTACATATTTCTGATTATGGACTTAATAGAGATAAGATACGAGAATTAGTGGATGTTCTTAAGGAAAATGAGATTACATATTATGTGCAGCCGTATGATTTCTGGCAGGATGCTGGTAATTTGTTAAAAAGGAATTATACAGATTATAAGAAAAAAGAAATTTTTAAAAGATGTCATGAAAGAGAGTGTTTTTCGTATTTCAATGGGCGTCTGTATCATTGCCCACGGGCGGCTCATGGTATTAATTTGGGGGCAATGCCAGATTCTAAGGCAGAGTATGTTGATTTGATGGATGAGTTAATAGATAACGAAGAGATAAAAAGACAGTTGAAATTTCAAAGAGAAAGAGATTTTATAGATGCCTGCGATTATTGTGACGGAGTAGACAGTCATCGTTTGAAAATTGAGCCGGCAATTCAGATTGACCATATTAAAAAATTTGATAAATAAACAATGTTTTATGTTATGGAAGGTATTTTAGGAAAACAATTATGAAGTATGACGAAGCTTTTTTGATTGACGGAACTTTTGTTTTTCCAAATGAACAAACAATATACATATTTGGTGCAGGTGTTGATGCAGAGACCGCGTATAAAAAAATCAAAAAAAATGTAGCTGCATTTATTGATAATTATAGGCACGGAGAGGGCTTTAAGTTCTATGGAAAACCGATTATATCCTTTGATACATATATGAATAACAGGACAAAAAATGATTTGATCATTATTGCGACATATAGATTTTCCAGAGAGATTAGTGAGCAATTAAATAGATCAGGATTGATTGCTGGAAAGGACTATTATATATGGGACGATCAGTATTTGTATCATGAAGATGATACAACAAAGAAGTTTATTTGCTTTATGGAGAAAACATGGTCGTCTTATCGGATAAAAGAAATAAAGGATGATGCAAAAGTTCTGATTGCTTTTGGAAACAGGCATGATACATCGTTAATTGTGTATGCATATTGCGGGAATTTTTTCGCCCAAAAGTTTCATGCAAAAATAGAAGCATATTTGAGATATGGCATGTTGGGAAAAGATGGGTCGCCTGTTATTAAAAAGATATACAGAGCCTTTAATGTGGATAACTTGATAGACCCCATATTAAACGAAGAGCAAGACAAAGAAGCTGATGAATTGACAGAAAGCCTTTGGAAAAAATTATATACATGGGAAGATTGGAAAAATATTCATATCTATAATATTCATTTTGGAACTACTATGATCCGGCATTTTCTGAGGATCTATATACCGACATTCGATCTTCGAGAAAAGAAGATGTATGATTTTTTGAAACTTGCAGTAAGGACTATCGTATTCTGGTATCACTATATTCATGATCATAATTTTAAGGTCGTATTGTTAGGAGACGGTACGAACTGGGACGGGTATATCAGGGATATTGCGATAGAGAAAGGCATTCCTGCATACGCCTTGTCTTATACTATGAGAAAATTAAATTACGATTTTGCAATGGGAGAACCGTACTTATATTTTGATAAAATGTGGGGGCAGCTTTCGCAAGAAGAACAGAACTATGGTATTCAATGGGCAAAGGAGAAGATTCATAAAAGATTAGAAGGGTCTGTATCTGAGGTCGATCCGTCATCAAAGAATAAGTATTCATTTAATGTTCCGATGAAAGAACGTAGAATGTTAGATGAGAATGATAAATTAAAAATAGTAATATTTCCCCACATATTTGAGGAGGATAGTTATCACGTAGGAGAACAGATATTTGATGACAATTATTTTTCGTGGCTGTGCCATCTGGGCGAATTGTCAGAAAAAACTCCTTTTTATGATTGGTATTTAAAAATACATCCCTGCGCTACAAGAAGGGACTACATTATATATGATATGATCGCCAGAAAATATCCGAGGATAAAGTGTATTAAAACGGAGATATCACCATTTCAGCTCAAAAAAGAAGGCGTTAAATTTGCGTTGACTGTTTGCGGGACGATCGGCCAGGAATATCCAGCCATAGGTATTCAAGTAATCAACGCCGGATTAAATCCTTATAGCTGTTTTTCATTTACACATAATCCGAGATCCAAGAAAGAATTTGATGATATGATTATGAACCTTGATAAATTAGAAGATGCTGGAAATATAGAAGAACTTTATAAATTTTATGCAATAAATTATTTGTTTTACAATTGGAAAGTAGTTGATTTTAAAAGATTTTTTGGTGATGAAGAACTGGCGAAATCGTATGATCAATTAGAAAATGATGGAAAAGAAATAGGAACATGGAGATATACAAGGTATATGGATTTGTGGAATGATGAAAAACATTGCCTTCTTTTCGGAAGCTTACCGGAAATGTTTAGTGTTTTAGATAACTGGAGACCTGATAGATTATATCGAAAAGAGGAAACAACTTGAAAATACTATTTACGGCATGGTCGGTTTATGATCCGCGAATTGAAAAATTTTCTCAAAATAGTAATGGAACAAAAGTGATAATGGATATTTGTGAATACGTGGGGAGGAAAGAGGAGGCTCATTTATTTATTGGTGCAGCAAAATTATCATCCATGGAATTGGAGCATGTCCATGTGGTGGGAACGGAACAATATGAAGATGTTATTAATGAAGATCTGCCACAAGAGGAATTGTGGCTTTTAACGATGATGAAGGCTTTTACAGCAACTTTAGATAACATACATCCAGATCTTGTTAGTATACAGGGGCTGGGAGAGTTATCGAAGAGATGTATGTTGATATGTAAAGAGAAAGGATTTCCATATGTTTATACAGAGCATTTGTACATTGGAAAAAAAGAAGTGCTCTTAAATTCAGATAAAATCAAGAAGTGGAGACATAACATATATACAATACCAGATCTTCACATTATTGCTGTAAGCAAGGGGATGAAGCGAAAGATTTTAAAAGATTATCCAAACTTGATAGGACAGATAGATGCAATTGCAAATGGCACAAACTTTGAGGCTGATATGATAGAAAGCGATTTGGCCGATAAATATCATTTGTATGGGAAAAAAGTACTATTATGTGTTGGTACAATACATGAGCGTAAAAATCAAAGACAAATTGTTAGAGCATTTCGACTTTTGCCGGAAGAAATTCAAAAGAATATTAAAATTCTATTTTGTGGAAGGGATTGTCGGGCAGGCCACTTGGGAATATTACTGCAGGATATTGAAAGGGCCGGACTTGGTGAGCAATTAATCTATGCAGGAAATAAAAGCAAAGATGAAATGAAAAAATTTTATTCCATTTCTAATGGTTTGATTATGCCAAGTCTTGCAGAGGGGTTAAGTCTTGCAATGCTAGAGAATATCGCATATGGACAACCTGTGATATTATTTCGGGATTCAGAATGTGCAGAAGATATAAGTGATGAGGGCGTGGTGCAAATTGCAGAAGAGCGGAGCGATGCGTGTTTGGCAAATGCAATTGTAAAATGGTATGAAAAGGAGTGGGACAAAGAACATATCGTTGAGTTTTCTAAATACTTTACGATGGAACGGATGGCGGATGACTATATTGATTATTTTAAAAAACTGTTATTGAAAAAGTAGTATCAGGAAGGTAAAATACTAGTTTTTATGACAGGAGGATTATTATGCTGAATAGTAAAACAGTGTTAATTACAGGTGGAACAGGTTCTTTTGGGAATTATTTTACGGAATATGTGCTAAAAAATTATAAGCCAAAGAAAATCATTATTTATTCCAGGGATGAATTTAAACAGTTCCATATGGCAAATAAATTTAAACAGTATGAAGATGTTATGCGTTTTTTTATTGGGGACGTTCGTGATAAGGAGCGTTTGCTCCGGGCTCTGGACGGCGTAGATTATGTTATTCATGCAGCAGCATTAAAACAGGTTCCCGCCTGTGAATATAACCCAATTGAGGCAGTAAGAACGAATATAGACGGTGCGATCAATGTAGTGAATGCCGTTCTGGATACGCCGAGTGTCAAGAAGGTAGTTGCATTATCTACCGATAAGTCGGTCAATCCAATCAATCTGTACGGTGGAACAAAGCTGGTATCGGACAAACTTTTTATTGCGGCAAATGCGTATTCGGGGACGAAGGATGTTCGTTTTGCAGTTGTCCGTTACGGGAACGTCGCGGGAAGTCGGGGATCAGTTATCCCGTTTTTCAGGCAGATTATTGAGAATGACGGTAAGGAACTGCCGATTACAGATTACCGTATGACGAGATTCTGGATTAGTTTGGAAGAGGGAGTGAAATTAGTGATTAAAGCACTGAAGGAGGCAAATGGAGGGGAGACATTTATCTCCAAAATTCCATCTTTCAAGATTATAGATCTGGCACAGGCAATGCTGCCAGGATGTGAGATGCCTGAGGTAGGGATACGTGAGGGGGAGAAGCTGCATGAGGTGATGGTAACGGCGGAGGATTCTGCGACGACATATGAATATGAAAAGCATTATATTATTTATCCGCACTATAACTGGTGGGGCGAAGAAAAACTGATCCTGGGCGGAAAAAAAGTGGAAGAAGGATTTGAGTATAATTCCGGAAATAATTCGATGTGGCTGAATACAGAGGGAATTGTGTCATTACTTAATATGATATGAAATGATAACGTGTGGGGAATGCAAGACGAGAAAAAGCGAAAGACGAAGTGCTGCATAAAGAGGGAGAGCAGATTTTGAAAGGTTAAATTGAGATGGCTGCGATGAGAATTAAGTGAAGAGTTCTGTATGTGTGCAGAACATAAGGAGTAGATATGAAACGGTCAGTGGCAGTGATAACAGCAAGAGGTGGAAGTAAAAGAATTCCAGGCAAAAATATAAAAGATTTTTGTGGTAAACCAATAATTGCTTATTCGATTGAGGCAGCATTGGAGAGTAACATATTTGATGAGGTTATGGTATCAACGGATAGCAGTGAAATTGCTGAGACTGCAATCCATTATGGTGCATCGGTTCCTTTTATGAGAAGCATTGCAACAGCAGATGACTATGCTACAACAAGCGACGTTTTGTTGGAAGTTATAGAGCAGTATGAGGAACGGGAGACATTTCTTGACGATATCTGTTGTATTTATCCTACTGCACCATTTGTTACAGGGGAGAAGTTGATTAAGGCGATGGAATTGTTGAAGATGGCAGATGTAGATGCGGTCATTCCAGTGACAGCTTTTTCTTATTGTCCGCAGCGTGGAATGATAATGAATGGAAAATATATTGAAATGAAGCATCCCGAATATATGGATGCAAGGTCGCAGGATTTAGAAAAGATGTACCATGACAGCGGACAATTTTATTGTTTGAAGACAAAACGTTTTAAGAAGAATAAAAGATTGATGGCAGGAAAGGTTGTTCCGCTTGTGCTTCCGGAAACGGAAGTGCAGGATATTGATACATTGGAAAACTGGAAACTAGCGGAATTGAAATACCAGATGATGAAAAGAAATCCATAAGGTTGATCATAGTATAATGAAAGCAAACAGGTAGGAATTGATTTTTTTCAACTCCATTTGATCGGAGTTCCGTTGATTTTTGGAAGAGATTGGGGTGGCTGTGATGAGAATAAAATTGAATGAAGAGCGCCATATAGGAGACGGACAGCCAGTATATATCATAGCTGAAATGTCGGCGAATCATGCCGGAAGTCTGGAGCGGGCGAAAGAGATAATCCATGCTGCCAAAGAAGCCGGGGCAGACTGCGTCAAGATCCAGACCTATACGCCGGATACATTGACGATTGACTGTGATAATGAATATTTCCATATCAGGAATGGGACATGGGAAGGTGAAAACCTATACCAATTATACAGAAAAGCATTTACACCCTGGGAATGGCAGCCGGAATTAAAGATGGAAGCAGAAAAGGTAGGAATTGATTTTTTTTCGACTCCATTTGATCGGAGCTCCGTTGATTTTTTGGAAGAGATTGGGGTGGAATTTTACAAGATTGCTTCTTTCGAGTTGGTAGATATACCTTTAATAGAATATGTTGCGTCCAAAGGAAAACCGATACTTTTGTCGACCGGGATGGGATCTCTGGGTGAGATAGAGGATGCAGTAAATGCAATACGCGGGAAGAACAATGAGCAGTTTGTCCTGCTGCGTTGTGCCAGCGCCTATCCGGCAATAACGGATGAGATGAATCTGGCAACTATGGTGAATATGAAAGAGTTATTCGGAGTGCCGGTAGGGTTATCGGATCATTCTATGGGTTCCGTTGGTGCAGTAGCGGCTGTTGCACTGGGGGCTTCCGTAATAGAAAAACATTTTTGCTTGGACAGGGAGATCAAGAATCCCGATGCTTCTTTTTCCATGAATCCTGAGGAGTTTCAGCAGATGGTATTGGATATCAGGCAGGCGGAGCATGCAATTGGCTGTGTTAAATATGGTGTATCAGCGCAGGAAGCAGACAGCAGTATATTTCGAAAGTCAGTATTTTGTGTGCACGATATCAGGAAGGGCGAGACACTTACAGAAGAAAATGTAAGAGTAATCCGGCCGGGATACGGGCTGCAGCCTAAATTTTATCAAGACATATTAGGACATACTGCGTCACGGGATATTAAAAGGGGAACACCGTTTGATTTTTTTATGGTGGAATGATTAGAAAAAGATTTTGAAGAAGGTGATTTGTAGTGCAGGCTTATTTAAGAAGAGCCACCAAAGAGGATATGGATTTACTATACCAGTGGGCAAATGATCCTGCGGTTCGTGCAAATTCCTTTTCTGCTTCAGAAATCAATTACGAGGAACATCAGAAATGGTTTTGTGAATTGTTGGAAGATTCTATGCGCCGACAGTATATCTATGTGTGTGATGGCGAGGATATAGGACAGATTCGACTGACTTTTGCCGGCGACAGGGCGGAAATAGGGTATAGTATCCGAATGGATAAACGTTGTATGGGGCATGGAAATGAAATGATTCGCTTAATTAAGCAAAAAGTCAAAGACGAATTTCCATATGTAAGTAAACTAACTGCAAAAGTAAAACCATCCAATGTTGCTTCGATTTATTGCTTTGAGAAAAATCAGTTTGAAGAAAAGTTTCAACAGTATGAATACGCAATGAAGAATTACTGATTTTTTGCAAATATATCATCAAAAATATGTGAGGAAAACGCTGGAGATAGAATAAGGCTACAGATTAAAAATGAGAGAACAGAGGTTATTTATCAGGGCAGACATGAATGACGTGATTGCGACAGGGCATATGATGCGTTGTCTTTCAATTGCGGATGCGGCAGCAAAAAAAAGAGACGGAGAATCTTTTGATTATCGGGAGGTACGGATTATTTTCATATTTTGGAAGGGATTCTGCAGAGGATAGAGAAAAAGAAATACCGCAGTATTGTCGTCATATGTGGAAACTATTATGAGGAATATGAAGCGTTTTGCAGCCAATACAAAAGTTATGAACAGATACATTTCAGAAGCTGGTGGACGGAAAAGGGGCGCAAATAATTGCAGAGGCGCTGATCGGAATGATAGACAGAGAGTAAAACAGAAAGAAGGCAGGAGTTTTATGGCGATACCATATGGAAGACAGTGTATTGAGGATGACGACATTCAGGCAGTTGTGGATGTATTAAAATCAGATTACCTGACTACAGGTCCGAGTATAGAGGAATTTGAACATATCGTTGCGGAGTATGTCAAAGTGAAATATGCAGTGGCAGTAACGAATGGAACTGCCGCCCTGCACGCAGCCTGTTTTGCAGCCGGTATAAAACCGGGGGATGAAGTAATCACATCTCCGATTACCTTTGCCGCCTCTGTAAACTGTGTGTTGTATTGCGGCGGTACGCCTGTATTTGCAGACATTGATAAGCGAACATACAACATAGATCCGAAGGATATCAGACGTAAGATTACATCACGGACAAAAGCGATTGTTGCAGTCCACCTTGCAGGGCAGCCCTGTGATATGGATGAGATCCATAAAATAGCGGAAGAGAATCATTTAATTGTGATTGAGGACGGAGCACATGCTTTGGGTTCTGAATATAAGGGGAAAAGGATTGGCAGCCTGTCAGATATGACAACATTCAGTTTTCATCCGGTAAAACCGATTACAACCGGAGAAGGCGGAATGATTACCACGAATGACCAAACACTGTATCAGAAACTCCTTTTATTCCGCAGTCATGGGATTACAAGGGATGCATCGCTGCTTAAAAAGCAGGAAGGGCCATGGTACTATGAACAGCAGTGTCTGGGGTATAATTACCGGATTACAGATTTTCAATGTGCATTGGGACTCAGCCAGATGAGGAAGCTGGATCGTTTTCTGGAAAGAAGGCGCGGGTTAGCGCAAAGATATGATGAGGCTTTTAAAAACTGTGAGGATATTATTACGCCGTATCAGCTGGAAGGGACAGACAACGGATGGCATCTGTATATCATCCAGATATTAAACCATGATCGGAAAGAAGCATTTGAGAAGCTGCGGGAACAGGGAATCGGCGTTAATGTGCATTACATTCCGGTATATAAGCATCCATATTATCAGGAGCACGGATATGGGGGCGTGTATCGTGAGAATGCGGAAAATTTGTACAAGAATATGCTAAGTCTGCCGCTTTATCCGCTATTAACGGATGAACAGCAGGATAACGTGATACAGGCGGTAAAATTAATTTTACGATGAGCACAAATAAGCACATAATTAAGGAGTCCAAAAAATGATTTTATCAGTGGTAGTACCGGTATATAATGTTGAGAATTACCTGCGGCAGTGTATAGATAGTATCTTAAATCAGACACTTCAGGATATAGAAGTAATTCTTGTGGACGATGGTTCAACGGATCGGAGCGCTGCGATTTGTGATGAATATGCAGGGGCTGATTCGCGGATAAAGGTGTTTCATCAGAAAAATACAGGATTGGTAGGGGCCAGGAAAAAAGGAGTCGAGTTAAGCTGCTCTACATATATTACATTTGTGGATTCAGATGATTTCATAGAGAAAGAATCCTACAGCCGTGCATTTAACTCCATGAAAGAAGGAATTGATGTTATTTGTTTTGGGATAACAAGGTATTATGAAGACGGAAAATCGCCTCAAACAGAGCATTCCATCTTTAATGAAAAAAAATATGAAAAAAAGGATATGATGAGGGAAATAGTGCCTTATATGATATGGGATGAAAAAAGAGAAAGCTTTGGGCTAGATCCGTCACTGTGTATCAAAATTATAAAGAGGGAATTACTAACGAAGTCGTACAAGTTATTAAAAGATCGAAATTTCTATTATGCAGAAGATTCTGCAATTATATTTCCGGTGGTTTATATGGCAGACTCTATGGAAGTAAAATATGATTCCTATTATAACCATCGGCGTAGGAAGGATGAGTCATGCCGACCATATTTTCAGGACAAAGATTTTTTTAGAAAGCTATATATCGTATATAAACATTTAGACGATTTTTTTCATGATAATCCAGCGCTTATAAAGCAGATCGAACAGTTTTTCATGTATTCTGTAAATTTAAGGAAACGTGCATACGGGGAATATTACGAAAAAACAGAGCATTTGTTTCCGTTTGACAAAATAGAAAAAGACCAGAAAATCGTTTTATATGGAGCCGGAAAGTTAGGGAAGACGTATTTCCACCAGCTTCTGCATATCTCATACTGTGAGGTAGTCCTCTGGGTAGATAAAAATTATCAGAAATTCAAAAATTATGGCGTAAGTGCCATAGAGGAAATTAACAAGGTAACATACGACAAAATTGTTGTTGCCATTGAGAGCGCGGATGTGGCACAGGCAGTGCAGGATTATTTGATAAAAAAAGGAATACAAGAGCAGGATATCATTCTGGTTTGCAGCCAGTAGAAAATAAAGCAGCGGAGAAAAATGATGTGCAATAACCTTAAGAACGATTCAGCAATATATATTTCTGTCGTCATCCCTTCCTTAAATGTTGCAAAGTACATGGAGGAATGCCTGGAGAGTGTGACAGGCCAGACATTAAGGGAAATAGAAATACTATGCATTGACGCAGGTTCCACAGACGGCACTCTGCAG
>OFGX01001658.1_pt1 | contig 12952 bp, 12 predicted proteins | sample 1521831 | NCBI WGS metagenome assembly OFGX01 (sample SAMEA3504080, study PRJEB24116) | mouse gut metagenome | biome: mouse gut; feature: mouse-associated habitat; material: faeces | place: Denmark | collected 2011
ACGGTATTTCCTGGCTCCCACCACCTGAAACGCAGACTGGTAGCCGGTGGTGCCGCCGACCCGGATGCCGCCCATGTTACCGCCCAGATTACCGAAGGACGTCTTACCCATGGTGCCGATCCAGTGACTGCCGCCGTTGTGCTCCTCGTTCTGATCCCGCAGCCGCTCCTTGAAGGTGTTCTCCACATCCTCCTTATCCACCTGGATCACTTCCTGATTCATCTCATGGCGGATCTCCTCGAAGACTTCCTGCATCTCCGGCTTATCCAGCCAGCGCATCATATTCTTGCCGACCTCATTCTCCGACTGGATCCCCTTGAACACCTCGTCGAAAGCCATATCGAACTTGTCAAACTCGGTCTCCGACTTCACCAGGATCATCCGTGCCACGTAATAGAATTCCGTCAGGCTGCTGTTGCACAGTCCCTGATTCAGCGCATCCTGCAGCGTCAGCCATTCGCTTAAGGACACATCCAGCCCTTTATCTTTTAAAGTATAGAAAAATTTACTGAACATAGAAAGTTCCTTTTCCTTTTAAAATTCCCGCCTGTTCTTTACCGTCTCCAGATCTTCGTCCTTCTTCACCACTACCCCGATAAAAGGAAGCTCTGCGCGCAGCTTATCCGTCGGGATGCCTCCGATCTGCAGGGCGTTGATCCAGTCGATCAGCTCCGATGTGCTTGGTTTCTTGCGGATATCTTTCATGGAGCGGATCCAGTAAAAAGCCTCCATGGCATCCTTCAACAGCTTATCCTCCACGTCCGGATAGTGGGTGCGCACGATCTCCTCCATCAGCGTCTGATCCGGGAAGTCAATATAATGGAAGATACATCTGCGCAGAAACGCATCCGGCAGCTCCTTCTCCGCATTGGAAGTGATGATAACGATGGGCCTGTGCTTCGCCTTCACCGTTCTCTTCGTCTCATGAATGTAGAATTCCATCTGATCCAGCTCCCAGAGAAGATCGTTAGGGAACTCCAGATCCGCCTTGTCAATCTCGTCGATCAGCAGAATCACCTGCTCCTCCGACTCAAAAGCCTCTCCCAGCTTGCCCAGCTTGATATAACGTGCGATGTCATTGACCCCTTCCTCGCCGAACTGGCCATCGTACAGGCTCTGAATCGTATCGTACATATACAGGCCGTCCTGCGCCTTGGTGGTGGATTTTATATTCCAGATGATCAGCTTCTTCCCAAGGGAATTGGCGATCGCCTGCGCCAGCATCGTCTTGCCCGTGCCCGGCTCTCCCTTCACCAGGAGCGGCTTCTGCAGGGCGATGGCCACGTTGACGCTTGCCAGAAGCTGCTCGGATGCAACATAATCGGAAGTGCTGCTGAAATTCTTGTTCTGTTCACTCATTTCCAATTTCCTTTCGTAACAGGAAAACTTTTGTCTATCCTGCTACTCCCTTTCCAATACGTCATAATTTCGTTTCTTGCCTGTATCCTAAATTTATGTTACGATATTTTGAGTACAAAAGCAAGAAGAACAAATCACAGAAAGGAAGACGTTACTGCACTATCAGCATAAAGTAACAATACACGCATATGACACAGACTACGACGACGACAAACAACAAAACCGGTCTCTCCTTCGAGGTATTCCCTCCCAAGAAAGACGATGAATTCGACAATGTATATCCCATTCTGCAGCAACTGGCTGAGCTGCGTCCTGATTTTATCAGCTGTACCTACGGCGCGGGCGGTTCCCGGGCGGGTAAGACGATAGAGATCACTTCTTATATCAGACAGCAGCTGCAGATTGACGCCATCGCCCACATTACCTGCGTTGGTTTCACGAAAGAAGATCTGCACAGGAACTGTGAGGCGCTACAGGAAGCCGGGGTAAACCACGTGCTTGCGCTGCGCGGAGACAGGCCACTGTCCATGAGCGACGAACAGTTTGACAGCCGTGAATTTTACTATGCCATGGATCTGGTACGCCATTTGAAGGAGCATACGGGTCTGCAGATTTCCGGCGCCTGCTATCCGGAGAAACACTTTGAGGCGCCGAGTCTGGAAGAAGACCTGAGACATCTGAAGGAAAAAGTTGAGGCCGGCGTCACATCCCTGGTCTCCCAGATGTTCTTTGACAACACTTTTTTCTATCGTTTCCTCGACAAGGCACATGCAATGGGGATCCATGTTCCAATCCACGCCGGCATCATGCCCATCACCACTGCCAAACAGCTGGGCACCACCGTGTCTCTCTCCGGCTCTTCCGTGCCGAAGGCTCTGGCAGACATCATCGCCACCTACGGGGACGATAAAGAAGACATGCGCAAAGCCGGCATAGACTATGCGGTGCGCCAGATCCGTGATCTCAGAGAACACGGTGTGGACGGTATTCACATTTATTCCATGAATAAGGTCAAGACTACGACCGAGATCTGCAGACAGTTATAGAACAGGCCGGACAGGAAAAAGGCTGCCCTGTGTCAGCCTTTTTCTTCCTTCTCTTTGATGAGCGCATCCAGCTTCTCTTTGACCGCCTGTTTCGCGATCTTATCCAGTTCATGGATATGCTCAGACAATGGCAGGAGGAGAATCAGCCTGAACTGGAGGTAGATCCTTATTATGATGTGGATCCGGACGGTTCTATTGCCAATAAGATTTATTTTGAATCCTATCTGGGACAGTTGATGGAGCAGGAAGAGAATATCAAGTGTTATTATGCGGATGCCTGTCAGGAAGCAGTCTCGGCCCCGATCGACAGTCTGGCGTTTATTACCGGAAAATATCTGAACGATCAGTCGAAGTACTTTGCTCATAGTATGCCGGCGCAGGAGCGCAGGTGGGCATTCCATCAGCTGAGTGCAATGCTGACAGGCGCCCATGTGGGGCTGAACGATCCCTATGCATTGGCGGCGTATGGCGGAACAAAGACGGTCGATGAACTCTTCTTTCGTCATCGCGCTCAGCTTATCCACCGTTTTATCAACCATAACTTCCAGGTTATCACGTCCCTCCTGTGATATTGTTACCTGATCTCTGTTTGAAGTATTTGATTTTACCCCGCCTTCTTCCTTCGCCGATGCAAAACGAACCGCTCTCATGGAAGAAAAACGTGCGTTACCGGAATTCATTGTTACATTCATACAAAACCCTCCCTGCCGTTTTTCTGTGTCTGTAGTATATATCGGTCAAAGAGGGCCCTGTCTTGAACTGTTTTCTATACGGCATGGGACTATGTACGGTCAACGCGGTAGAAATATTTCATTTCTCTTATAGCCGCTGCATTCCTTCTTCAATTTCATACTGCCGGCAGCAAGCAGCACCTTACTCACGCTTCTGGCCTTCTGCGGACAGACGGCAATGCAGCGCATACAGGAAATGCAGGCGGCATTGTCCGTTACCGTCGGATCATCCGCACGGATTGCTCCCACCGGGCACTCTCTTTCGCATCGTCCGCAACGGGTACAGGATTTGCCGGCCTGCGGTTTCATGGGAACACCGCCGTAGCTTTTGTAGGGGTGATTCCCCGGCAGAACTACTTGTCCCGATCCGGTGCCTTCCTCCATCTTCCTCCGAATCAGCCCTGCAAAATCTGACAGTTCCTGCGCGTCCTGCGCATCCGGCCGCCCGGTGGCAAACTGCCGCATTATGGAATGCTCGGCAATCGCCGCTACAGCCGCCACACAGGAAAATCCGGCGTCTGTCAACGTATCCTGCAATTCCACCAGTGTATCGTCATAATCCCGGTTTCCATAGACCACCATAAGGATCGCTCCGGCCCCGTTGCCTTTCATCTGCCGCAGCCGCGAAACGGCAGCATCGGGAACTCTGCCGCCATACGACGGAACTGCCACGATACAGATATCTTCCTGCACAAATGAGTCCTTTGAAAAATCTCTGCCCCGCTCTGTAAGATCAATCGTCACATAGTCCTTACAGAATGCCTCCGCAAATAAATCTGCCGCCTTTTTCGTCCCGCCCGTGGGGCTGAAAACAATCGTGTATACTGCCATAACCAGGCTCCTTTCGTCTTTTTTTCAATATAAAATAATATCCCGCAGTACAGATTTCAGACTCTTCCAGAAACTGACCGAACGTCCATCGCTCACGGTGAGCACTGCCCCGTCCAGCCCCTCACAGGTTATTTTGTAGCGGTCCTCACTGGAAAGACCCGTAAACAGCACCGAATCGGCTGCTCCCTCCACATCCGCTGTCTGGATAAAGTCATCTTTATAGATCATATTCCACAGTTTGATCGTCCCCGTACCCTGAAAGCCCTCTCCCGCCTGTACACTTACTTTGATCTGCGTATTATTGGTATAAAAAAAAGCCTGTTCGATCTGTTCTGCTCTCATCTCACACGCACCTGCCGCAAGATTCTGCGTTCCCTCTTCTACCTCATGGACATAAGGATGCATCTGGCTGTACATATCCTGAACTGTCAGATAACCGAGCGTCAACAGGACGGACAGCGTCATAATGGCCAGCACTGCGAATCCGGCCACACGGATGCGATGCCGCCTGATCTTTTCCGCAAGCTCCGTCAGGTCCGGCTCCGTTCTTTCTGCCGGCTCCTGCCTGTCATCCATGATATCGCTCTGCATTCTGGACAACGTGTCACGGCAGTCCTGACACGCTCTGAGATGCTCTTCTACGGCAATCCGGCTGTCCTTAGAACAGCTGTCATCCAGATAGAGCGGAAGCAGATCTTCTACCATCTCACAACTAATTCTCATTTTGCTATCATACTCCTTCTCTGCTTTCAATTTTTACTATCATACTCCTTCTCTGCTTTCACTCCATGTCTTCCATCAGCTCGATCAGTTTATTTTTGGCACGGTAAAACGTGACCTTCGCCCAGGATTCCGTTTTGCCGTAAACAGCTGAAATCTCCTTGAACTTGAGTTCTCCCAGGATACGCAGCATAAACACTTCCTTGTAGGGATCGTCAAGCTCATGTATGTGTCTGTAAATGTTCAGCGCCTGCTCTTTTTTCACCAGCTGCTCCAAAATACCGGCCTCTTCTGTGGCACGATCGTTCTGCTCCCACGGAACGGTCCGTTTTGTCCTCTTGTTTTCTCTATACAGAGCATTCTTCGCGATCTGGCACAGCCATGTTTCCGGCCGGCACTCCCCTCTGAATCGATCGATATGCAAGTATGCCTGATAGAAAGTCTCCGAGGTCAGCTCCTCCGCCAATGCCGCATCCCCGCACAGAGAAAGCAGAAAACGATACACGACAGCCCAATGCTCCCGGATCAGTTTTTCAAATTCATTCGTTACGATCACCTGCCTTTTGTATATTAGAGTACGCAGAAGGCAAAAGGATACAAAAACTATGCAGTCTCTGTACTGTCAAAATAATTTTTCTATTCTGTCACTGTCTGAGACCTCTCAAATATTCTTCCACGTTCAGATAAGCCACATTCCCTCCCCTGTTCTCGGCCATATCTTCTGGTTCTGTCGTCTGGCCTCTGTAGATCACATATTTTCCGGTGATCGGCCCGTATCGGAACTCTGTATCCCTGCATTTTGCCTCATCCAGCAAATGTCTGCACTGCTCTCTGACCGCTTCCGTGCTGTGCTTGATCTCGTAAATCTCACAGCTGCCTTTTTCCGGGTCAAAAACTACCATATCAAACTCACCCACTGCAAACTGCAGCCTGAACACTTCACAGTTGTTTTTCGCCTGCTTTGTTTCAAGCAGCACAATATCCTCCATCATCCTGCCTTTGATTTCATCCAGGATACGGTCTGTCACGCGCTTTCTCTCTTCAAGGGACATATCTCTGAACTTTTCATCCTGCATCAGTGATCTGATCAGCGCCTCCGCCTGCGAATACCGCATACCTGGCTGTGAAAATACGGTCCTTGTTTCCTTCCGGTTATGATCGGACATCCATCTGTTCTCAATTTCAACCGTAAGATCCAGAAGATCCAGATACTCTTTGATCTCAAAACGATGCACGTCCCGAATTTCCACGGACTGCTCTTTCCTGTTTTTGATCTCCAACAGCTCTTTCAGCGTCTCATTTACCTTTTCGATATCAATGCGGTCGAGAATATCCGTAGGCTTTTCCCGGTCCTTGCGCAGGTTCTTCGCGGAAATCTTCAGATCCCCCGACCGGAAATCCCTTGTCAGAACTTCCAGTGTGAACCGATGGTTGATATCCTCCACGATCCGATTGACCGCGTTTGTCAGTTCATTTTTCTCATACAATTCTCTCAAAGAACGAAAATGATCCCCATATTGATAATTTTTCAGAGAATGCTGAATGTTACGTGCGATCGCACTGTCTACATATTCATCCGTGCTTTTTTTCGTGGCAAAGATCCGGGAGCTGTCATTATAATGCTTTCCTCCCATACTCATGGTGCCGCCGTAATAAATGTAATCATCAATCCCTTCAATACCAAGTACCCGCTCAAACTCACGATAAGGAATAAAAGTAGTATGAGACATGATGCATCTGTCATACAATTCTTCATCTTCCGTAAACAGAAAGCCAAGAGAATCCGTTCCCGACAAAACGATCTTCATGCCGCTTGCCGCAAACACATCGGAAAACAAAGCCGCTCCTTCGATGAAATCATTCAGAAGCGTCACTTCATCCATAAATACATACCGGTAACCGCTCTTTTCCAGATACTTTAAATCCTGATTCACATCATCCAGCGTCCTGTTATCCTGTATCTGGATAAAAACCGTCTGCTGTCTCATCGCAGTATCCATTTCAGAGATCAGCTGACGGATCAGCGTTGTCTTCCCTGTCCTTCGCAGACCGTATAAAATATACACCCTGTCCTGCATATCGCCATAGATATACGCCCGCAGATGCTGATAACATTCCCGCCTCTTCCACCCGGAAACAGGTTTCACAAAGCGGTCCAGTTCTTCCCCGATCCTCACCGGACAATGAAACTGCCAGGCCGGTTTGATCCCTTCGGCTTCCTCTCTTGTTATTTGTTTCAACAGATTTTGCAGTTCTTTCCTTCTTTCGATCTGTTTCGCAAGCATCTCCAGTTCCTCGCCTTTTGCTCTTCTGGAATGCTGCCTGCCGGCTTCCCGCCACTGATAATAAGCATACTCTCTGCCGTTTATTTTCTTGTAAGTGATACCGCCACCTGGCAAAGTCTCAATCTCTGCCATGATCCTGCCATACTCTTCTTTCGACATACACGTCCCTCCTTACAAGAGCATTTTAACTTTTTTAACTTTTTCTGTAAAGTTAAAAGTTAAACTCTCATTTTAAAAAGCCAAAATCCGCTGCCGGCCCTTTACCAGGGCAGCAGCGGATTCTCGATCTTCTTATCCCGCAGCATTAAATTTTTTACAGCCTCGTCCGCCAGCTGTCCCTCGAACAGCACCGCGTTGACCTGCTCGATAATGGGCAGCTGTACGTCAAACTTTTTCGCCAGACCCATGGCCGCCTTGGCGGAATACACGCCTTCCACCACCATCTTCACCTCGTCCATGGCCTGCTTCATCGTGTAGCCCTGTCCGATCAGGATGCCGGCCCGCCTGTTGCGGGAGTGCATGGAAGCACAGGTCACGATCAGGTCTCCGATCCCCGTCAGCCCGCAGAAAGTCTCAAACCTGCCGCCCATGGCCACGCCCAGTCTGGCGATCTCGGTAATGCCTCTGGTGATCAGCGCCGCCTTCGTGTTATCCCCGTAGCCCAGGCCGTCGGCGATACCCGCCGCCAGAGCCACCACATTTTTCAAAGCCGCCCCCAGCTCAATACCCAGCACGTCCGGGCTGATATAGACACGGAACACTTCATTCATAAAGATATTCTGCAGATATTCCGCCGTCTCCTTGTCCTTTGCTCCCACGACAATCGTGGTGGGAATCCCTCTTCCCACTTCCTCCGCATGGGAAGGCCCGGAAAGCACCGCCACATTGGCCTGCGGAATCTCTTCTTCTATGATCTGGGAAAGGGTGAGCAGCGTTTTCTCTTCGATCCCCTTCGCCACATTGACGATCACCTGTCCTTCTTTTACCAGAGAGGCCATGCTGTGGGAAGTGCTTCTCGTATAGGGCGACGGAACTGCCAGCACCAGCACCTCCGCTCCTTTCACCGCCTGCTCTAAATCCGTCGTAAAGACCATGTCCTCCGGCAGCTTCACCCCGGGCAGCTTGTCTTTATGCTCACGCTCTTTCTGCAGCATCCTGATCTCCGCCTCGATGACGGACCAGACCGTCACATGATGTCCGTTCTTATGCAAAAGCACCGCCAGCGCAATCCCCCAGCTTCCTGCCCCTATGATACTGATATCAGCCATTTTCTCCTCCATTCCGAAATGTCACAACTTCTTTTCCATATCCTTGCCATCGTGCCCCTCATTGCACATGACACCCGCTGACACGACCGTCGGCACCCTGACTGCCAGCATAACAGCCTACTCTGAGCGGCATCCGTCCCCTGACTGCCGGATCAATCTACCTTATTTTTATGGGTCAGATATGTCTTGCGCTCCGTCCCGCCAAGCAGTCTTTTAATATTATCCTTATGTTTATAATACGCCATGACCGTCAAAAATCCGGCGATAACATACATCTCGATCAGGGCTTCCTGCGGCATACCGAAGATCCCCATCTGTCCCAGCACCACCAGCTCGATCATAAATCCCGCATAGACAAGCAGCGACCCCAGCGATACATAATGCGTCGTAAAAAAGGTGCCGAAGAACAAAATCACGCCCATGGGGATCAGCCAGGGATGAAAGGAAAGGATCATGCCCGCCGTCGCCGCAATCCCTTTTCCCCCTTTGAAATGCAGATAAAAAGGGAAGTTATGTCCCAGAATAGCGCCCGCCGCCGCATAAATCTTCAGCAGATATATTTCGTCCGGATGGGAATTTTGAAAGAGCATGTTCGTCAGCACGATGGCCAGAATACACTTCATGATATCCCCCAGCAGAACGATAAGTCCCGCCTTCGTTCCCAGCGTCCGCAGCGTGTTCGTCGTACCTGCATTGCCGCTGCCGTAATTCCTGATGTCAATGCCATGCAGCTTTCCGTAAAGATAAGCCGTCTGAAACAGTCCAAATACATATCCGATCACCAAACATATAGCTCGTTCCACTTTTACTTGTTTTCCTTTCTCTCGCGAATGATAAATCTAAGCGGCGTTCCCATAAATCCAAAAGTCTCCCGGATCTGATTTTCCAGATATCTCGTGTAGGAAAAATGCATCAGCTCCTTATCGTTTACAAAAATGACAAAGGTAGGCGGTTTGACCGCAGCCTGGGTAATGTAATACAGGCGAAGTCGCCGGCCCTTATCAGAAGGCGGCTGCTGCAGCGCCACGGCCTCGGCCATGATCTCATTGAGCACACCTGTCGCCACCCGCATGGAATGATTCTCGCTGACCACGTCGATCAGGTCAAACAGCTTACCCAGCCGCTGCCCTGTGACCGCCGAGATAAAAATGATCTCCGCGTAGGTCATAAAAGAAAGCACTTTCCTCACCTTCTGGGTAAATTCATTCACCGTCTTGTTGTCCTTCTCGATGGCGTCCCACTTATTGACTGCAATGATGATGGCTTTGCCGCGGTCATGGGCAATCCCCGCGATCTTGGCATCCTGTTCCGTCACACCCTCCGTGGCGTCGATCACCAGCACCACGATATCGGCCCGCTCTACAGCCGCCACCGTGCGGATGATCATATAGCGCTCCAGTTCTTCCTTGATCTTATTCTTCCTGCGCAGTCCCGCCGTATCAATGAACACATATTCCTTCTTATTATGAGTGATCTCCGTATCAATGGCGTCCCTGGTGGTGCCCGCCACATCGGACACGATCACACGGTTCTCCCCGATCAGCCTGTTGATAATCGACGACTTGCCCACATTCGGTTTGCCCACAATGGCCACCTTCGTGCGCTCGTCCTCTTCCTCCTCGGCCGCCTCCCTGTCAAAATAAGACGTCACCTCATCAAGCAGCTCTCCAAAGCCCAGCTTATTTACGGAAGAGATGGCAAAAGGCTCACCGATACCCAGATTGTAGAATTCATACACATCTGCCATATACTTATTGAAATCATCCACCTTGTTGACCGCCAGCACCACCGGTTTCTGCGACCGGCGCAGCATATCCGCCACTTTGGAATCCGCATCCACCAGTCCCTGCTTCACATCCACCAGAAAGACGATCACGTCCGCCGTGTCGATGGCGATCTGTGCCTGCTCCCGCATCTGTGAGAGGATGATATCTCTGCTCTCCGGCTCGATGCCGCCCGTATCGATCAATGTAAAATTCATATCCAGCCAGGTACAGTCCGCATAGATCCGATCCCTGGTGACTCCGGGGGTATCCTTTACAATGGAAATAGTCCCCCCTGCCAGTGCATTGAACAAGGTGGACTTTCCCACATTAGGTCGTCCCACAATCGCAACTATTGGTTTACTCATATATTTTCTCCTTCTGCCTGTCTGCAGCCTTTAGGAACTGCCCGAAAAATCCTGTGCAGCCTGCATCAGTAATTTTGGACAGCTTCTTACTCCCGAAGCTCATACCCTTCATAAAAAGCAGAGTCTTCCATCCCACATTCTGGTTCTTCCAGTCCTAAAATTCCGTACACCAAATCCTGACCGCCTGATTTTACAATATTTACCGGAACTTGTAAAGTGTTTTCTGCCTGCCTTCGGGTAATATCGTCTAAAAACACCTCCTCTCCGCTTCTAAACATACAGCACGGAAGCAAAAGACGCTGTCCCAGCTCTTTTCCTTGAAGCTGCCTTATAAGATCCTGTCCGGTCAAAAGCCCTGCCACGGTAATCATCTCCCCGAAAAATTCATTGCGGACAGCATACACATGAACCTTTTTTTGGGGAAACTGCCGGGTAATCTTTTCTACCTGCTTTTTTAAATAAGGATAGGCAAGCAGGCCCGTGGCAATGGATATTGTCTCATGCTCTATGAACAGATCTTCCTCTGACAGCTCTGTCAGGGCATCTGTCACCTCCCGATCTAAAAGACGCAGCATTCCCACCCCGTTCTCAAGCTGAGGATACCCGTCATAGCGCTCCTCATCCGGAAGTTCCCTGCCTGCCAGAATATAAAATTCATCGCTGGCATGGATAAAATGGGTCCCATGCTCTTGAAAAATTTCTCTCTGATGCCGCTCAATAATTTCCAAAGCTGCTTCTGCAGACTCCTTATCAAAAGGCTTTAGCGGCTCTAACCCGTCCCGAAACTTAGAAAGACCCACCGGAACCACTGATACGCTTTCCATATAAGGCAGATATTTCCTTAAGTCATGAATGGTTCGCTCCAGCTCCGCCCCATCGTTAAATTCCCGGCACAGCACGATCTGTCCGTTCATGGGCACCTGGGCCTCATAAAGAAGATCTATCTTCTTTAACGCCTCCCCGGCAAAACGGTTGTGGAGCATCCTGCAGCGCAGCTCGGGATTGGTTGTATGGACGGAAATGTTAATGGGCGCTAAGTGAAACCGGATAATCCGTTCTATATCCTCATCTTTCATATTGGTCAAAGTAATATAATTGCCCTGAAGAAAGGAGAGCCTGGAATCATCATCCTTAAAATAAAGGGTCTCTCTCATACCCGGCGGCATCTGGTCAATAAAGCAGAAAATACATTTGTTGCAGCAGGACTTATAATCACTCATCAGGCTATTTTCAAAAACAATCCCCAGATCCTCATAATCATGCCAGGTCTCTAACTCCCACAGCTCTTTGTCAGCCTTTTCAACCAGCATCACCATATTTTCACTGTCCTCATAATACTTGTAATCAAAAACATCCTGAATCGGGTTTCCGTTGATTTCCAAAAGCACGTCTCCTGGCTCTAACTCCAGCTCCTCTGCAATGGAACCGGGCTCTATGGCCCTGATTTTATGTCCCTGTCTCTCCATTCTGTCCTTCCTCTCCTGTTCTGCCTAAAGCTTCGATCATTTCCGGCGCCAGAGCGTTTCCTAAAATTGCCTTCCATCCGATACACGCTCTCTCTGCCCTTCCTGATATTCATCATAGCAACATTCTTCTTCTTTGTAAAGGAATGAGATTTTGTTTTTTTTTGCAAAATGCGACACTTTCTATTGACGTTCCTCATTTGTAAATGCTATAAGTAATGTAGTGCAGTATTTTTGCAACTCTTTATCCGAAAGGAGTTCACCATGGCAAATAATTACGTTTTCAACGACATTTTGCCCATTGCCCCTCTGAAGATTGCAGCGCTTGAAAGCTGCAGAAGCTTAGCCCAAAAGGTAAACAGCCATATTGTAGAATTTCGGAAAAACGACACAGAAGAACTGATCCGCAGACAAAAGGATCTGAATTACCGGGGCTATCACAAAGATTCCTATCTTCTCAAATGCTCATGCCCCAGGTTTGGTTCCGGTGAGGCAAAGGCTGTTATCCGGGAATCGGTCCGGGGCGCAGATTTGTTTGTTATGGTAGATGTGACCAATTATAGTATTTCCTATCCGGTCTGCGGCTACACCAACCACATGTCGCCGGATGACCATTATCAGGATTTAAAGCGGATTATCGGCGCTTCCGCTGCCACTGCCCACCGGGTTAATGTGATCATGCCCTTTCTCTATGAAGGACGCCAGCACAAACGCTCAAAGCGGGAATCCTTAGACTGTGCCATGGCATTGGAAGAACTTATCTCTATGGGTGTTTCCAATATCATTACCTTTGACGCCCATGACCCGCGGGTACAAAATGCAATTCCTCTAAGCGGCTTTGAAACTGTCAAGCCCACCTATCAGTTTGTAAAGGGACTTTTAAGACACTATGATGACCTGCAGATTGACAGCGGGCACATGATGGCAATCAGCCCTGATGAAGGGGCGACGGGCGCGCCGTATATCTGGCAAATGTATTGAATCTTGATATGGGCATGTTCTACAAACGCCGTGACTATACGAAGATTGTTGACGGGCGTAACCCGATTGTCGCACATGAATTTCTTGGCTCTTCGGTGGAGGGGAAGGATGTAATCATACTTGACGATATGATTTCC
>OFGX01001662.1_pt1 | contig 12919 bp, 10 predicted proteins | sample 1521831 | NCBI WGS metagenome assembly OFGX01 (sample SAMEA3504080, study PRJEB24116) | mouse gut metagenome | biome: mouse gut; feature: mouse-associated habitat; material: faeces | place: Denmark | collected 2011
CGGGAGGATCCTGTTTGATGACGTGGTGCTGCGGGAGGCGGGAAAGCCCTGCGACAAAGCCCTTTACCGGAAGTACCAGGGGGCGAAAATGTCCATGGTGTTCCAGGAACCCCAGACCAGCTTAAACCCCACCCAGAGAGTGGGCAGGCAGGTGGAGGAAATGCTGAGACTTCACACCGGCATGACGAAAGAGGAGATCAGGAAATGTGTGCTGGAAACTTTTGAGGCGGTGGGACTGCGGGACACGGAGCGGGTCTATGCCAGTTATCCCCACCAGCTTTCCGGGGGAATGCGCCAGCGGATCATGATCGCCATGGCGGTGATTCTGCACCCCAGGCTGCTTGTGGCGGATGAGCCCACCACTGCCTTGGATGTGACCATTCAGAGCCAGATTATTGAACTGCTGCGCCGCATCAATCAAAAACAGAACAATGCCATGCTTTTTATCACCCATGATCTGCATCTGGCCCGGAGATTCTGCCATAAGGTGGCAGTGATGAAGGACGGGGAAGTGGTGGAGGAGGGACCTGCCGCAGAGGTGTTCGGAAATCCCAGGCAGGCATACACAAAGCGGCTGGTGGAATCCGTGCCATCCCGGCTGGACGGCGGGGAAAAGACCCCGGAGCCGGAGAGGACAAAAGAGGCGTGCTCCAGGTCAGGGACTTGTGGGTTTATTATCAGGATGGAAACGACAAACTGATTCCCAGGACGGAGGATGCGGACGCAGGAAAAGGATTTTCCCTGCGGAATATTCTGTTCCGGAACAGAAGGCAGTTTGTGGTGCAGGATGCGGATTTTGAAATTTATCCCGGGGAGAGCCTGGGTCTGGTGGGGGAGAGCGGCTGCGGCAAAACATCCCTTTCCAAGGCCATACTGGGCATGAACCGGCATATACAGGGGGAGATCGTCCATCACTGTCTGCGGCCGCAGATGATCTTCCAGGATCCTTACAGCAGCCTGAATCCCTCCAAAACCATAGGCTGGCTTTTGCAGGAGCCGCTGAGGGCGGCAGGGGCCCTGGACAAGTCCGCGGCAATGACAAAAAAAGACATGGAAACAGCGGCATATGACATGCTGAAGCGGGTGGGGATGGAGGAAAAGTATTTTTACAGGAAACCATCGGAACTCAGCGGAGGCCAGCGCCAGAGGGTCAGCATTGCCCAGGCCCTGATCACCAATCCGGGTTTTATCGTGGCAGATGAACCGGTATCGGCGCTGGATGTGACCATACAGGCACAGATTATGGAGCTGCTGCTGAAACTGCAGCAGGAAATGCATCTGGCATGTCTGTTTATCTCCCATGACATCAATGTGGTTTATAAGATGTGCAGACGGATCATGGTCATGAAGGAAGGCAGGATCATTGAAATCGGGGACAGGGAGGAAATTTTTTCCCATCCCAGGGAAGAGTACACCAAACTGCTGCTGTGTAACGGGGAGGAAAAGCGTGACAACAGTCCGGAAAATGCGCCGGCTGTGATGAAACCGGGATGCGGCGCTTACGGGGTGCCGCAGGAAAGCGGACAGGGACAGGAATAAGGTATGAATCGAGAGAGACTAAAATATAAAAAGAGAATCGTGGTAAAGATAGGAAGTTCTTCCCTGACACATGCACAGACGGGGGAACTGAATCTGATCAAGCTGGAAAAGCTGGTGCGGGAGCTGTGTGATTTCCGCAACAGGGGGATTGAAGTGGTGCTGGTGAGTTCCGGTGCCATTGCCGCCATGTCTTTTGCGTCTTTGCTGTTAAGACCAAACACGATTTTGTTGCGGCAGTTGGCGTCGATGCCAGCCCGAATTTCTGTGGGCAGTTGGTCCCTGTATTGGTGTGCCAGCGTCATCCCGACACCCAGACCACGGGCTTGCGCAAGAGCATCACTGAGGTCGGTGGGCAAGGAGAGGTAGTCCTGGAGTTCATCGATGTAGACGCTGACCAGATGTCTCCGCTCTGGCGGAAGGTTGGCGCGGGAGAGCGCCAGTGTCCAGGTCAGTCCCATGATCAGGCTACCCAGCAGGCGGCTGCTTTCGGGCCCCACAACACCTCGATTCAGGGGGACCAGCACGATTTTGCGCTGGGTGAAGAGCTCGGAGAGAGAAAACCTGGGGTAGGCTTGTCCGAGGACATTTCTCAGTCCTGAGCGGAGCGTGAACTGCCGGAGCTTGTTGGCTACGGGAGCAATCCACTGTTGACGTTGTAAATCGCTGAGCGACTCAAACTCGTTCCAGAACGGCATCAAACCAACCCTGTCTTTGATTTGGCTGGTGATTTTCCGACGGAAGTTGCTGTCAGTGAACAAGGGCTGCAGCCAAAGCATCGTGGCTCCGTCTATCTCTGCTAAGGTCAGAAGTGAAGCGGACAAGATGTCTTGGATGCGTACACCCCAGCTGTCTTGCCATATCTCTCGTAGAACAGAGAGCACAGCGTCGGCAATCAGGGCTTTGTTCTGGTAGCTCCGGAACCCCAGTGGGTTGAACCCTACCGGACAGGGGCTGGAGGAGTCGATCACTACCACATCCCCGGCCCGTTCCTCTGGGATACGGGAAAGAATATCCATCACCAAATCCTGCTTGGGGTCAAGCACGAGGACGCTCCGTCCAGCCTTGATGTCGGCAAGAATCAGGTGCTGCATGGCGGTAGATTTACCGCTGCCAGTCGGCCCCATCAGGTGAGTATGCTCCAAACTGTCTCGTGGCGAGATGCTGAGTTTCTTGGGTGACATGTCCATGCTGACAGCAAAGGTGCGGTCGTTCTGCTGGTTGGTCGGTTGGCGGTACCACATGGGCGGCAAGGTGAGTTTAGGGTGAAGCCCTGGTGTACCGGGAATTTCCTCTTCTCCAGCGGGGAGGAGCAGAAAGTTAGTAAGTTCCTTTACCGACAGTCTGAGCGGGAAGCTCCACGGCACATGGACGCTGTTGATTTTCTCTGGTTTCTCCGCCCCGTCATGAATGCGCACGCCCGCAGATTCTAAAACTTTGAGGGCAGAAATCAGGCTACGGAGGCGTGAGGACGCACGCTCATCCGATATGCCGATTCGGATGGCAGCCTCAAAACCATGCTGCTCGGCTTTCTCTCGGATGGTTTTCCGAGATTCGGCAGTAGCCTTGCTCACCGAGCCGAAGATGACCTCCAGCCAGGTAGCGTGTGGGTCGGAGAGGTCCGCAGGGGTGGGAGAGGGGGCGATGCCTCTTCCCAGCATCGCCTGAAGAACTATCTCTGTGCCGTTTTTACCCCCTGCCATCGCTGCCAGTCCCGCCCGAGTCACCGACTGGGTGAGGTTGGTGTTGAGCGACAGCACCGGCTTGGTGACTTTGAGCTGGCGGGCAAGCCGGACAGGTGTCCGACTCTCACTGTTGACCTCTCTAAATTGGATATCGCCGTGAGCACGAAATACCTGGGCGACTTTGTTGATGTATGTCCGGTCTGCACCTAGCAGATGAGTAATGCGCCCATTTGCTCCACGCACCTCCCAAATGACCGCTCCACGAGGGCTGAGCGTCGAGAGATGTGTAAGTGCCTCCCACACTGCGTCCAAGTTAAAGGGACGCTGCCAGTTGACCTCCAGCCAACAGATATGTTCGATTTTGTGTTTACTCATTGCCCACTCCTTTTTGATTCTTTCTACCATTTTCCCAAATCGCGCAGGTGCTTCCATAAACGGTAGCCAAGAATGACGCCGAGGATAAAAGCGGCACAGAGGAGCAGTAAGGGGGCTACTTCTGCCAGCCAGAACATGGCTATCCTTAGCAGGAAGGCACAGACGGCTAAGGTGATACAGAACTCGAAAATGCGCTCGATCAATCTTTTGGGTGGTTCCAATCATTACACCTCTTTCTGTGATTTATTTTTGAGAACTTTATCGGAATAGGCAGGGACGGGATATCCAGAAATTACCAGGTCACTACCTCCAGGAGCCTCGAATCCCCAGCAATCCCAGCCCGGTTGACGTCGGCGGGCAAACAGTTCCAGATAGGGGCCGTCTGACAGCCGCTCAATGACGGCGAACTGCTCCTCTGGTTTGTGGCTGTGTTCCTGTTGGGGCGCAAAAACCCAGCTGGGCTGTGCATGGAATTTTACTGGTGCTTTACCACGGGTAGACATCAACAGCGTTTCATGAGCCGTCCTTATGTATCTTCCGAGCAGCATCCGAGGCTTACACCAAACCATCGTACATCGAAACCGGAAGCCCCATGCCGTGATCGTTTCTAACGCCTGTGGTATCAGGCTGTTCGGACACCAGAGGTAGAGATGGGCGTTGTCTTCGCACAAATCCGCCACCGGCATCGCTTTGATACGGTCTAAAGACATCAGGTCATAGTGTCTGATCGCTCCATAGTTACCACGCTGGTTGATGTCCCAGGGCGGGTCGGCTAGGATCGTCTTGTATTTCTTACTATTCGTGTCCATAAAATCTCCTATCGCATTCTTTTGATGGTACTTTATAGGAAAATGCAGTTGATTAAAAACACAAGCATAACCAGCTTTTACACCGGTGGGACACCCCTGCTACTCAGAAAGTCCCCAAATAACAGGGGTGTCCGGTTACAACCATAAATAATTAAGGTAGGCACTTCCAACTGTTGTAATATTTATTAAATTTTCTTAACAGCGTGGGTTTCTGCTTGCTTATCGGTTGAAAATTTGGTTCCGCTGTGCTCCCCGGAGCATGGCGATGTAAGCGTCCAGACTCATCTAATGCAGCTTGGCCTGCTCCGAGAACAGCCGCCGGAGCATCTGGTTCTCCCGCCGCAGATACATCAGTTCATGGTCAAAAATCAGAGCCATAACTGCGGCAGTGAGAAAAATGGCAATCAGGATGAGTACTACAATGACATATACAGACATCTTACCACCTCCTGACCTTGTCTGCTGCCTGCTGTGCATAGGCGTCCACAATCGCCCGGTATCGCTCCAGACTCTGCGGGGCCATGCTGGTGAATTCCTGCTCCATTTTAGACAGGGCGGCGGTATGTTCCAGACCAGCCTTCGCTAAGAGAGCAAGGCACTGATCATGGGTTCTTTGTACCATCGCCTCTTTGATGACACGCTTCATCTTGGCGCTGGCACGCCAGGGCAAGAGGCCGATGTCCATGCTATACGGGGCAGGGCTTACTTCTACATAGTCCGCATCAATGATGTTGCCGGGGTAATTCTGATAGTTCATATGTATCGCTCCTTTTTATGTTGTAGCTTAGGCGGGCCCTCCCTTGCTTGATGACATGATAGCTCATTTGCGCCGTCTGGTCGATAGAGGTTGACAAAGGCCGACATAATCAATGTCGGCCTTTGTCGTCAGACGGCAACAATGCCAGCGACGAGTTGGTTTAAAACCGAACTTTTTACAAATAAAAAGTTCACATAAGCAAAGATTAGTGCATAAAAATTGACAAAAAGCCACATGTGTGCTATAATGAAATTGTCAAGAAAGTTCTTGTGCTCTTTATCAAGTAAATTAGCAGTTATCGCCCCTAAAAGGATTATTGCAGAGTTCACGTCTTCTCATTGAGGATGCGTGATAATGCAATAATCTGTAAATATTTTAAGGGGGATACTACAGTGAGAACCATGGTTTACCGACTGAAACTTGATAACTCCAACGGTGAGAGTTTCGTCATCAGTAATACCGGCGATGCAGATCAGGCCGACCTCAGCGTCATGGGCGACGCGGTGTGGGCTCCGGCTATTAGAATGACACTTCTCGACTTACCTGACGAATCTGATCCTGAAGCCGAAAAGTTCGTCAATGTGCCAAGTCGCCGAGACTATTTGGACCAATTTGAATTTACCGAGGACAATTGGCTAAATCCAGAGTTTAGGGCTTGTTATGAGCGGGCAATCTGCGGAGAAGACACTGGATGGAAACTGGCTAAAGTAAGCATTCACGAAAATCGGCTAAGCCTACTGTTTGTCAGTACAGAGAGGTATTGCAATATCCAAGGACGAAACGATCAGGATGACGACCCTGGCTACTACGAAGTGGTCGACTTTAGGCCAAACGAACTAGCTGAGGGCGGAGTGTTCTGCTTCGAGGTGGCGCGTCCTGACGGACTGAGCGAATCTTACCGTGTGTCTATCAGCTGCAGCCTCACCAATGTGAAGGAGAGTATAGGAAATCAGATACGCAATATTCGCTTTGACAAAAAGACGGATGATGGTCAATGGGTAACGATTACGTGGTGCTGCTAAATAAAAGCGAAAGTCCGCCTTAACTGGCGGACTTTTCCCTTGAAAAAAACCTTTTGTTGGTATAGAATAACCTTGATTTTATATGCTGAGGTGAGTTTTCATGGGTAATTGCGATAATAACAATGCGGAAGATTCTTTAGCTAAGCTACTCGGCCCGCTTAGAAACAGCAGTAACTATCCTGAGGCAGCTACTCTCATCAAACATCAACTCGGCTTAAAACATAGATTCGGTGTTTTTGAGCTCAAGGTTCTTTTGCTGCGAGCTGCTACAGAGTGCTGGGCGGAAACTAAAGAAAGAGACATGGTTTTGGTTGCACTGGGGTTATTGGAGGGATACTACCAAGACACGCGATATGTAGAAAATATTGAAGCATCCAAAACAAAGACTCTCAGAGAGCGGAGAGAGAAGTATTTGCAATGCGGACCTTATGTGCGCACAAAGAGAGGCAAGCGGTATGTGTCATTTGACTCAATTACTGACGAAGAAAAGAATGACGTAAGAAACGCATTAGAACGACAAGACATCAGGTTAGTTGATAAGCTGGCGAAATATATTGAGGGTATTAATGGTGTCCAACAATATGTTGATGAGGCCGTTAACGATCCTGACTTTGACTATGCGGGAGTACATACGTTTAGAAGAGAAAAAAGATATTTCATTCGATTACCTAAGCAATGTCGCTTTCTGGAAGATTTTCCGCCCCCGAAAGCGGAAATCTACATGTATGCAGCCAAGCAGGAGGCGGTAAAAAACAAGCCTAAAAAGGCCAAGCAGGAGACCGTATCATCGCCTGTTCCTGGTAGTACTGAAGTCTGTCAGGCAACCGCCGAAACCTCGCCGCTCCTGGCTTCCTGGAGTCATGGGAACCTGAGCTATACACGCGCACAGGTTGATGGAGGTATTTTGGGTGATACGATTGTCTTTAATGCGCTCTCTGATGGTGTGATTGGCGACGAGAAAAAATTTGTGGGAGTCCGGGAGGATACTGGGCTCCACAACGGCAAAGATAATGTGTGGCATCCCGATTATATCGACATACTCCCTAACTATGTTTACATTATTCGTCTCTATGTGCATAACGATAATCCGAATGGCTTGCAGGCTGTAGCCAGGGATGTAAAAGCCGCATTCCAGGTCCCCACAGAGTCTGGCAGCCAAATCCGGGTTACCGGCCTGCTTGAATCCTCTAATGCAACACCAAACTGGTACAGCGCCAAAGTGGTGTTTAGGAGTAACAGGATAAAATTCCATCTTGAGTATATTCCGGGTTCAGCAAAGTTGGAGAATAGCGGTATCGGCAGACGCCCTGGTCTCAAAATCAGTGATGATATTATCGCTGGCGGTGTGCTGGTGAGCTATGATTCGCTTAATGGGGATATTCCGGGCGGTTTTCCATATGTCAGCTATATTACGATCCGGGTCAAAGCGGTGGCGGACAGCGGGTTTAGGGTGGAACATCGGGTTCGTCTCGTTGGCACCGCAGAATGGAAGCGCGATATTAATGATGTCAAAATCGGAGACAGATTGGAGTACCGTATCCGCTATACCAACACAAGCAGCAATATCCAAAGAAACGTGATGATCAAGGACATTTTACCTAAAAACATCCGGTACATCTCCGGTTCCACTGTTTTTATTAACGGCAGCAATATTCTTCGGAATTTTGGACAAGACTCCTTGTTTACGACTGGCGTGAATATTGGGCACTATGAATCCGGGGCAAATGCTCTGGTAGATTTTTCGGCAGAAATAATAGATAATGACTTGCCTAATGGTTCCTGCACACTCGTCAATTGGTCTCAGTGCTGTGTCGATGACGTTACCCTGCAAGATTATTCTACAGTAACCCTTTACAAAGTTGAATAGGTCATTATGTTCAGCTTTCAAAAATAATACGGGGCATTCAAAAAAATTCCATTTTCAAATATGCCTCATCTAAATCGTCCTGCCTGACTCCCAGATACAATCTGGTAACTTCATAACTGCTGTGATTGTAAATTTCCATAATTACTACCGGGGATACCTTGCCGCTCGTCCAGGCATGGTATCCCCAGGTTTTTCTCAGGCTGTGACAGGCTACTTTGCCCATAATGCCAACAGCCAGCACTGCTCCGTGGATGATGCGCCACGCTTGTACTCGGCTGATAGCTCTATCGTCCTTGCGGTTGCTGGCAAAAATAAAAGCGCCACGCCGGTGTGGGAAGTACAGCCGCAGCGCCAAAATTGCCTGTTTGTTCAGCGCGATAGTTTTTTCTTTTCCAGTTTTCTTCTCCCGGATAGTAACATGGGTACGGAATGTCTGCCGCTCCTCATCATAAACGTCCGTCCACTTTAAGCGGAGTAAATCGCTGATGCGCAGGACGGTGCTCGCACCCAGTACCACCATAACATAGTTGCGGAGCTGTCCACGCTGCAAAAAATATTCCCCCAGAGCTTTGAGTTGTTTCTTGTCTCGAATCGGTTCGGTTGCTGCCATAATAGTGTTGTCCCCCTTGTCCGTGATACGCTCCAGTATAGCGCACTTCGGGCAAGGGGGATAATGTAACATTTTAAGAATATTGTTGCCTATTTTACCACTAAATCCAGCCGGATTCAAGTGCTTTTGACGGTTTTAGTGGAAATCTTTGGGTAGCTGCTGGGAACTAGGGTTGTAGCTGAAGACGATAACAACCAGAGAATGTAACGCCCTTCTTATTGTGTTACATCTTGAAAATCTTGCTCATTCCGGGCAAGAATATTTTGTAAAAAAGAGGGGGACTTTTTGTGAAAAAACGAGTATTATCGACGATGCTGGTGCTGTGCATGGTGCTGGGGTTCCTACCCAGAACGGTGTGGGCGACAGGAACTCTTGCCTCTGGTACCTGTGGAGATAATCTAACTTGGGTGTTAGACGATGAGGGCACATTAACAATCACCGGAACGGGTGATATGGAAGATTATTCTGGTTATTCTGGAGATATCCCAGCGCCCTGGCTCGATAAACGCTCTAATATAAGAAATATTATTATTCAAAATGGCGTTACTAGTATTGGGAATCATGCATTTATTAATTGTGCATTACGGGCGACCTCTAATATAGTTATCCCTGATAGTGTTACTAGGATTGGAGAATACGCATTCGGTGAATGTGGTGGTATGTCTGGCACCACTGCTGGACTAGCCAATATAGTCATTCCCCATAGTGTTGTTACGATTGAAGATTACGCATTTGCCCACTGTAACCGTTTAGAGCATATATCCATCCCGAAGTCAGTGACCTCGATCGGAAAATCCGTGTTCTTCGGCTGTGATAGTATGTCAAGCGCTGGGCCTCTCGGTGGTGGATATGACTTTGAGTTTAGTTGGACAGAAGAAATCCCAGAAAATGCATTTAACGGTTTTAGAAGTTTAACAAGCATAACTATTCCGGATTCAGTTTGTTCGATTGGAGATTCAGCATTTGTGGGATGTGATAGCTTGACATCTATAGTTGTTCCAGATTCTGTTACATCGATTGGTATATCTGCCTTTTCTTATTGTGATAAATTGTCGAATGTAAATATACCAGACTCTGTCACCGTTATTAAGGCGGGTATGTTTAATAACTGCAGAAATCTAACAAATGTAAACATTCCCAATTCGGTCACCTCTATTGAAAAAATGCTTTCTCTTATTGTCATAATTTGAAAAATATAACCATTCCAAAGTCAGTGACTTCAATTGGGGAGAAGGCATTTACGGAGACGGGGTTAGAAAGTATAGTTGTACCACACTTAATCAATTCGATTGAACTCGGCACATTTATGGGATGCACCAGCCTCACAAGCGTAACCATACCTAGTTCAGTTACGTTAATTGGAGATTTTGCGTTTGAAGATTGTACTAATCTATCCGATGTCTATTATGCGGGTAGCAAAATAAATTGGGAAACCATTCAGATTGATGCGTCCCATAATACCCCACTTAGAAATGCCACCATCCACTACAACAGCACAGGGCCGGGTGGCTCTGGAGAGAATCCGGCCCCCGGGCCAGATATTCCGAGCATACCAGATACCGATATGAGCATAAAGAAGGTCAATCTCCCGTTCAATGGCCATAGTGTATCTGCAAATTGGGGCTGGAGCATGTTCGATCAGTCGGCAGTTAAAAATCAAGTATGGGATATTTTTGATGACAACAATTTGGCGATAGCTGGGCTCGCTTTATCTCGTGCGGCAGAAGACTCTCAGCAACAGGTGGAGTCAATATTAGGTAGTGAAAATTATTTAGGATTTAAAGCTATACGTTCCCAGAATTATGCTTCTACTGCCAATCAACACCCAGCAGTAACATTTGCGTCCAAACCCATTTTACAAAATGGGAAGGGTGAATATGTTGTCGCTATCGTAGTGCGCGGGACACAACCTGGCAATTGGGACGATTATTGGACAGATATTTCTTCACTTTGGGGCGGTTTTAGTACGGCTACGGACAATTTACAAATTCAGTTAAATGAATTTCTGGTTGATAATTGTTCGGCAGGAATACAAGACCTGAGAGGAAAAGTAAAATTTTTCGTCACAGGACATAGTCTTGGTGCAGCTGTAGCTAATGTTATGGCAAAAAATTTAAGTAATGAATATGGTGCAGATAATGTGTTCGCATACACCTTTGCATCTCCTACTACCATTCAATCAGCTCAATCAGCTGGAAACATTTTTAATATTCTCAATATAGAAGACGGTGTTACTAAGCTTCCCGGACTTTACGACCATAGACATGGATGGGAAGTCTATTTTCATCGAGATTTGAGTGCAGAAGATGGGTTTTACAACCGTTTCAAAGAGCTAACCGGACGGGACTTTAACAAAGATAGCGCCCATGATACCGTAGTCTATATGTCTTATCTGCTCTCAATGTCTGCCAGTAGTAGAAACACTAAAGTCACACTTTTACATGTTTTGTGTCCAGTTGATATAGAAATTTATTCTTCCCAAAATCAGCTGGTCGGTCAGGTTAGGGATAACATAGCTAGTGATACTGTTGCTGGAAAAACATATATCCGGGTTGTTGACGATGAGAAATACATATATTTGCTGGGTGATGATAACTATTCTATCAATTTGTTCGGCACAGGCGAAGGTACAATGGAATACACTGTTCAAAATATAGATTTAGACAATTCAGAAGTTCTAATAGAAAAAACTTTTGAGAATGTGACGCTTTCTTCTGGCAAAAAATTTATAAGTAAAGTTGATGTTCAGGACAATACTATTAATGGAACTGATGTGTCAAAGGTGCCTTTGTATGTTTTGGACTCTGCTGGTAACCCGGAGAAGAATGTTCTCCCCGATGGCAAAGGCACAGAAGTTCCGATTGACACTCCTTTGGAATGTGAGCACAGCTACACCACAAATGTGACCGCCCCCACCTGCACCGAACGTGGTTATACCACCCACACCTGCACCAAGTGCGGCGATAGCTATGTGGATACCTACACTGCTGCGCTGGATCATAGTTATGGTGAGTGGACTGTCGTTACGCCAGCTACTACCACAACGAATGGTCTGCGTGAACGGATATGTACTCGGTGCTCAGACCGGCAGACAAATGTTATCCCGGCCACAGGCGGTGGTTCCAGCCACGATAATCCAGGCAGTTCCAGTAGCGACCCTACCTATCGCATTGACGCGCCTTCTAAAATCACAGGTGGTACTATAAAGATTACACCTACCAGCGCCAGAGAAAACCAGCGTGTTACCATCACTGTTAAACCCAATACCAGTTACATTTTAGGGCAACTGATCGTCACCGACAATAAAGGTGATGTGTTAGCATTGGCTGATAAGGGGGATGGAAAATACACATTTACAATGCCGAAAGGTAAAGTCACAGTAAATGCAGTATTCCAGCCAATAAAAAAACCCTGGAGCACCCCCTTCCAAGACGTCACTGCTGATATGTGGTGCTACAACGCTGTAAGATTTGTAAGTGAGAATGATTTAATGAATGGCATCAGCAGTAACTTGTTTGCACCCAATACCAACTTGTCCAGGGCTCAGTTGGCACAAATTCTCTATAACAAAGAAGGGAGACCAGAGGTGGAGAAAGCAACCTTCACGGATGTGCCTGACGGAGAATGGTATAGCAATGCAGTAGCTTGGGCAGCAGAAAAGGGTATCGTTTCCGGCTATGGGAATGGGCTGTTTGGTCCTGGAGACAATATCACCCGTGAGCAACTGGCTGTAATGCTTTGGCGCTATGCAGGAAGTCCTGCAACCACTAATAAAGAGCTACATTTTGCTGATACTAATGAAATTAGCAGCTATGCGTTGGAGGCTCTATGTTGGGCAACAGAAAACGGCATCGTTAATGGCTATGGTGACGGCAAACTTGCTCCCAAGGGCGAAGCAACCAGAGCACAAGTAGCACAAATGCTTATGAATTATTTGAACAACAGCTTCTAAATAATCAGGGAGGTAGCTTACTACTATCTGGCATAGCTACCTCCCTTTCAATTTCATTAAGCTGTGCTATAATGGAAACAGCTAAATATTCACATCATTTATTTTCAAAGCATGAATGCGGCCACGTGTAACAAATTGGGCTTTGAAAACTTGATTTGTGAATGTTTAGCGACTAACACGCGGTCGCTTTTTTTGATAGGAGCTTCCGTTCAATAAAGCAAACAAGGAGCGTCATGAGTCCCGATGAACAACCCATCAACAATCAATTTACTATGCAACAGCCGTATATGGATGTAAATGGGCTAG
>OFGX01001667.1_pt1 | contig 12858 bp, 9 predicted proteins | sample 1521831 | NCBI WGS metagenome assembly OFGX01 (sample SAMEA3504080, study PRJEB24116) | mouse gut metagenome | biome: mouse gut; feature: mouse-associated habitat; material: faeces | place: Denmark | collected 2011
CAGCCACGGCGCGTTCGTCCGCAGCCTCCTTCTTGCATCCGTCGCCGAAGATGAGCTCACGCTCCTCTCCGGTCAGCGCCGCCCGGGCCTGATCGCGCAGGTTGTTCACACCGATGAAGAACTGGCGCATCATGACCACCACCAGATAGCGGCCCTTCGGCGTAAGCGTCAGCTCGTCGTCGTTGTCGATGGCAAAAGCTCCGCAGGTGCGCATGAAGGCCATCTCCGCCGGCAAACCACGCTCGATCGACATACCGAAATCGCGCTCGAACTGACGCTTATCCAGACGCAGGCCGAACAACTGCATCATAAAGCGGTAACGCATGCGATCGCGTAAGCTGAAGGTGGTCTTGCCCATCATGGACATACGGCCGCTCTCGATAGCCTCGTTGTACTCGCGCACCGAGAAAGTGTTCACGTACAAGTTCTCGCCCAAATAGGTGATGCCGCCCGATCCGATGGCCGGATACTCCTCGTAGTCGACCACATACTCGTCGATCATGGCACCCTCGCCGGCGGCGCCGGTGCCGCGGCGGTTGAACGTCCAGGCGCTTCCCAGTTCGAACAAGCCAGGGGCGCCATGGGGCAAATCGCCGAGGAGAAGGTCGCAGATGATCTCATAGAAGCGCTGTTCGCGATTGTAGTCCACGGCCCCGACGGTGGCTGCCATGGAACGCTGCACCGAGGGCGACGCCATCAGCGGGTAGAACGTGGTTTGGCTCGCCCCAGAGGCCACCACCATCTCGATATCGCGAATGAGCGAGTCCTCTGTCTGAGCCGGGAAATTGAATATCATATCGGCGTTCATAGACACGAAATACGGCGACGCCTCACCGATGCGCTCAAGAATCTCCTGGCCACAGCCGTATTTTTCGTAGCGATCCATCTGGCGCAGAAGATCATCGTCGAAAGACTGCACACCGACCGACAGACGCTGCACACGGCCCTTCAACTTTTCCAAATAGGAGGGGATGAGGTGGTTCGGGTTCGTCTCGCTCGACACCTCCCGTATGGAGAACAAGTCACGGGCCTGGTCGATAGTCTCGCACAGCTCGTCGATCATGATGGTGGGCGTGCCACCGCCGATGTAGACCGAGTCGAAATCGTAGCCGAGATCCTTCAGCATGCGCATTTCCTTGCGCATGTTCTCGAAATAGGGCACGGCGCGGTCTTCCCGGAAAGGGAAGCGGTTGAACGAGCAGTACGGGCACAGGCGCTCGCAAAACGGCACATGCATGTACAGCATGTAGGGCTGCCCGGGCACAGGCACCGGCATGCGCGTCTCGTCACACGGCCTCAATTTCAGGTAGTTTGCCGTGCAGCCGGCTACCACCTTCGACAACAGTCGTTCGGAAATCATAGGTTACTCCCAGGCCGAACGACCCTGAAGGGCCTTCTTGCCGATGTCGTATCGAAGCTGCTTGCCCTCGAAGTTGATGAGATCGCAAGCCTCATAGGCGCGCTCGCGGGCCTCCTCGAAGGTGTCGCCCGTGGCCACCACGTTCAGCACACGGCCGCCGTTGGTGAGAAGCTCTCCGTCGAAATTGCGCTTCGTGCCAGCGTGGAACACCGTTATGCCGGGCAGCTCCTCGGCCTCCTCGATGCCGAGGATGACTTTGCCCTTCTCGTAGGAGCCGGGATACCCCTCGCTCGCGAGCACCACCGAGACGGCCCAGTCGTCCGACCATTCCAGCTGAATGTCGTCGGCGCGGCCCTCGGCCACAGCTAGCATCACGTCCACCAGGTCGCTCTCGAGGCGCGGCAGTACCACCTGAGTCTCCGGGTCACCGAAGCGCACATTGAACTCGACAATCTTCGGACCCTCCGGTGTCAGCATAAAGCCGCCGTACAGCGTACCGCGATAGTCGGTTGCAAAAGGCGCCCGGGCCGTGGCCGCGGCGGCATCTTCCATAATGGCCACCATGGCGGCCATCTCGTCGTCGGTGACGATGGGCACTGGCGAGTACACGCCCATGCCGCCCGTATTCGGACCGAGATCGCCATCATAGGCGCGTTTATGGTCTTGAGCCGGCGCCATAGGAAACGACTGGCCGGCGGTAACGAAGCACAGCAGAGAGCACTCCGGCCCGGTCATGCACTCTTCGATGACCACCGTAGAGCCCGCCTCGCCGAAGGCGCCGTCGAAGCAGGCGCGCACGGCGGCCTCGGCGTCTTCCAACGTCTCGGCCACCACCACGCCCTTGCCCGCAGCCAAGCCGTCGGCCTTGATGACGATGGGTGCGCCTTGCTCGCGCACGTAGGCGAGCGCGGCGGCTTCATCGCTGAAACGGCCGTAGGCGGCGGTGGGGATGGAGTTAGCCTCCATAAACTCCTTGGAGTAGGCCTTCGAGCCCTCGAGTTGGGCACCGTCGGCGTTGGGCCCGAACACCGGCACGCCGTCGGCGCGCAGGACATCGGCCACGCCCTCTACAAGCGGCGCCTCGGGGCCAATGACCACGAGACCGATCTTCCGCTCGTGCACAAAGCTGAGCAGCGCCTCGGTGTCGGCGATGTCGAGGTCTACGTTCTCGGCAATTTCAGCCGTGCCGCCGTTGCCCGGGGCCACGTAGAGCACGTCGGTTTGCGGCGACTTGCGCAGAGCCCACGCGATGGCGTGTTCGCGGCCCCCCGAACCTAAAACCAGAATGTTCACGCTCGTTCCTTTCGCTCTTTCCAGGAAACCCGGGGCTAATCTTCCCTCATCCACACGTCGCGCAGGATGGTCTGATCACGGTCGGGGCCCACCGAGATGATGCTCATGGGCACACCGCAGACCTCTTCCAGGTACTCGATGTAGGCGCGCGTGTTCTCAGGAAGCTCCGCGTAGGAGCGGCAACCGGTAATGTCCTCGTCTTTCCAGCCCGGAAGCTCCACATAGACGGGTTTCGCGTGGTGTAGCACCGACTGCTGCATGGGGAAGTAGTCGTAGCGCTCGCCGTTGCACTCGTAGGCCACGCACACCTTGATGGTGTCGAAGGCCGACAGCACATCCAGCTTGGTGAGGGCCACATCCGTAAGCCCGTTCACCTCGGCGGCATAGCGCCCGATGACGGCATCGAACCAGCCGCAGCGGCGCTTGCGGCCCGTGGTGACGCCGAATTCGTGACCCTCCGCGCAGAGCAGCTCGCCGTCCTCGGCGTCCTGCCCCTCGCCGCCGTTTTCGGGGAACTTCAGCTCCGTGGGGAAAGGCCCTTCGCCCACACGGGTAACGTAGGCCTTCTGGATGCCGAGCACACGATCGATGGCTTTCGGTCCCACACCGGTGCCCGTTGCCGCACCGCCGGCGCAGCAGGAAGACGAGGTGACGAAGGGATAGGTGCCGTGGTCGATGTCGAGCAGGGTGCCCTGGGCCCCCTCGAAGAGAATAGACTTGCCCTCGGCCAGGGCCGTATTCAGCATATGGGCGCTCTCGCACACATAGGGAGCGAGGATGCGCGCGTAGGGCAGGTACTCGTCGCAGATTTCCTCGACGGTGTAGGTGTGCAGACCGTAGATCTTCTCCAGGATGGGGTTCTTCTGGGCCAGCACCGCCTCGAGCTTCAAGCGAAAGATCTTCTCGTCCAACAAGTCCTGCATGCGGATGCCCTTGCGACCCATTTTATCCTGGTAGCACGGGCCGATGCCGCGCTTGGTGGTGCCGATCTTCTTGTCGCCGAGGCTCTTCTCGTCGGCACCGTCGAGGTCCTTGTGGTAGGGCATGATGAGGTGCGCGTCGTTGGAGATGCGCAGGTTCTTGCAGGAGATGCCCTCGGCCTCCAGCATGGCCATCTCCTTCACCAACACGCCCGGATCCACCACCACGCCGTTGCCGATAACGGGCACGGCATTCTCGTACATCACACCGGAGGGAATGAGATGCAGCGCCAGCTTCTTGTCACCGTGGATGACGGTGTGACCGGCGTTGTTGCCCCCCTGGAAGCGCACGACGTAATCGTAGTCGCTGGCGATGAGGTCGGTGATCTTACCCTTGCCTTCGTCGCCCCACTGGGCGCCGACGAGCACTGTGCTGGGCATGCTGCGTCCTTTCGTCGAGAGCCTTTTGCTCGAAGATGTAAGTATAGTACAGCTCCGCGCCGTACAAGAGGCGAAGACGGGCAACTGCGCCGGGCGCTCCCCCGACGGAGCGGGCGCTCACAACTCGATGAGCACCGCGGGAGATGAGGCCTGCTTGGCCGCCTTTTTCAATGCCCGAGCCACGCTCTCGTGGCCCGTGAAGAGGATGACCTGACGATGCTGGGATAGCTCGACGAGAGCCCGCGCGGCGCCCAACCGACGGCGGTCGTCGAAGTTCACGAGGATATCGTCTGCGAGCACGGGAATGGAGCGGCCGACAGTGGCAGCGCTTGAGAGCAGGGCGATACGCAGCGAGAGGTACAGCTGTTGGCGCGTGCCGAGGGACAGATGCGCGGGCGGGCGGACAATGCCTGCGGCGTCGGTCACCTGCAGCGCGCCCTCGGATGTCAGAGACACCTCGACCCAGCGGCCCTCGGTCATCAACGCGAGCAAGCGACTCGCCTGGGCGTACACTTCGGGCTGTTGGGTAGCCTCCCAGGTTGCCAAAGCCGCCTCGAGCATGCGCTTCGCCAGCAGGAGCCGCCCGAAGTCGGTCTTCGCCTCGTCGAGCCGGGTGCACACTTGCTGCACCTCTATTTTGCAGCGATCGAACTCGGTCGAGTGGGCGGCCTGAGAAAGCACGGCCTCCAATTCGCCAGCACGACGGTTCATCTCCTCGAACGCTTCGAGCAGCCCCGCCCGCTGACGAAGCCGACGATCGTGCTCGCCATCCACATCAACCTGCGACGAGTCAGGGGGCAACTGCGCCTGCTCAAGGGCTGCGGCGCGCTCGGCGGCAATCTCGCCGAGACGATCGGACACCTGGGCCGCGCGCGCAATCGCAGCCTGCTGACGTTGACGGCACAGGGCCATAGCCGAGCGCGCATCGCGGGCCTCGTCGAGCAGCACTCGTGCCTGGCGAAGCGAGCCTTCCGCCCGCGAGAGGCCCTCATCGGCCAGCTCATGGGCAACACGTATCGCGAACTGGGACTCCTCGGCTTGGCAGGCCTCCATTTTCTTCGCATCTTGAACCATGACCCATTGGGCGTCCTCAAACCGCTGTTTGCGGGCGGAGCCGGCCTTGTCGGGCCGAAACAGCAGCGCAAAACCCGCCACAACCATGATGAAGGCAAATACCGACAGCAGAAACCCGATAGCCATATAGCTCAACGACGCCGTGGCACGACCCTCGACGAACAGGGGGACGCCCAGCAGAAACAGCACTGCGGGCACTACCACGCAAAAGGCCACCTGGATGCGATGCTCGGCCTGTTTGTTGCGGCGATCCTCTTCCTCGTTCACCGTCTCGAGAAGCGCCTCGTACACCGCCGCCGATGACGTGTAGTTGGTGCGCGCCACATCGGTTGCATGGGCAAGCCGCTGCTGCTGGGCCGCCAGCGCGTCCAGCCGATCGAGCAAAGAGCGGTCCTCGTTCCCCGTCATTCGCACAAGACGCTCGTCAAGACCGCGCTCGTGCTCCTCCAGGGCCGCGGTGGCTTCGTTGCGCGATACGTTCAACCGCTCGATTTCCGCCGTGAGCTTCGTGCGCTCGGCATCAAGAGAGCAGACGGCCGCTTTGGCGGCGGCCAGCGATTCGACAAGCCGCCGGCTTTCCTCAACCCGCTCCGCCATGGCCTCCCGCTCTTCAGTCAGCCCATGCAGCTCCCGATCGTGCGCGCGCCAGCGGTCGGCCTGATCGGAGGCAATCTGCTGCTGCTCGCGCAGAGCGTTGCGCCGCTCAATCAGATGCGGAATCGAGCACTCCCCTTCTGGAGCGGTGAAGGATTCCAGCTGGGTGTTCAAGCGCGCCAGGGCCGCGGCCGGAGACGAGGCGGTTCCCGTGCTCGCAGTCAGCAGCTTCGCAGTCGTATCGGTGCTGTTCCGCAGGCTCTTCAACTCGTCGCTGTCGAGGGAGAACATAGTGTGGAAGGTGTCTTTGTCGATATCCTCCATCAGCTCAACCGCGCCGGTGACGGGCGCATCTTCTCCCTCGCGGGCCAATGTCCGGCCGTCGGAGAACAACAGCGCGCCCGATCGGTCGCCATATTCCGGTCGGTAATCGTTGCGTGCAAGAGATCCTTTGCCCCACCCGAAGAGGATGCCCCCCACCAGCGAGGCAAGCGTCGTCTTCCCCGACTCGTTTGCACCGAGCACCACGTTGAGCTGAGATCCGAAGGGGCCGACTGTGTAATTATGAAAGGCCCCGAAGTGGCCGAGACGCAGATATTCCAGGAAAACACGGGGGCCGCTCATCGCTCGTCGCCTCCCTGAGCGAGCAGCTCGAGCACAAGCGAGGATGCCTCCCCTGTCAAGCGGCGGGCTTTCTTTTCGGAAAGACTCGCGGTCAGGGGAATTCCCCGCGCGAGAAATTCTTCCTGTAGAAAATCAATCTGACCCGCCACGTCAGAGGCGAACGTCTCGGTCGTCCGAAGGAATACCGCCGGAAACATACCCTCGGCGCGAAGGGCCTCTTCATCGCGCGGGCTCTGCGTGCGGTCGATGAGCTCGTCGCAGTAAAACTCGCTGTAGGAGTCGTTAAGAGACGCCCTCACATCCTCCAGAACCCCCGGCCGCGACAGCACCTCTGAAAGAGGGGTCTCCCCAACTAGAGTGATATGCGTGACCATCATCTCGCAGGACACGGTGCCATTGACGGCGAAGAGCTCGCGCATCACCTTTTTCACGAGCGATGGGATGTTGGGGCAGTCGGAAACATCTACCTCAGGCTGCTCCCATACGATGGAGGCGGTCGGAACGAATGTAAGCCGAGGGCTCTCGCCAGGCCAAAGCTCTACAACGTACACGCCACGCGAACCTGTTTCGCGAATATCGCGGCCCTGCACGCAACCGGAGAACACGACCCGCGGATCGTCCTCACTGTCCTGATACCGTCGGTGGATATGCCCGAGAGCCCAGTAATCGAAGCCGGCAGCGACCAGAGCAGCCGGGTCGGTGGGGGCCTTCACCGGATCTAGATTGAGCCCCGTGTGGAGCACCCCCACGGCAAAAGGGGCCTCCTCAGCCCGCGAACCCAGGGCGGACAAGGCCGCCTGGCGCGTTAACCCCGCTGCAATGTTCTCGCGGGAAGACCACACCTTGTTCGGATACCCGCGGCCCGCAATGATGGCGACAGGCTTTCCCTCGCGCTCAAAAAGCGCGAAATCAGGTCGATCGGCAGCTAACATCGTCGCCGAAGGGGGCAAGGCGAAGAAATCCCTTTGCCAAACACTCTGAGGATCGTGGTTCCCCGTGCAAAGATACGTGCAGATGCCCTCAGCATCCAGGCGTTGCAAACCGGCGAAGAAACGCACATAGTCGCCATAGGATGCGCGCACCGAGTCAAAGATATCCCCAGCCACGATAACGAAATCGACGCGTCGGGATATCGCCGTCTCGACGACACGCTCCCAGGCGGCGGGTATCGCATCGATGAGCCGCCGCTCCCACTCATCCGACAGCCCCCGCAGCCCGCGGATAGGCGCACCGATATGCAAATCAGCGGCGTGGATGAATGTCAGCTTCTCGTCCACCGGCTAGAAAGACCCGACCCGCGAGTCATCGATGAAGTCCATGAACTTCGTGAATTCAGGATTGAAAGCCAAGTCGATATCGCGAGTGGCACCGTTGCGGTGTTTGGCCACGATGAGCTTCGCCATACCCAGATCGGGACGACTCTCGCTTTCCGCCTCGATCTCGTTCATCGAACGGTCGATGAACATGACGATGTCGGCGTCCTGCTCGATGGAGCCGGAGTCACGCAGGTCCGAGAGCATAGGTCGCTTGTCCTTGCCGCGCTGCTCCACCGCGCGAGAGAGCTGTGAGAGCGCAATAACCGGCATGTTCATCTCCTTCGCGAGGATCTTCAATCCACGGGAGATCTCGCCCACCTGGTCGTTCGTGCTCTTGTTCTTCGTACCCGGACTCGGTTGCATGAGCTGGAGATAGTCCACGACGATCAGGCCCTTCTGCCCCTCCTTGATGCCGTGGAGCTCGCGGCGGGCCTTCGCCCGGGCCTCCAAGATCGTCAGACCCGGCGCGTCGTCGATATAGAAGTCAAGCTGCGAGAGCTTTCCCGAATGCTCGGCCAACGCACCCCAGTCTCCCTCGGCGATGAGTCCGCTGCGCAGCTTCGAGAGCGATACGCGGGCCTCAGAACACAGGATACGCTGCACCAGCTGCTCGGCGCCCATCTCCAACGAGAAGAAGGTGACTGCAACCCCCGCTTTTGCGGCGTTGGTGGCCAGATTCAGTGCGAAGGAGGTCTTTCCCACACCGGGACGAGCTGCCAAGATGACCAGGTCGCCGCCGCGGAAACCATGGATCAGATCATCGACGTCCTTGAAGCCCGTCGGCACGCCAACCATGTGATTCTTCTGATTGGCAAGGATGGTGATTTGCTCGTAGGCCTCGTTCACAAGCTCGTCCATTTTGCGGAAGGTGGAGCTCACGCGCTTCTCGGTCACGTTGAGCAACATCTTCTCCGCTTCCTCGACCACCTCGTTCACATCGTCGGGAGCGTCGTAGGCCAGCGCGTTAATTTGCGCCGAGGCATAGACCAACTCGCGGAGGATGGCTTGGCGCTTGACGATATCGACATGGCGCTCCCAGCTTGTCAGCGAGAACGTGTTATCAGCCAGTTCGGCAAGATACGCACGACCCCCCACAGCGTCCAACTGACCTTGAGCCTTAAGCGTATCGGCAAGGGAGATGGGATCGACGGGAATGCGACGGTTCACCAGCCCTTGGATTGCCTCGAAGATAATACGATGTGCCGGGCGGAAGAAGTTCTCCGGCTTGATGCGCATGACCGCTTCCTCAGTCACCTCGTGGTTCAGCAGACACGCCGCCAGAACCGACTGCTCTGCCTCGATGTTTTGGGGAAGCTGCGCCTGAGGAGCGAGAGGTGCGGGCTCGGGGTGAGATTGGTCGGGGGAGGGAAATGGCATGGGGTGGTTCCTTCTCTTGATGTTTCGTACATTGTAACGTTACTCAGCACGTCCGCGAGGGGTGAAGTGTTTCACGAGAAACAAAATCGGATGGTGCGGCACCCCTCCCCGCATCTTCCCCTCCCCTTCCTCTCATAAAAAAATGGCCCTCGCAAGCGAGGGCCATTGAAAGGTCTCGGGGCGAGATCTATTCCTCGATCTCAGTCACCTCGGCCTCGACCGTACCGTCCGCAGCGATCTGGCCATCGACCTCGACGGTCTCGTCAGCGGGGGTCTCGGCAACCTCGAGGGCCTCGTCGAAGGCCTCGATGGCCTCAGCAGACTCCTCGTCCATACCGTCGCCGCCCACGATCACGGTCACATTGCCCTTGATGTCGCGGTAGAGGCCCACGGGAACCTCGTAGGTGCCCACCATCTTGATCGGCTTGCCCAACTCGACGCGGCGCTTGTCGATCTCGATATCGAGCTGCTCGGCGATAGCGTCGGCTACCATGGGGGCGGTGACAGAACCGAAGAGCACGCCCTCCTCGCCCACCTGGGCAATAACGCGCACGGTGGCGTCGTTGAGCTTGGCCGCCATGGCGTTGGCATCGGCAATGCGGGTCTCCTCGCGCTTGGCGATGTTCTTCTTGCGCTCCTCCAGCTGCTTCAGGTTGCCAGGGGTAGCCTTCACGGCATAACCCTGGGTGAGCAGGAAGTTATTGGCGAATCCACGGGTGACATCGATGACGTCGCCCTCGCCGCCCTTGCCATGGAGCTCCTTCAGGAGAATTACCTTCATAGTTTCCTCCTTCGCCTAGCGATTGCGGCGATCGCCACGACCGCTCACGGCGGGCACAGCATAGGGCATGAGAGCCATAACGCGGGCGCGCTTGACGGCCTCCGCGATGTCGCGCTGGTGCTGGGTGCAGGCACCGGTCACGCGACGGGGCTTGATCTTGCCACGATCGGTAACATACTTGCGCAGCATTTGAGTGTCTTTGTAGTCGACATACTCCACGTCGTCCTTGCAGAATTGGCAATACTTACGACGAGGCTGCTTAGCGTAATCGGCCATGTTAACCTCTTTCGTTTCGCTTAAAACGGAATGTCATCATCGTACACAGAAGAAGAGGCATCAATCACCGGGGCCGCGGGAGCAGCAGCTGCGGGCGCACTGTAAGCCGGAGCCGGGGCGCTATAACCCTGATTCCCATAGGTGTCGCCGCCGTAGGACGAACCCCCGCCGTTGCTGTTGCGGCTCGACATGAATTCGATCTCATCAACGATGACCTCCAGCTTGCTCCGCTTCTGGCCATCGCGCTCCCACTGGCTCCACCGCAGTTTGCCCTCAATGGACACCTTCGTGCCCTTGGACAAGTATTGGGACAAGCTGTTGGCTCGGGCTCCGAACATAGTGCAGTCCACAAAGTTCGGATAATCCTCCCACTCGCCGGTGGTCGGATTCTTGCGGCGGTCGTTCACCGCCACGCCGAAGCTCAGCACGGCCATACCCGACTGGGTCTGGCGCAGCTCAGGATCGCGGGTCAGATTGCCGCTGATGATCACACGGTTGATGCTCATTTCTACCTCTTCTCACAGGGGGCCTCTCCTTGAGGGCCCATTTCCAAACTAGTCGCGATCGGTGCGGGCGACGACCATATGACGCACCACGGCATCATTGATGCGCAGCACGCGGTCGAGCTCGGCGATGCTCTGCGGATCAGCATGGAAATCGATGAGAGTGTAGTCGCCGTCGGACAGACCGTTGATCTCATAAGCGAGTTTGCGCTTGCCCCAGTTGTCGACATTGTCCACAACACCGTTGGCCTCGGCCAGCGTGGTCTCGATGCGCTTCATCACGCCAGCGCGCGTCTCGTCATCGATCGTGGGGGCAACAATAAACAGCAGTTCATAAGCCTTCATCAGCTCACCTCCTTTGGACTCTACGGCTCCGGGCTGGTGAAGGCAACACCGGAGCAGGAATAGCCTGAATAGTGTATCAGAGCGCCTCCTGCGAAGCCTTCTGCTGTCTCAGTCCACCACGGTAATCACACATTGCTTCGGTCGCAGGAAGACTCTAGCATCGCAAAACCGTCAAACAGTACCCAGGTAGTCCCCCTTGAAGCCGCCCCCGAACCGCCGTCTTGTCGCTGCAGAGCCGTCCGCGAACCGCCGGAAAACCTCCCCCGAACCACATTCGAGAGGACATTCCCCTCGTTTCCCATCAACAAAAGAGGCAAGGGAGCTCCCTTGCCTCTGATATACCTGGCGCCCCCGAGAGGACTCGAACCTCCGACGCACGGTTTAGGAAACCGACGCTCTATCCGCTGAGCTACGGGGGCGGATGAGAAGTGATTCTACCATGAAACGCCTCTGCTCCGCGGGAATGCATCCTAGATGTGCTTGAGCAGTTCCATCACGAAATCGCTGTTAAGGGCAAGCTTGTCGGGATCGAGATTCTCAATCACATCATCGGCTTGAGCAAAGAAGGCTGGCTTCTTGCCGTTCATACCAGCGAGATGCATCGCCTGCTGCCCGTGTTTCAGGGCATAGGCTGCGGTACTGTTGCGCCATTCCATCGTCTCCGACGGCACAGCCAGCCCCACGGCCTGTCCGGCTTTTTTAGCCAGGCGCTTCATACGACTCGACGCCTTCTTCGGCAAATACGTGCCTTCCTTCTCGATAAGAGAGAGAGTGCCATCGCCCAGGGCCTCCAAATCGACGATAATGGAGCCCTTGAGCTCGGCGGCATGGGCGTCCATGAAAGCACGCATGCCCCCATTGCCGGCCAACTCGGCTCCAAGCGCCACAAACCACACCTCGATATCGACGCGCTGGCTGTGGAACTGCTCAATCTGATCCTGGGCGCCCTCGGTCTCGAAGACGAAATCAGCGGGAAGGCCCTCGGCGAAGGGGCTCACGGGTTCGGAAGGAACCTCCCCCTCGAATACATCATCGCCAGGCTCTTCCCCCAGGGAGAAGGCGCCGCCCTCGTAGCGGCGGCGGCCGCGGGGCTGCTCGTAGCCGAACTCCTGCTCCTCGGAGAAGGCTTCCTCGAAGTAATCGGGCGTGAAGGCGACCGTTTGGTCATTTGGGGCATCTTCCTGGCGGAAGCTTTCCCAGCCGCCACGAGAGGCGCCGACCTGCTGAGCCTCAAAATCATCTTCCACGTTGAGCCACTCTTGGGGCGTGGATTCCTGCACCTGCTCCTTGCGGCGCTTGCGTCCGAACAGGCGACCGAATCGGCTCTTGGGCATTTCCACATAACCTGGGCCGGCCATAGCCCCCGTCTCCGTTACCTGCTCGCGATAAGCGGTGTCGTCGATATCTTCCACGTACAAGTCATCGGCTGCGGCGTTCTCCAGCAGCTCGTCCCCAATAGGAGCTGCGGCGCCCGTCGCTCCCATGGAGGAGAACGACCCCGCAAGGCTGATGCTCCCCGACAGAGAGGGGTCAGCGGGAGTCTGGGCTAGCGAGGGCATTGACCCGCGCAAGGCGGACTCCATCTGAGGCGTCGCGATGGTCGCAGCGGGATCGGCGGCCTGCTGGGCCACCGACGGGACAATGGCGCTCAAATCATGAACGCGGCCGTCGCTAGCGGGACGCTCCTCGGCAAGGGGGGCCGCCTGCTGTCGCTCGTCCATCGAAATGCGCGGCAACTCCTGGGATACCCCGATCTGAGGAAGAGAAAGGGCGCGGCGCTTGCGGCCCGAAGGAGCGGGGACCGACTCTTCGCCCGCCGGGCTCCCCTGAACAGCGGGAATGACCAGACGGCGCGAGGCGGGAGCCTCGGATGCAGCATTAGCGGGAGTGGGCACTCCAGAAAGATCGGGAAGGACCTCGGGCACGGCGGACATTGAGCCGGTCAAGGGGCGGC